>Ga0213823_1000812_pt1 | contig 22247 bp, 17 predicted proteins | sample MC6MC0907MG_FD_179887 | JGI IMG/M metagenome (GOLD analysis project Ga0213823, IMG submission 179887) | Enriched soil aggregate microbial communities from Iowa State University, Ames, United States - MC6-MC0907-MG | ecosystem: Environmental > Terrestrial > Soil > Unclassified | place: USA: Iowa...
AGGGATCGTTGATGTGCTGGTGAATCCAGTCTTTAGAGAATTTATTCTTGGCCATTACCGTACAATTCCACGCATGCCTATATTAGAACTTACCTCTCGTGAGCGCAGCGACCTTCGCTCCGCCGCTCACCCTCTGCGCCCCGTCGTCCTGATTGGCGACAATGGCCTGACCGAAGCCGTGCTTAAGGAAATTGACCTGGCACTGACTTCGCACGGCCTGATCAAGGTACGCGCCGGCGGCGATGACCGCGAGGCCCGCGAGACCATGTTGTCGACGATTTGCGACACTTTGTCCTGCGCCGCGGTGCATCACCTGGGCAAGACCCTGATTCTTTTCCGCCCGCTGGCCGGCAACGTCAAGCCCGCCGCGCTGGCCGCCATGGAGCCCGAAGCTCCTGCCAAGCGCCGCGCCTCCGAGCCGTACACGCCCAAGAAGATTGCCGCCGAAGGCAAGACGCTTGCCAAGCGCCCCCGCCGCAGCGAGACCGAAGAGCCCAAAGCCGCCAAAACGCGCTTCGTGCCCCAGGACCAGCTGAACAAGAACGGCAAGCCCATGCGTCCCAGCAACAAGCGCGCTACCGTCAGCGGCCACGGCATTCCGCGCCGCGCGGGCAGTGCTCTGAGCTTGCGCGCCGGTGCTCGCAGCGGCACCAGCCGCAAGACGACGAAAAGGTAAGGCCGGGCACAAAAACGGGCGCTCTACGCGCCCGGTCCACCATAGCGATCCGCGAATGTACCGCGGAAATCAAACGAACGCAGGGTTCGGGCTATGGCGTTTTGACAATTTACCGCTTGGGCGGATGCGTCAGATGTAACGCACGCCCAGAACTTCATACTCGCGAACGCCTGCCGGGGCCTTGACCTCGACAACATCGCCTTCGCTCTTGCCGATCAGTGCGCGCGCCACAGGGCTGGACACCGAGATCAGGTTGGACTTGATGTCGGCTTCAACGTCGCCAACGATCTGGTAAGTCACGCGGTCGCCGGAATCCAGGTCTTCGATGTCGACGGTGGCGCCAAACACGGCGCGGCCTTCGGCGTCGAGCGACGTCGGGTCGATCAGGTGAGCATTGGAAAGCGTGCCTTCAAGTTCGGCAATCCGGCCTTCGATAAAGCCTTGGCGCTCGCGAGCGGCGTCATATTCGGCGTTTTCCGACAGATCACCCTGCGCACGCGCCTCAGCAATGGCGTTAATCACGGCAGGACGTTCCACGGTTTTCAGCCGTTGGAGCTCTTCTTGCAAGCGCTCGGCCCCGCGCACGGTCAAAGGAATGGCAGACATGTCGTTTCCCAAACAAAAGTAGAAAAACGCCCCGACGGAGCGTTCTCGGTGAAGGTCGTTACCCTGGCGCGCGCATGGCGTCTGGGGCTTTTTGAAAGCGAGACGAGCGGCGCGGACGACCAAAACAAAACCCCGGCTCGGGTCGGAACCGGGGCAATCAAAGTCATATTGTGGGCAAAGTCCACCGGAATTGCAAGCCGCTGGAAAAAACGCGGTTTTCGGCGCAATTCACCGCTGTAACCCGCTAAAACCGGGCATTTCCTCAACAATCCTTAAATTTTTGGGCGATGGCGACCCAACCGCCCCCCTGCGCGTTGCGCAAAAGATACTTAAGGATAGTTTTTAGCCCTTGATGGCGAAATTCAAAAAATTTGGGCGCAGGAAAATCAACAAAAACGGTATAACCGAAAACAAGCAGGATTAATAACAATTAGATACCAGCCTGTTGTCGCCGGCGGATCTCCTTATTTCAAGTGCGGGCATCGCAGCAGAAGCCGCCGCGATATCGATTGTGCGTGATGTGCATGTTCAGACGAACGCATCGCTGCCATCCGGTCCGACGTTCGTCGCTGCGCGCCGCGTGACGGGGCTGCCCTGTCACCGCGTGCAGAGCCGCGTTCTAGACTGAGGAGCTCTCATGCTGGAAAAAATGAAAGTCCGTACAGGCATGCTGCTGGTGCTGGCCTGCTTCGTCGTTGCGCTGGGATTGGCTTGCGGATTGAGCTGGCTGAATGCGGGGCACAGCGTGCGCGAAATCGAAGATCTGAACACGGTGGCCGTTCACCAGGTTGACCCGCTGTATGAGGCCAATGGCGCCTTGTTGCGCACTCGGCTGGCGCTGGACGACGCGCTGGCGGGCATGCTGGCCAGCAACGCCGAACAGACCCGCACGGCCGAGCAGGAAGCCGCTGCCGAACTGGCGCTGGCGCGTGAACGATTCACCCGCTACATGGAGGTGCCCAAGAGCGAACGCGGCCAGGCGCTGGCGTTGACGCTGCAAGGCCGCTTTACGGAATACGCCGCGCTGCTGGACACGTTAAGCGCCGCCATCAAGGAACGCTCCGCCGCGAAGTACCAGCAGGATGTGGGCCGGACGCGCCAGGCCGATGTGAACTTCGTGCGGGACATGAAGACGTTCCTCGCCCGCGTGCAGGAACGCAGCGACGGCGTGCTGGCCAGTTCACAAGCCACGTATTCGAACGCCCGGATTTCTTCCATCGCCCTGCTGACCGCCGCGCTGCTGTTGACCGCCCTGTGCTGGACCTTCATCCGCCGTGGTGTGCTGCAGCCCTTGCAAGAGGCGGGCCGGCACTTTGATCGCATCGCCGCAGGCGACCTGACCCAACGGGTCGACAGCCGCTCCAACAATGAGATCGGCGCGCTATTTGCGTCACTCAAGCGGATGCAGGAAGGCCTGACCCGCACGGTGACCACCGTGCGTCAGGGGGTAGAAGAGATCAACGTGGGCGCGGCGGAAATTGCCGCGGGCAACGCCAACCTGTCCACCCGCACCGAGCAGCAGGCCGCCGCCCTAGAGGAAACCGCCGCCACAATGGAAGAGCTGGCCGCCACGGTCAAGCAGAACGCCGAAAACGCCGCGCAAGCGAATCAGATGGCCGCCATCAGCATGGAAGTCGCACGGCGCGGCGGGCACAACGTGGGCCAGGTCGTGTCGACCATGCAGGGCATTTCGGACAGCTCGCGCAAGATCGCCGACATTGTCTCGGTGATCGATGGCATCGCCTTCCAGACCAACATCCTGGCGTTGAACGCCGCCGTGGAAGCGGCCCGCGCGGGGGAACAGGGCAAGGGCTTCGCGGTGGTTGCGGGTGAAGTGCGCAACCTGGCGCAGCGCGCCGCGCAGGCCGCCAAAGAGATCAAGACCCTGATTGAAGCGTCGGTAGACACGGTGCAGGCCGGTTCGACGCAGGTGGCGGCCGCCGGGCAGACCATGCAGGAAATTGTGGCGTCGGTGCAGCGGGTGACGGACATCATGGGCGAGATCTCGGCCGCCTCGGCCCAACAGGCCAGCGGCATCGATCAGGTCAGCCTGGCGGTCTCGCAAATGGATGAGGTAACGCAGCAGAATGCCGCGCTGGTGGAAGAGGCGTCGGCCGCCGCGTCTGCGATGGAAGAACAGGCGCACCGCCTGTCCGAAGCGACCGCCGTCTTCAAGACGCAGTCGGGGCAAGTGATTGACGCCACGCCAGTGGTGGCATCCCCGCTTGCCCACGCCAAGTCCTCGGCGCGTTTGTCGCGGTCTTGATCGGGCGCTAGCCTGCGCGGGCCGCAAGACCCTGCGCAGGCTCGTCAGATCAGACGACCGCCGGCGCCCGGCGGCGCAGCAAGGCGTACAGGATGATGGCGCCGAAGGTGGCGGTGCCGATGCCGCCCAGCATGAAATCGCCCAGCTTGATCGTGAAGTCACCCGCGCCCAGCACCAGCGTCACGGCCGCCACGATCAGGTTGCGGTTGTCGCTGAAGTCCACCTGGTTGACCACCCAGATGCGGGCGCCGGCAATCGCGATCAGGCCGAACACCACGACTGACATACCGCCCAGCACCGGGCCAGGAATCGTCTGGATCAGCGCGCCGAACTTGGGCGAGAAGCCCAGCACGATGGCAATCAGCGCGGCCACCACGAAGACCAGCGTGGAATAAATGCGCGTTACCGCCATCACGCCGATGTTCTCGGCGTAGGTCGTGACGCCCGTGCCGCCCACCGCGCCCGAGACCATCGTCGCCACGCCGTCGCCGACGAAAGCGCGGCCGAGGTAACGGTCCAGGTCCTGCCCGGTCATGGCGCTGACCGCCTTCACGTGGCCCAGGTTTTCCGCGACCAGGATGATCGCAACCGGCACGATCAGGCCCATGGCTTCGGCCTTGAAGACGGGCGCCGCGAAGTGCGGCAGCCCGATCCAGGCGGCCGCCGCCACGCCGGAGAAGTCGATCGGCTTGCCCAGCCCCATGCCGTTGGCCAGCACGGCGTAAATCACGCAGGCCAGGATCAGGCCGACCAGGATCAACAGCCGCTGGACCATGCCCTTCGTATAGACGGCGATGCCGCCCACGCAGACGATGGTAACCAGCGCCATGAAGGTATCGAAGCCCGACGCGCCCATCGCGCCCTTGGCCGCAATCGGCGCCAGATTCAGCCCGATCACCGCGACAACCGCGCCCGTCACCACGGGCGGCATCAGCGTGTCGATCCAGTTGGCCCCGCCGCCCGAGCGCGCATTCACGATCCAGACGATGACGCCGATCAGCGTGTAGACCAGCCCGCAGGCGATGATGGCGCCCAGCGCCACCCCGATGTTCGCGTTGGCCCCGCCCCCGGCGTAACCGGTCACGGCGATGACGCCGCCGATGAAGGCAAAGCTGGAGCCCAGATAGCTGGGCACGCGGCCGCCCACGAACAGGAAGAAGATCAGCGTGCCGATCCCCGACATCAGGATGGCGACGTTGGGGTCAAAGCCCATCAGCAGGGGCGCCAGCACGGTCGAGCCGAACATCGCCACCACGTGCTGCGCGCCCATGGCGACGTTCTTGGGCCAGGAAAGCCGTTCATCGGGCGCGATGATGACGCCAGGTTCGGCGTCGTCCGCCAGGCGCCAACGCGGGAAATAGGAATTGGACATGGGAATCCCAAAGAAGGTGTTGGGGTGAGCGGGCGCCAGTGTAAAGGGGGCCGCGAAAACGGAGCAATGCTTAAGTTCGCAGCAAAAATGCCGTAGCTAGGGAAAGCCCCAAGATCAATAACCGAACGGAGCCATCATGGCGACCAATCCCATCAGCGGCGTCTCCCGGATCAACTCGATGGCCGACCTGTGGGCCGAACGTATCCAGGCCAATAAAGAAGCCAAGTCGGCCGCCGGCGGCGAAGCCGTGTCGGTCAGCGACGAAGGCAAAATCCGCGTCAACGCGCCGGGCGCTTCGAAAGTAAATTCCGCGAAGGCCAGCGAAGAAACCGACAACGACGACGAATACACCCGTCAGATCAAGGCCTTGCAAAAGCAGCTTAAGCAGATCATGGACCAGATCGCCAGGATCAAGGCCAGCGGCATGTCGGACGAAATGAAGGCGCAGCAACTGGTGGCGCTCAACGCCCAAGCCGTGCAGATCCAGAACCAGATTGCCCAGGTACTGGCGCAGCAGGCTCGCGCCGCGCAACGCAACGGCGTCTCGGCGACGGCGTAAGGCCCGCGCGATGACGTGGGCGCCCCGAAAGCGGGCGCCCCGATGATGATGCGCATCAAAATTTCTGATTGGACGCGTAGCAGACCAGACATTACTGTCTCCGAACAAATTAAAACTACGGAGACAAACCATGCATGCAATGCGCACAGCACTTGCAGGAGTGCTGCTGGCCGTCTGCTCGGCCCCTGCCCTGGCCGGCACCGTCACGGTCATCACGTCGTTCCCCAAGGACCTGACCCAGGCCTACAAAAGCGCCTTCGAAAAGGCCAACCCTGGCATCACGCTGGAAATCCTGAACAAGAACACGGTGTCGGGCATCGCCTACGTGCGCGAAACGCCCGCTGGCCAGCGCCCCGAAGTGTTCTGGGCAAGCGCCCCTGACGCCTTCGAAGTGCTGAACCGCGACAAGCTGCTGGCCAAGTCGTCCGACGTGGCGAATAAAGATGTGCCGGACAAGATCGGCAACTACCCCATCAATGACCCCTCGGGCATGTACCTGGGGCAGGCCCTGGCCGGCTACGGCATTGTCTACAACACGCGTTATATCGCGGCGCACAAGATTCCCGCGCCCGTGGAATGGAAAGACCTGCTGTCGCCGAAATGGTTTGGCCACGTGGGCATTACGTCTCCGTCGCGCTCGGGCACGATGCACCTGACCGTGGAAACCATTCTGCAAGGCGAAGGCTGGGATGACGGCTGGAACACGTTGCTGCGCATGTCGGGCAACAGCAGCGCCGTGACCGAGCGGTCGTTCGGCGTACCTGACGGCGTGAACAACGGCCAGTTCGGCGCGGGCCCCGTCATCGACTTCTTCGGCTTGTCCAGCAAGTATTCCAAGTTCCCGGTGGAATTCGTCTACCCGTCCGAAACCGCCATCGTGCCGGCCAACATTGCGTTGATCGACGGCGCCAAGAACACCGAAGAAGGCAAGAAGTTCATCGCCTTCACGCTGAGCCAGGCGGGCCAGGAATTGCTGCTGGAACCGAAGATCTCGCGTCTGCCGGTGCTGCCCTACACGGCGCTGGCCGGCAAGATTCCGCCGGGCTACCCGGACCCGGCTGACATTGCCAAACGCAGCAAGGTTCAATTCGATGCCGACCTGTCGCAGACGCGTTACTACGTTGTGCAATCGCTGTACGACCAGACGGTCACCTTCCGCCTGAAGGAATTGCAGGCCGCCACCAAGGCCATTTACGACGCCGAAGCCAAGCTGGGCGACAAGGCCAAGAGCGGCAAAGCCGCCGAGCTGTTGGCCCAGGCGCGCAAGCTCGCGTGGGCGCCGCTGGTCGATGGCAAGAAAGCGGCTGACCCCGCGTTCCTGGCGATCTTCGCCGGCAACAAGAAGGACGCCGCCGTCAACCAGCAGATTACGCAGCTGGAAGGCGAATGGAATGGCAAGTCCAAGGCGAACTACGAAGAAGCCGTGAAGCTGGCCAAGCAGGCCGCGGCGCTCTAAGCCGCTACACCGCGACCGGCGCGACGGCGGACGGGCACTTCAGCCCGCCCGCCGCCGCCCTCCCCTGGCAACGATTTCGGGAATCTCGATGAATTCTTCGGGCCACTCACGCCTGCCCGCCGGCCCCGTCATGGTGGCGCTGCTGGTGTTCGGCTTTTTGCTGCTTTTCCTGGCCGTGCCTGTCGGCACGGTCTTCTACAGCGCCTTCGTGAACGCCGACGGCAGTTTCACGATGGGCCACTTCGGCGCGTTCTTCAACCAGCCGCTGATGCAGGAAGCGTTTTTCAACAGCCTGTATGTGGCGGGGTGGTCGGCGCTGCTGGCGTCATTGATCGCCGTGCCGCTGGCGTATTTCACCGTTCGCTTCGACTTTCGCGGCGCGCTGATCATCCAGACGCTGGGCGTGCTGCCGCTGATCATGCCGCCATTTGTGGGCGCGGTGGCGATGCAGCTGATCTTCGGCCGGTCGGGCAGCGTCAACCTGCTGCTGAACGACTGGTTCGGCTTCACGATTCCCTTCATGGAGGGCCTGAACGGCGTCATCTTTGTGGAAGCGCTGCACTACTTCCCGTTCATCCTGATGAACCTGGTCGTGGCGCTGCGCAACATCGACGGGGCCATGGAAGAGGCCGCGTTCAACCTGGGTTCGCGCGGGTTCCGGCTGTTTCGCCGCGTGATCTTTCCGCTGGCGCTGCCGGGCTATGTGGCGGGCGCATCGCTGGTGTTCGTCAAGGTGTTTGACGACCTGGGCACGCCCCTGGTGCTGGGCACGACCAACATGCTGGCGCCGCAAGCGTACCTGCGCATCACGCAGGTGGGGCTGGAAGATCCGCTGGGTTATGTGATCAGCGTGATCATGATTGCGTTCTCGATTCTGGCGCTGTGGCTGTCCGCGCGCGTGCTCAAGGGCCGCGACTATTCCACGTTGCAAAAGGGTGGCAATTCCATCCAGAAGCGCAAGCTGGGGCCGATGGAAAGCGTGCTGGCCTATGGCTGGATCATCCTGGTGCTGCTGCTGGTGCTGTCGCCGCACATGGGTGTGCTGCTGCTGTCCCTGGCCAGCGTCTGGAGCTTTGCGCCGCTGCCTGACGGCTACACGCTAGCGCACTACTCGGCCGTGTTCTCCGAGTCGCAAGGCATGATCGCGAACACGCTGCTCTATTGCGGCCTGGCCGCAGGCGTGGACGTGATCATCGGCACGGCGATTGCCTACCTGATGCTGCGCACCCGGCTGCCGGCGCGCCAGTGGCTGGACTTCATGGCGTCGGCCGCGCTGGCGATTCCGGGCATCGTGCTGGCGATCGGCTTTCTGCGCACGTTCCGGGGAATCGAGCTTCCCGGCACCGGCACGCTGCTGACGTCGTCGTGGATCATCATCATGATCGCGTACTCCGTCAGGCGGCTGCCGTACGCGCTGCGGTCATGCGTGGCGTCGTTGCAGCAGATCAACGTGTCGCTGGAAGAAGCCGCGCAATCGCTTGGCGCCACGCGCATGAGCACGATACGCCGCGTGGTGGTGCCCTTGATGGCGGGCGGCATGCTGGCCGGCTTTGTGACCAGCTTCGTGACGGCGGCGGTAGAGCTGTCGGCCACCATCATGCTGGTCACGAAAGACAGCCAGGCGCCCATGAGCTACGGCATCTATCTGTATATGCAAAGCGCGGCGGGCCGGGGGCCCGGCGCCGCGCTGGGTGTGCTGGCGGTGGCCGCGGTGGCTATCGGCACGTATGTATCGCACTTGCTGGTGGAGCGCGCGCAGTCGCGCCAGCGTCCGGCACGCACTGAAGGGGAATCCGCATGAAGAAAGTCAGCGTCGAGTGCCGCAACATCCGCTTGTCTTACGGCAAGACGGAAGTGCTGAAGGACGTCAACATCCATATCGAACCGGGTGAGTTCTTTGCGCTGCTGGGGCCGTCGGGCTCCGGCAAATCCACGCTGCTGCGGCTGATTGCGGGCTTTAACCGCCACAGCGCGGGGCAGTTGCTGGTGGACGGCAAAGACATTACCGGCACCCCGCCCTGGGACCGCAACATCGGCATGGTGTTCCAGAACTACGCGCTGTGGCCGCACATGACGGTGTGGGACAACGTGGCGTTTGGTCTGGTCGAACGCAAGCTGCCCAAAGCGGAAATTCGCGCCAAGGTGGAAGCCGCGCTGGAACTGGTGGGGCTGTCGCAATACGGCAAGCGACGCCCGAATCAGCTGTCGGGCGGGCAGCAGCAGCGCGTGGCGCTGGCCCGCACCATCGTCATCGAACCGCAGGTGCTGTTGCTGGATGAGCCCTTGTCGAACTTGGACAAGAAGCTGCGCGTGCAGATGCGCCAAGACTTGCTCAGCCTGCAACGGCGGCTGGGCATCACCACCATCTTCGTCACGCACGATCAGGAAGAAGCCATGACCACGGCCGACCGCATGGCCGTGCTGGACCACGGCGTGGTGCAGCAGATTGGCGCGCCCAGCACCCTGTTCGACTATCCGGTCAACCGCTTCGTCGCCAACTTCGTGGGCACGATGAATGTGCTGGAAGGCAATGTGCGCGAACGCACCAGCGGCAGCGTCGTGCTGGCGGTGGAAGGCGTGGGCGATTTACATTTGCCCCTGACGGCCGAGGCGCCGGCCGCCACGCGGCTGGCGGCCAGCTTCCGGCCGCACACGGTGCAAATCGAGATGGCCGACGGCCTGGGCGATGCGCGCTATGTGTGGCTGCCGGGCATCGTGGAAAGCAGCGAGTTCCTGGGCGAGTTCACGCGCTATCAGGTGTTGATTGGCGAGCAGAGGCTGACGGCGGATCAGTCGCATCTGGCGGGCCTGTCGCCCTTCCCGCCCGGCGCGCCCGTATCCATAGGACTGGAACCCACCCAAGTACGGCTGCTCGCGGCCTAAACTTGCGGCCATGGAAATCTATCAGATCCGCGCTTTCGTCACGGTCGCCCGGCTGGGCAACCTGACGAAGGCGGCCGAAGCGCTGTCGCTGACGCAGCCCGCTGTCACCGCGCAGATCAAGGCGCTGGAACAGAGCCTGGGTGTTGCGTTGTTCGACCGCAGTGGCGGCCGCCTGGCGCTGGCCAAGGCGGGGGAAGTGCTGTTGCCCACGGCCGAATCGTTGCTGGTGCTGGGGGCGCAACTGAAGTCCGAAGCGCAGCAGTTGCAGGGCAGCCTGCACGGGGTGGTGGAGCTTGGCGTGCCGAGCGAAAAGCCGGACTTCCTGCGCCTGGGCGAATTGGCCTCGGCCGTCACGCAGCGCCTGCCGCTGGTGGAATTGAAGACGCAGACGCTGCCCACGGCCACGCTGGCCGAACAGGTCAGCACCGGCCGCCTGCCCGCGGCGCTGACCATCGCGGCCAATCCGCCGCGAGGGGTACTGTGGCTGCCCTTGCGCAGCGTGCGCTACCGCATCGCCATGCCCCGCGAACACGCCGCCGTACTCAAGCGCGGCGGCTGGAGGGAGGTGGCGCAACTGCCTTGGCTTGACGGCCCCTCGGGCAGCCACACGCACCTGCTGCTGCGCGACATGTTCGAACGCCACGGTTTGTCGCCGCGCATCGTGATGCAGAACGACGACCAGGCGAATCTGGATGCGCTGGTGCGCGCGGGGGCCGGTTGCGCGCTGCTGCGCGAAGAAACCGCACTGGCGGGTGCCGCGTCGAACGATTTCATCGTGTGGGGCCAGGCACGCGTTGACGCCATGCTAGGCTTCATCCTGCCCTATGAGCGCGCTAGCGAGCCCGCGCTGGTCGCGTTAAGCTCGATCATTCAAACCATCTGGAAGCCGCGCGCGGCCATCACGCCGGCCCAGCTTCAAGCCTATCCCGCATCAAACCTCTAATGACTGAAATCTGGTTCATCCGCCATGGCGAAACCGACTGGAACCGCCAGCGCCGCCTGCAAGGCTGGAAAGACATTCCCCTGAACGAATTCGGCGTCAACCAAGCCAGCCTGCTGGCCGCGCGTCTGCGCGAAGAGGCCCGCCACACGCCGATTCACGCCATCTACAGCAGCGATCTGCAACGCGCTCACGCCACCGCCGTGCCGGTATCCGAACAACTGGGCCTGCGCGTGCGCGTGGAACCCGGCATCCGCGAACGTGGCTTTGGTGTGCTGGAAGGGCTGGATCACGAACGTATCGACGTGCTGGCGCCGGAAGCGGCAGCCGCCTGGAAAAGCCGCGACCCGCTGCGCCCGCTGGACGGCGGCGAAACGCTGGGCCAGTTTCAGTCGCGCGTGGTGTCTACCGTGGACGACATCGCCAGCCGCCACGACGGCGAACGCATCCTGCTGTTTACGCACGGCGGTGTGCTGGACATCATCTGGCGCCATGCCTCGGGCGTGCCGCTGAATGCGCCGCGCGATGCGGCGCTGCTGAACGTCAGCATCAACCGTGTCGGCATCGAAGGCCGCAAGTGGGAAGTGCTGGACTGGGGCGATGTGGGCCACGTGGCCGATGAGGTCGGCGACGACGTCGTGCCGTAAGACGCTGGCACTGTCACGCGCGGCGGATTGAGTCTGCCGCGTGTTCGCGCATCACCCGTTTTTACGCGGCTTGCGCGGCGCGTCGCGCGCCAGCTTGTCGTACACCGCGTTTGGCAGCAGGCGCATCAGCTTGGCCACCACACCCATCTGCCACGGAATCACCGTGTACGACGTGCCGCGAGTAATCGCCGCCTGGGCGCGCTGCGCAAAAGCGTCGGCTTCCATCAGAAATGGCATCGAGTACGGGTTCTTCGCCGTCATCGCGGTCTTGATGTAGCCCGGCGCAATCGTCACCACCCGGATACCGTCAGCCGCCAGCTCCAGCCGCAGGCTTTCGCAGTAGGTCACCACGGCGGATTTCGACGCGCTGTACGCGCCCGCGCCGGGCAAGCCGCGCACGCCCGCCACGCTGGCGATGCCCACCAGCCTGCCCGAGCCCGCGGCGCGCATGGCGCCGACAAACGGCTCGAAGGTGGCCACGGTGGCGAGCAAGTTGGTGTCGACGATGGCTTTGAAGACGTCGTAGTCCTCACCGTGTTCGGTCAACGTGCCTGCGCTGATGCCCGCGCTGGCGATAACCACATCCACCCTGCCCTGGCAAAACGCAATGAAATCCGCTGCGGCTGCATGCAGCGCGGCGCGGTCGCGCACGTCGACCGCGTAGCAGCGATGCTGCCCGGGCAAGCTGTCGGCCAATTCGCGCAGCGCGTCTTCGCGCCGGCCCAAAAGACCCAGCGTGGCGCCCGATGCGGCGTACTGCTGCGCCAGGGCGCGGCCCAAACCACTGCTGGCGCCGGTAATGAAGACTCTGTTCATGGATGGCCGTAGGCGTAGAGGAATCGCAAGAATGTAAAAAGGGCGGCCCCTTTTCAAGGGCCGCCCCGGCATCCTACCTCAAGCCCGTGGGCTTGGCGCGATGGCGTTAGCCTTGTCCGCTGAGCGATGCGTGCAGATCCTGCAACGGGTAGACCTGAAGGCCCAGACCCTGGCGCAGATACTGCATGCCTTCGACCGCGGCGCGGGCGCCAGCGATGGTGGTGAAGAACGTGACGCGTGCGGCCAGCGACTGCGTGCGGATGGTGCGCGAGTCAACGATGGCGTTGCGACGCTCTTCGACGGTGTTGATGACCAGCGCGATTTCGCCGTTCTTCACCATGTCGACGATGTGCGGACGGCCTTCCGTGACCTTGTTCACCACTTGCACGGGGATGCCGGCAGCTTCGATCTCGGCGGCGGTGCCGCGCGTGGCGACCAGCTTGAAGCCCAGGGCATGCAGGCCGCGCGCCACTTCCACGGCGCGGGGCTTGTCCTGGTTCTTCACGCTGATGAACACCGTGCCGGAATCCGGCAGGCGCACGCCAGCAGCCAGCTGCGACTTCACGAAGGCTTCGCCGAAGCTCATGCCCACGCCCATCACTTCGCCGGTCGACTTCATTTCCGGGCCCAGGATGGTGTCCACGCCCGGGAACTTCACGAACGGGAACACGGCTTCCTTGACCGAGAAGTAAGGCGGCACGACTTCCTTCGTGATGCCTTGGGCCGCCAGCGTCTGGCCGGCCATGGCGCGCGCGGCGATCTTGGCCAGTTGCAGGCCGGTGGCCTTCGACACGTAAGGCACCGTGCGCGAGGCGCGCGGGTTCACTTCCAGCACGTAGACGTCGCCGCCCTGGATGGCGAACTGCACGTTCATCAGGCCGCTGACGTTCAAGGCCTTGGCCATCATCGTGGTCTGGCGCTTGATCTCGGCGATAACGTCCGCCGACAGCGAGTACGGGGGCAGGCTGCACGCCGAGTCGCCCGAGTGCACGCCGGCCTGTTCGATGTGTTCCATGACGCCGCCGATGAAGACGGTTTCGCCATCGGCCAGGCAGTCCACGTCGACTTCGGTGGCGTTGTTCAGGAAGCGGTCCAGCAGCACGGGCGAGTCATTGCTGACCTTCACGGCCTCGCGCATGTAGCGCTCGAGGTCTTGCTGCTCGTGCACGATTTCCATGGCGCGGCCGCCCAGCACGTAGCTGGGGCGAACCACCAGCGGGTAGCCGATTTCGGTGGCGTGGGCCAGGGCTTCGCCTTCGGTGCGTGCGGTGCGGTTGGGCGGCTGACGCAGACCCAGCTTGTTCAGCAGCTTCTGGAAGCGTTCGCGGTCTTCGGCGACGTCAATGGATTCCGGGCTGGTGCCGATGATCGGCACGCCGTTGGCTTCCAGCGCACGCGCCAGCTTCAACGGGGTCTGGCCGCCGTACTGGACGATCATGCCGACCGGGTTTTCCTTGTGGACGATTTCCAGCACGTCTTCCAAGGTCAGCGGTTCGAAGTACAGGCGATCCGACGTGTCGTAGTCGGTGGACACGGTTTCCGGGTTGCAGTTGACCATGATGGTCTCGTACCCGTCTTCGCGCAGCGCCAGCGCGGCGTGCACGCAGCAGTAGTCGAACTCGATGCCCTGGCCGATACGGTTCGGGCCACCGCCCAGCACCACGATCTTCTTGCGATCGGTGGGGGCGGCTTCGCACTCTTCCTCGTACGTGGAGTACATGTAGGCGGTGCGGGTGGCGAATTCGGCGGCGCAGGTGTCCACGCGCTTGTAGACGGGGCGCACGTTCAGCTGGTGACGCAGCTTGCGGACTTCGGATTCCGCCGAGTCCAGCAGGAACGCCAGGCGGCGGTCGGAGAAACCGCGGCGCTTCAGTTCCCACAGCGTGGCGTAGTCCAGGTCGGCCAGCGTCTTTTGTTCCAGCGCCAGTTCGATGTCGACGATTTCCTTGATCTGCGACAGGAACCACGGGTCGATGTGCGTGATGTTGTGCACTTCGTCCAGCGTGAAGCCTTGCGCAAAGGCATCGCCCACGTACCAGATGCGTTCCGGACCGGGCTCGCCCAGTTCGACTTGCAGCTTTTCGCGGTCGGTGGTTTTCTGGTTCAGGCCGTCGACGCCCACTTCCAGACCACGCAGCGCCTTCTGGAACGATTCCTGGAAGGTGCGGCCGATGGCCATGACTTCACCCACGGACTTCATCTGGGTGGTCAGGCGCGCGTCGGCGGTGGGGAATTTTTCGAATGCGAAACGCGGCACCTTGGTGACGACGTAGTCGATCGACGGTTCGAACGAGGCGGGCGTGGCGCCGCCAGTGATTTCGTTCTTGAGCTCGTCCAGCGTGTAGCCCACGGCCAGGCGCGCGGCGACCTTGGCGATGGGGAAGCCGGTGGCCTTGGATGCCAACGCCGACGAACGCGACACGCGCGGGTTCATCTCGATGACGATCATGCGGCCGTTCTTCGGATTGACGGCGAACTGCACGTTCGAACCGCCCGTATCCACACCGATCTCGCGCAACACCGCGATCGATGCGTTACGCATGATCTGGTATTCCTTGTCGGTCAGCGTCTGAGCCGGCGCCACGGTGATCGAGTCACCCGTGTGCACGCCCATCGGGTCCAGGTTTTCGATCGAGCAGACGATGATGCAGTTGTCCGCCTTGTCGCGGACCACTTCCATCTCGAATTCCTTCCAGCCCAACAGCGACTCTTCGATCAGCAGCTCGTTGGTCGGCGAGGCTTCCAGGCCGCGGCGGCAGATGGTTTCGAATTCTTCGGCGTTGTAGGCGATACCACCGCCCGAGCCGCCCATCGTGAAGCTGGGGCGGATGACGGCCGGGAAACCCGAGGTGCCGACTTCCACCGCGATGCGGCGCTGCACTTCCCAGGCTTCTTCCATGCTGTGGGCAACGCCCGACTTCGCCGATTCCAGGCCGATGTCGGTCATGGCCTGCTTGAACTTCTGGCGGTCTTCAGCCTTTTCGATGGCGTGCTCGTTGGCGCCGATCAGTTCCACGTTGTGCTTTTTCAGCACGCCGTGGTGGGCCAGGTCCAGTGCGCAGTTCAGCGCGGTCTGGCCGCCCATGGTCGGCAGCAGCGCATCGGGCTTTTCGCGCTCGATGATCTTTTCAACGGCTTGCCAGGTGATGGGCTCGATGTAGGTGACGTCGGCCGTTTCCGGGTCCGTCATGATCGTGGCCGGGTTGCTGTTCACCAGGATGGTGCGGTAACCCTCGGCCTTGAGCGCCTTGCACGCCTGTGCGCCGGAATAGTCGAATTCGCAAGCCTGCCCGATGATGATGGGGCCGGCGCCGATGATGAGAATACTTTTTAGGTCTGTACGCTTGGGCATGATGCAATCTTTACTTTTGGCCGGACATCAGGGCGATGAACTTGTCGAACAGTTCAAGGATGTCGTGCGGACCCGGGCTGGCTTCGGGGTGACCCTGGAAGCAGAAGGCCGGGCGGTCGGTGAGCTCGAAGCCCTGCAAGGTGCCGTCGAACAGCGACACGTGCGTCACGCGCGCATTGGCCGGCAGGCTGGCCGCGTCAACCGCGAAGCCGTGGTTCTGGCTCGTGATGAACACGCGCTTGGACTGAAGGTCCTGCACGGGGTGGTTCGCGCCATGGTGGCCGGTCTTCATCTTGAGCGTCTTGCCGCCCACGGCCAGGCCCATGATCTGGTGGCCCAGGCAGATGCCGAATACCGGCAGCTTCTTGTCCAGGAACACGCGCGTGGCGTCGATGGCGTAGTCGCAAGGCTCGGGGTCGCCGGGGCCGTTGGACAGGAACACGCCGTCGGGATTGAGCTTGAGCACGTCTTCAGCGCTGGTTTGCGCCGGCACCAAGGTCAGGCGGCAACCGCGGTCAGCCAACAGGCGCAGGATGTTGGTCTTGATGCCGAAGTCGTAAGCGACGACGTGGAACTTGGATTGGTCAGGCTTGGAAAAGCCTTCGCCCAGTTGCCAGGTGCCTTCGGTCCATTCAGAGCTGCTCTTGACCGAGACAACCTTGGCCAGATCCTGGCCGGCCATGCCGGCAAAACCTTGAGCCAGTTCAACGGCGCGTTCGGCGTCGGTGCCAACGAAGATGCAGGCGCCTTGAGCGCCTTTTTCACGCAGGATGCGCGTGAGCTTGCGGGTGTCGATGCCAGAAATGGCGACGATGCCCTGCGCGGCCAGATAGTCGGGCAGGGATTGCGTGGAACGGAAGTTCGACACGCGGGCGGGACAGTCGCGGACCACAAGTCCGGCGGCATAGACGCGATTGGCTTCCACGTCTTCGGCGTTGACGCCGGTGTTGCCAATATGCGGATACGTCAGCGTGACGATCTGTCCGCTATAGCTGGGATCGGTGAGAATTTCCTGGTACCCGGTCATCGCGGTGTTGAACACCACTTCGGCAACGGTATGGCCAGGCGCACCGATCGACACGCCTCGAAAAATGGTACCGTCCGCCAGAGCCAGAATTGCAGGAGGGAAGCGGTTGATCCCCTCGGGAAAAAGTTGCGGCAGCACAGTAAACCCCGGTTTTAGAATCGATAATCAAACCTTCGGATTATACCTCGACCGGCCGAATTTCCCGGCGAACCGCGCCAAATAAGGCCCGGACGGGCGATTCCCCCCTTTTCAGCGCATGCACGCGGCCTCCTGCTTGTGGGCGGCGGCGGGCGAGCAGCGGCAGTGATACGCTTACAGCACCTTCAACCCTTGCCGTTGTGAGCCGTAACTGCCCATGTCCAGCCAACTTGACGCCCTGCGCAATCACACCACCGTTGTCGCCGACACGGGGGATTTTGAAGCGATGAAGGCGCTGCGTCCCACTGACGCCACGACCAACCCGTCCCTGATTCTGAAAGCCGTGCAGCAGGATGCGTACCGCCCGCTGCTGGAAAAAGTCGCGCGCGATCACGGCGGCGCATCCACGCCCGAACTGGTTGACCGCCTGCTGGTGTCGTTTGGCCGCGCCATTTTGAACATCGTGCCGGGCCGCGTATCGACGGAAGTCGACGCCCGCCTGTCATTTGACACCCGCGCCACCATCGAACGCGCGCGCGGCCTGATCGCGCTATACGAAGCTGCCGGCGTGCCGCGCGAACGTGTGCTGATCAAAATCGCGTCCACGTGGGAAGGCATCCAGGCCGCCCGCGTGCTGCAAGCCGAAGGCGTGCGCTGCAACCTGACGCTGCTGTTTTCGCTGCCGCAGGCCGTGGCCTGCGCCGACGCCCGCGTGCAGCTGATTTCGCCTTTTGTTGGCCGCATCTATGACTGGTACAAGAAATCCGCTGGCGCCACCTGGGTCGAAGCCGACAACGCGGGCGCGCGCGATCCGGGCGTGCTGTCCGTGACGCGCATTTACCGTTATTACAAACAGCATGGAATTCCTACCGAAATCATGGGCGCCAGCTTCCGCAACGCCGGCCAGATTCTGGCGCTGTCGGGCTGCGACCTGCTGACGATCAGCCCTGATTTGCTCAAGCAGCTGTCCAGCACCGAAGGCGATGCGCCGGCGCAATTGCGCGCTGACGACACCGGTGAGGCCATTGCCCCTATCGGCGCCGACGAAATCACGTTCCGCACCCTGCTCAATGAAGATGCCATGGCCTCCGAAAAGCTGTCGGAAGGCATCCGCCTGTTCGTGGCGGACGCGGTGAAGCTGGATGCGCTGATCGAGGCGCAGCGCGGATAAATGCGCCACCCCGGCCCTTTATCAGCGCTCGCCGAGTTTTGGGCACGGCGCTTGCTGATAGAGGGCTGGCAGATTTACCGGTGATCGTGCGAATGCACCTGCAACGCTTCCAGGAAGCGCGACACCATGTTGTACGCCGCCACCGTCGCAGTCAGTTCAACGATTAATTTTTCCGAACCCATTGCGGCGCGCGCGGCTTGAAAGACCGGTTCCGGCACTTGAACGTGGCGCGTCATGGCGTCGGTATAGGCCAGCACCGCCTTTTCGCGTTCACTGAACAAGCTTGAGCTTTCCCAGGTATCCAATGCATCCAGTTGCGCCTGCGTGACGCCTTCCTTCAAGGCGATCGGCGCGTGCTGGTCGGCTTCGTAAGGCGCGCCGTTAATGGCCGCCACCCGCATGATGACCAGTTCGCGCAGGTCACCCGGCAAGGTGCTGAGCTGCCGGATAGCAGTCAGATAGTTCAGCCAGCCACCCGCCACGGCGGGGCTGTGCAGCAGCATTTGGTACAGGTGCAAGACACTGCCGCGTTCCGCGACGATGCGCTCCACAAGGGGCCGTGCTTCGGGATGAGTCAGATCGGCGTAGGGTAGGCGGGCCATGGATTCTCCATATAGACGACAGGGCTGCAACTGCAAACATTCGTACAAAATCTTTGACATAATGACAGCATATTGCGCGCCCTAGGACCCCCCGCCCAGAATGAATGCGCCTCCCCAATCCCATCCGCCAGTCACGCTCGCCAACTGCGATAGCGAACCGATCCATGTACCGGGCGCCATCCAGCCGTTGGGCGTGCTGCTTGCGTTTGATGCGGACGGATTGCTGCAATTCGCCAGCGAAAATGCCCCCGACGTGCTGGGCGCGCCGCTCACGCTGGGACAAGTCTGCATAGCGGGCGCGCTGCCGCCCAGCCTGGCGCATTATCTGTCGGTCTGGCTAGGTAGCGCAGACCCCATCTTCGACCCGCTGACCATCACGCTCAACGATGCCACGTTCGACGTGATCGGGCATCGGAACGTGGACGGCCTGACCATCATTGAATTAGAGCGCCGCCCCGAAGATGTCGGCATCGCCGACCCCGCGCATATTTATCGCAGCATAGAACGGGTGCGCCGCCAGCCGGACGTGGCCGGGCTGCTCGACAGCGCGGTGCGCGAAGTGCATCGCGCGACCGGTTTTGATCGCGTCATGGCCTACCGATTTCATCCCGACGACAGTGGCGAAATCGTCACCGAACGCCACCACGAATCGTTGGATGACTGGGTGGGCAGGCGCTACCCCGCGGGCGACATCCCCGCCCAGGCGCGACGCTTGTACACCGTCAACACGCTGCGTCAGATTGCGGATGCGCGCTACACGCCCGTGCGCGTGCTGGGTGCGCCCTGCGCCGACCCGAAGCCGCTGGATATGAGCTTTTCATCGCTACGCAGCGTGTCGCCGATTCACCTGGAGTACATGGCCAACATGGGCGTCGAAGCGTCGATGAGCCTGTCGATTGTGATTGGCGGGCGGCTCTGGGGCATGATTGCCTGCCACCACCATTCGCCGCGCCCCATCCCCTACCCCGCCCGCCTGGCTTGCGAAGCGCTGGCGCAAGTGCTGTCCGCTGCGCTGGCCAACATTGAAGGGGCGGCACGCGCGGCGCAATCACGACGCAGTGCGGCGCTGGTCAGCGAACTGACCGAACGTGCATCCGCCTCGGAAAACCTGCACCTGGCCTTGTCAGGCGGCGCAGAGACCCCGGCCGCGCTGGTTCCGAATGATGCCGCATTGTGTTTGTGGGGCAATAGCGTCACGGTATTCGGCGGCATCGCGCCGCGCGGCGAACTCGTCGGCATTCTGTGCGCGCTGGACCAAAGCGGCCAGCGCCTGGTGCATACCGACAACATCGCGCGCGACTATCCTGGCCTGCAAACGGACCTTGTGCCATACGCCGGCCTGCTTGCCTGCAAGTTCGACCCGATGAACAACGGCTGGCTGATCTGGCTGCGCAAAGAGCAAATCGAAACACTGGTGTGGGGCGGTAAACCCGAAAAGCAATATGCCGTGGGCAGCCAAGGCCCGCGCCTGACGCCGCGTGGTTCATTCGAAGCCTGGCGCGAAGTGGTGCGTGGCACGAGCACGCCATGGCTGGCGACCGAACTGGAAGCGGCCGACAACCTGCGCGATGAGCTGTCCCATATTGCAACCAGCCGCACCGCGGATGTTGACCGCGCACGCACCGCGCTGCTGGCCATGCTGGGCCACGACTTGCGCGACCCGCTGCAATCCATTTCCATGGCGGCCACGCTGTTGTCGAAAACGGATTCCGGCGCGCGCATGGGCGAGCGCATCCGCTATTCCAGCGGCCGCATGCAACGCCTGATCTCGCAGGTGCTGGACCTGTCCCGGCTGCAAGGCGGCATGGGCCTGGGTATTCAGAAGCGGCTGTGCAACCTGACCGAATTAGTCAATGGGCTGATCGCGGAAAAGCGTCAGGCGTACCCCGGTTTGCTGATCGAACCGGACGTGGCGCCTGATCTTGAGCTGATGGCCGACACCGACCGCATCGCCCAGGTCATCACCAACCTGATGAGCAACGCGCGCCAGCACGGCGCCCCGCGCCAGCCCATCCTGGTTCAGGCGCATCAGGTGGACGACGATATCGAATTGCGCGTCATCAACCATGGCGCGCCCATTGCGCAAGACGTGCTGACGCATTTGTTTTCGCCTTTCAAACCCGAGTCGATGGGCCATTCGCGCAATCGCAATGGCTTGGGGCTGGGCCTCTACATTGCTGACCAGGTCGTGCGCGACCACGAGGGCGAGATCTCGGTAGCGTGCCGGGACGGCTTGGTCATATTCACGGTGACGTTGCCGCGCGGAGCGTGCGGCGCAAGCACCACTTGATAACTTGGAGACTTCTTTTGGATGAAGTACGCGCGGTTCGCGTCCTGCTGGTTGACGACAATGAAATGGGCTCGGAGCTGCTGGCCGAATTCCTGACGCTCTCGGGCCTGGAAGCGCGTTGCGCGGCCACGGGCGAAGCGGCATTGGAAATGGTTGACAGCTTCGTCCCCGAAGCCGTTCTGGTCGACATCCTGCTGCCCGATATGGACGGCTACGAACTGGCCACGCGCCTGCGCGCCCGCAAGACGCCGGCGCGCATTTATGCGCTGAGCGGCCTGGCGCGTCATGAACGTCGCGGAGACGCCGACGACATGTTCAATGGCTGGATCGAAAAACCCGCCGACCCGGACGCGCTGCTTGCCGTGCTGCGCCAAGCCGAATGACGCCGCCTGCCGTGCCGATCAGCCCGTCGCTGCTTGCCCTGGCGGCGCATGGCGTGCGCCTGAAGGTGTTGGCGCAGATATTTCCGGTGCTGCGCCACGATGTGGTGGGCCCGTTATCCAACGCGTCGCTGGCGGCGGCCATGCTGCGCCAGGCGCCCGAAGGCGCCGACGCCAACGCCTTGCAGCAACGCTGCCAGCGTCTGGCCGGCGACCTGACCGGCATGCTGGACGATGGCGTGGCCATCGTCCGGGAACTGGACCAATGGTTGGCCGACAACGGCGCGCGCACGAACACGGCGACGCTGCTGGCCGAATGCCGCAAGCTGATGTTCTCGCAACTGCTGTTGTCGCGGCAAAGCGTGGTCTGGCCCGAAGACGTCGCCGAGCTGGAACTGCCGCAATTCACCTCGCGGTATCTGCTGCTGGCCTGGCTGCTTAGCCTGTTGCAAGGGATGCCCGCAGACGTCGTTTTGACGCTGGACCTGTCGCAGCCCCACGCGTGGCACGCCCATTTTTCCGCCCCGTTCGACGCCGACCCTGCCGCGCCGGCAGCAGCGATTGATCCGCAAGACGTAGACCTGCTTGCGGCCGCGTCGGGCTGGCGTCTGGAGCGGCAAGCGCAAGGCTGGTCGCTGCACCTGCCCGCCCCCACCCCCGACAAGTGAGTGGCCCCATGATTTCACCCGTCCATCAGGTCCTTAGAGAAGGCACGCGCGAGCGGCACGAAACGCTGGACCAGGGCCTGGCCCTGACCGGCGGCGACATGGATCGCGGTGACTATCTGAACTACCTGCGCGCGCTGCTCGGCTGGCTGGAACCCCTGGAACAACAGCTCTGGCGACTGGACTGGCCCGGCAGCCTGCAAGCGCCGGTGCGCGCGGGCAAAAGCGATTGGCTGCGCGCCGACCTGGCCGATGCGGGCGACACCGCCCCCGTGCCGCAATGCGCGGATGCGCCGCAGTTGCACACGGCCGACGCGTACGCGCTGGGCGTGGCCTATGTGGTTGAAGGATCGCAATTGGGTGGCCGCTTTCTGGCCAAGCATCTGGCGGACGTCACTCCC
>Ga0213823_1000818_pt1 | contig 22098 bp, 24 predicted proteins | sample MC6MC0907MG_FD_179887 | JGI IMG/M metagenome (GOLD analysis project Ga0213823, IMG submission 179887) | Enriched soil aggregate microbial communities from Iowa State University, Ames, United States - MC6-MC0907-MG | ecosystem: Environmental > Terrestrial > Soil > Unclassified | place: USA: Iowa...
GAGGTCACCCGGAAAATGGCGCCGGCCCGCGAGCCGTTGTGTGGGATTGAGGCTGTCATAGAAAAGTACTCCACCGCTTTTATGACGTGCGCGACGGGAGGGCGGCGCACGGTTTTTATTGAGGCGGATGGTGGCGCAGGTGTAACTGGATGTTAATTGCATTGTTGGCATGGATTGATGTGCAAAGTGGATCAATCCGGGGCGGGCATCGCTTGGACCCTGTGGGAGCGAGCTTGCTCGCGAAAGCGGTGGTCCAGGCAATGAAGATGTCGAATGTGCCAACCCCTTCGCGAGCAAGCTCGCTCCCACAGTTTCCGCGGCGTGCTCTATGATTTTGACAACACCCTGAAACCTTGTGGGAGCTGGCTTGCCAGCGATGGCGACCTCACAGACAACTACAATCCCCAACCAGTCCAAACAAAAAACAAGGAATGATTCCCACCCCACGCAGTCGGAGTTGAGGTACTACCCAATTCAGGAGGTTCACCGATGAACAGCAAAACCCTAATCGCCAGCCTGGCCCTCGTCGCCGGCTTTGCCGGGATCAGCCCACTTGTTCAAGCGGCGCAAACCTCAAATGAACAGGCCGTGCAATCGCCGACCAGCGACCGTGAGTTGAAGGTCAACGACCGTGCGCCTGAAATGTATCAGCGCAAGGACAAGGCCCTGCAAAACTGGAAAGCCAAAGGTCTGAAAGCACCGATCGAGCAGGCCCAATGGGTGCAGATCAACGACAAGTACGTGATGGTGATGATTACCAACGGGACAATTGTCGAGATGCAACCGGTCGAGCGTTAACCCCGGTCATGATTGGCCACGGATGGCCGATTGCATTCGAACGCCGTTCCTGTAAAACAGCGGACCTCTGGATAAGGGGCAAGGGATTGGACAAGAAACCGCTTTACCGCAAAATCAACACTCGCACCTGGGGTGTTCGCCGTAATGATTTGGTCGCCCGTTACCGCGATCAACGCAACACAAAAACCGCAAGCCGCAGCGAAGTCATGCGAAGTTCGATGCATCCAGGCAAGCAATACGGAAGAGACTACACCCCGCTTTTTCGCTTTCTGTTGTCTCGCGTTGGCGGTCAATGGGATTCCATTTTCAGCGAGGCTGTCGCGCGACTTGATCAATCGGCCCCAGTGTTCTGGATGGTTGCCATCCTTGAAGAAGATCGCCAGGAAATCGTGCGACTAGGTGAATCCAGTTATTTCAATGGGCTGTATGTCGACGAGCAAAATCGCCTGCAAATGGTCAATCCGAATCTGAAGGCGCAGGACATGATGCCGCGTTGCGAGTGCTGTACGCATACATTCAACGGTGTTGTTTTCGGCCAAACGGAAAGCTTTGGCCCACGCAAATTGCCAGGTGTCGGTGCAGAAGACTCGCCTGCATGAATCACAGCAACTCCCCCTTGTCCCACAAATGCACCAGGTCCCCCGGCGCCCGATCCTCCGGCACCTTCAACACCATTTCCCCGGACTGGTAGCGCACTTCAATCTGATAAAAGCGTTGATCCCCACGTCCGGATTCGCTGCTGTCCAATGGCAGGCAGCCCTCCAGCACCGAGCAGATCCTTGAACGCTGACTGATGTCGCATTGCGCAAATTCGATTTCACGCGGGCGGCTCAGGCTGTGAATCGCTGCAACGCCACCATGGCGAGATACGCGCAAAACGGAATCTTCATCCAGCTCGGGTAGCGTTTTCATACAGCCTCCTCGAATTATTCGACGCCGACCTGTGCCCAGGCTTGCTGCACTGCGTCGGCTGCTTCAGCGCCAAAGCGCTGGCCCGCGTGGTCGATGGTCAATTTTGCGAACGCGTCAAACGTTGCGTCCTGGCTCAAGCGGTTATCGCAAAGTGTGTCGTACCAGATTCGTCCGGCCTTTTCCCAGGCGAAGCCGCCAAACGCTCGGGCTGCCAGATAAAACGCGCGGTTGGGAATGCCCGAATTGATATGCACGCCGCCATTGTCTTCGCTGGTGATGACGAATTTGCGCATATGATCCGGTTGCGGATCCTTGCCCAACAGCGGGTCGTCATACGCCGTACCGGGGTGCGACATCGAGCGCAGGCCCTTGCCCTGGATCTTCGGCATTAGCAGGTCGGCGCCGATCAACCAGTCTGCCTGTTCGGCTGTCTGGCCGAGAGAGTATTGCTTGGTCAAGACGCCGAACACATCCGAGAGCGACTCGTTCAACGCGCCGGACTGGTTGGCATAAATCAGCCCGGCCTCGCTCTCGGTCACGCCGTGGGCCAGTTCATGGCCGATGACGTCGAGCGAGCGGGTGAAGCGCTGGAAGATTTCACCATCGCCGTCGCCAAACACCATTTGCGCGCCATTCCAGAAAGCGTTTTCGTAACCCTGGCCGTAATGCACGCTGCCGATCAGGGCAAAGCCCTGATTATCGATCGAGTCGCGACCGAACACTTTCCAGAAGAAATCATAGCTGGCTCCCAGCGCATCGTAAGCCTCGTCGACCGCCGCATCACCACTCGGCGGCTGGCCTTCGAGGCGCACTAGCTTGCCCGGCAAGAGCATCTTGTTTTGCGCATCATGCACGCTGCGTTCGGCCAGACCGGGCTTGCTCTTCTCGGGCAGGATCGCCCGTGCCGGTGGTTGCGCGGGTGCGCCTGGATTGGGCAACAGGCTGCGTACATGATTGAGCGTGAGCATCGCTGCCGAACGTTGCGGCGCTGAACCGTGAGCGATGATGCGGTTGAGAATGTACGGTGGAATGAAACTGCGCAGTAGTGAGTCGGTCATCAGAGCTTCCCTGGCTTAATACGATGTCGATAAACATGTGAGCGATGGCGCGTGTTTCGGTTCCATGGATTGCCATTGGCAACGGATTCTGCGAAAAACGCCCTCCGCGCCCGACCAGGCCAACCACAAAGAGTCCACGAACATGACAGATGAACTGCAGGTAATCGATCTTCAGGTCGGCGAAGGCAAAGCCGCCGTCAAAGGCGCACTGATCACCACCCAATACACCGGCTGGCTGGAAGACGGCAGCGAGTTCGATTCTTCCTACAGCCGTGGCAAACCTTTTCAGTGCGTGATTGGCACCGGGCGGGTGATCAAGGGTTGGGATCAGGGCTTGATGGGCATGCAGGTGGGGGGCAAACGTAAATTGCTGGTGCCGGCGCATCTGGGGTATGGCGAGCGGACGATGGGCAAGATCCCGCCGAATTCGAATCTGGTATTTGAGATTGAGTTGTTGGAAGTGTTGACGCGGGAGGATTGAGGTGAGCAGGGTCTGCTTTGGCCGTGAGAGGGGCAATGCCCCCTCATCATTTGTTTTTAGAAAATGTTGGCGACGAATCAGTTCAGGCCCATTGCAGCGGTTGACCCAAAGGGAAGCAGATGTCTACCTCCAGCTTTGCTGCGGCTGACAGATTGACCAGCGCATCCAGAGAGAACTTGTCTATTTTGCCATTGAGCACATCGTTAAGCCGTGGCTGGGTAATTCCCAAGCGTTTGGCTGCTTCTTTTTGAGGAAGCTCCCAAGCTCGAATGGTCTCGCAAAGCGTGCGCATCAGTTTAGCCCGCAGACGCATATTGGCGGCATCCTGCGGCGTGTCTTCCAGTGCATCCCAGACACTTGAATAGCGCTGGGAAAGATTTTGATGATCCATCATGGTCTACCTTATTTCCTGGTATCTGGCGCGTGCCAGTTCGATATCTCGCGTTTCAGTTTTGCGCGTGGTCTTGTGCATGGCGTGCAGCACATAGATCGCTTCAGGTCGGCTGACCACGTAGAACACTCGAAACGCCCCTGACTCCTCGGTGATTCTGATTTCGTTGACGCCCCGTCCGACCGTTTTCATTGGCCGCCAATCAAACGGTTCGTCGCCCTGCTGCAAGAGATCCAATTGAAACCCCGCTGCTCTGCGGGCATCGGGTGGGAACTCTTTCAGATCTTTAAGCGAACTCCCGACAAACCTCACATCCTTGTGTATTGGCATCGACTTCTCCTTGTTGATAGGAAAAGCGTAATCGCCCAGATGGAATCGTGATGGAGCGTTGTGTTGCAAGGAATGGCGGAAGGAACTTTAACAACAGGTTATATCAGAACAGATATAAATCAAGCGAGGATTGCAGCTATGGATATCCGTCGGTAGAAAGAACGCCATCGCGAGCAGGCTCACTCCTACAGTTGATCGCGGATGCTCATGGGATTTGAGTGCACCACCGATCTAGTGTGGGAGCGAGCCTGCTCGCGAAGAACGATCACGCGGTCAATCAGGCTGCGTGCGCCATTTCGGCCAGTGTGTCGGCCACGGTTTTTTGCAGTGAGGGGAACCGGCGTGTCACGCGGCGCAGTGCGGGCAGGACGGCGTCGATTTCCAGTTCATCGAGTTGGGGAAGGACGGTGACGGCGGAGGCGACGATGGATTCGCGTTCGCTTTCGAAGAGCACCAGGCAGGCGTTTTGTGCCCAGCGTCCGTCCCGCTCGTTGAAACCCATGGCCACCAGTGCCGCGACGACTTGTGCATCGGTTTTGTGGGTCATGGTTATTGCCTCAGGGCGGGTTCGATTTTGTCGAGGGCGCGGTTGACCGCGAGTTCGCCGAGCATGACCACTTGCTGGATGCCGAGCACGGTGTTGCGGTAGGGCGAGTCGAGCAGGGCGGCGAAGTCGCTGAGCATGACGCTGGCCGAAGCCATGGATTCGCAGGCGTGTGCCATGAGGTCTTCGGCGCCGGTGTTGGGGTCGACGAGGAACATGGTGCTGGGTTTGCGTGGTGGCGCTGGGGGCGCGGGTTTCAGGTAGTGATCGAGAGCGCGTTCGGCGGCTTCGTGGAGTTTTCTGGAGCCTGGTGTGGAGTAGGGGGACGTTGGATTTGGATCTATTTCCGCTTCTGTTTCGGGCGGATTCGGAGTGATTTTGAACATATGCTAGGAAACCTCAATGAGGCTGACACCGTTTGCGACTAAACATTGGGTGGCAGCTATACGCAGGTTAGTCGACCGGACTCCTAGCTAAACCGGCGCGCTCGAAAGCGCCCTACGCATAGCCGCCATTGAGTGCAGGCATGGAGATGCCAGACTGAATAACAGCTTGCAAGCTAGAGATGACACCGAGCGACTAAACCCGATCACTGAACATTCAGTGACGCGAACCAAGTTACCGGCAGCCCCCAAGCCGCACAAGCCGGCGGATTCTGGCGTAGTTGTAGGCAAAGGCGCAAGGAGCTGTAGCCTCATGGCTGATGTCTAAATGATGCTGCGTTTTACCCGGCGCTTTCGCGAGCAAGCTCGCTCCCACAGGGGGAACGCAATCCAAACTGTGGGAGCGAGCTTGCTCGCGAAGGCGCCTTCAAAATCACCTCAGGATTCAACCCTCACACCCCGCCCAAACCGCTCCCGATACACCGACGGCGGCACCCCCACCACGCCACGAAACGCCACACGAAAACTCTCCACCGACCGATAACCGCAACGCTCGGCAATCTGCTCGGTGTTATGCGGCGTACTCTCCAACAACTCCCGCGCCCGCGCCAACCGTTCATGCTGCAACCACGCCTTCGGCGACTGCCCACTGGCCTCGGTAAATCGCCGCAGAAACGTACGCTCACTCATCGCCGCTTCGCTGGCCAGATCACGCACTTCCAGCGGTTCATGCAAGCGCTCGCGCGCCCATTGCATCACCCGCGACAGGTCGTTGCGCGGTGTCGGGCTGACCGGGGTCGGAATGAATTGCGCCTGACCGCCAGTACGCTGCGGCGACATCACCAGGCGCCGCGCCACCGAGTTGGCGACTTGCGTGCCGAAGTCCCGCGCCACCAGATGCAGGCAGGCATCGATCCCGGCAGCACTGCCGGCCGAGGTGATCAACTGGCCGGAATCGACGTAAAGCACATCGGCATCGACGGCAATCGCCGGGAAACGCTGCGCCAGTTCGGCGGTGTAGCGCCAATGCGTGGTGGCGCCATGTCCATCGAGCAAACCGGTGGCCGCCAGCACAAATACCCCGGAGCAGATCGACAGCAATCGCGCACCCCGGGCATGGGCCTGGCACAGCGCGTCGATCAATGCTGGAGGCACCGCCGCGTTGCGATCGCGCCAGCCGGGAATGATGATGGTGCGTGCTTCGGCCAACAATTCCAGACCGCCGTCGGCCAGCACCTGAATCCCGCCCAAGGCGCGCATCGGGCCTTGATCGACCGCCGCGATGGCGTGGGAGTACCACGGGAAATCGAACTCCGGCCGGGTCAGGCCAAAGACCTCCACGGCGATGCCAAATTCGAATGTGCAGAGGCCGTCGTAGGCCAGAATCGCAACCAGACCTGGTGATGTCGGCATTTGGCGGAAAGTTCCCGGTGAGTGTCTTGTGCGCCACTGTAGCCGCAAGCAGCCGCTCGATAAAGTCTGTTCACACCCGTTCAGATAAAGGAGCAACCCCCATGACCAGCCTCGTCCGTGACATCCCTGCCGCACCGTCGGCGATCGCCCTGATGCACTTCAGCAATCGTCTGACTTTCGAGACCGATTGTTCCGACGTATTCAGTAGCCAAGAGGCTGGCGAGATTGATTTTGTCTTGGTCGATGTGCGCGGGCCACTGGCGTTTGAGCGCGGGCACGTGCCGGGGGCGATCAATATCCCGAACCGCTTGCTGACGGCGGCGGAACTGACCAGCTACCCGAAAACCACGCTGTTCGTGGTCTATTGCGCCGGCCCGCATTGCAACGGCGCGAACAAGGCGGCGGTGAAACTGGCGGCGCTGGGTTATCCGGTCAAGGAGATGATCGGCGGGGTTACCGGATGGCTGGATGAAGGCTTTCAATTGAGCCTGACGCCTGCGGCCAAAACCGCCATCGGCTGCGAATGCTGATCCCCTTGTAGGAACTGCCGCAGGCTCGGGCCGCGTTCGGACGATCTTTTGATCTTGATGTTTAAAAAAGCCAGATCAAAAGATCGCAGCCTGCGGCAGCTCCTACAGGGAATTCAGCGTTTTTTGCTCTGAAAACAGTCTTGTCCTACAGCCCTTGCACCACGACGGCGCACCCGTTGACCCCGGTCAATCGGTGCGCCGATCTTTCATAAGTATTTGTCGCTTAAACACAATTTACCCTGTGCGCGCCGCCATAGACTGCCGGCCACTTCGGTTTTTGCAGCCAATTGGCCATGACCGAATGCTGAATCGAAAGCTGCCAATAAAAGCCTCCGCACACAGGAGTTATAAATGAAGAAGCTAGTGATGTTCGGTGCCCTGGCACTGTCGATGTTGTCCCTGACCGCCGTGGCCGAAGACGCCAAGCCGATCCGCATCGGTATCGAAGCCGGTTACCCGCCATTCTCGATGAAAACCCCTGACGGCAAGCTCACCGGTTTCGACGTTGATATCGGCGATGCGCTGTGCGCGCAGATGAAAGTCAAATGCACTTGGGTCGAGCAGGAATTCGATGGCCTGATCCCGGCGCTGAAAGTGAAGAAGATCGACGCCATTCTGTCGTCGATGACCATCACCGACGACCGCAAGAAAAACGTCGATTTCACCATCAAGTACTACCACACCCCGGCGCGCTTCGTGATGAAGGAAGGCTCCGGTGTCAAAGATCCGCTGACCGAGCTTAAGGGCAAGAAAGTCGGCGTACTGCGTGCCAGCACCCACGACCGTTACGCCACCGAAGTGCTGGTGCCAGCCGGGATCGACCTGGTGCGCTACGGCTCGCAACAGGAAGCCAACCTCGACATGGTTTCCGGGCGTATCGACGCGATGCTGGCCGACTCGGTCAACCTCAGCGACGGTTTCCTGAAAACCGACGCCGGCAAAGGTTTTGAATTCGTTGGCCCGACCTACGAAGACGCCAAGTACTTCGGCGGCGGCGCCGGCATTGCGGTGCGCAAGGGCGATACCGCGCTGGCCGAGCAATTCAACAAGGCCATTACCGAAATCCGCGCCAATGGCGAGTACAAGAAAGTCCAAGACAAGTACTTCGACTTTGACGTGTACGGCCATTAATACGCCGTAGAAAAAAGTGGCCCCGTTTGCGCGGTGGCCACTTTTTTTGCGCTCTAATTGTGGTGAGACCCTTGTAGGAGTGAGCCTGCTCGCGATAGCGGTGTGTCATTCAATGAATGTGTTGGCTGACCCACCGCTATCGCGAGCAGGCTCACTCCTACAGGGGATCTTTGTGATCCAGATATTGAGGAGTTACCCATGCAACGCATCGACCATGTTCTGCCCTGGAGCCACTTGGGCAGCGAGCGCTCGCTTAGCGTGTTTCGCTATGGCGCGGGCACCCGCAAGGTGTACATCCAGGCCAGCCTGCACGCCGATGAACTGCCGGGCATGCGCACCGCGTGGGAACTCAAGCAACGCCTCAATGAGTTAGAGCAGCAAGGCCGTTTGCAGGGCGTGATCGAGCTGGTGCCAGTGGCCAACCCGATCGGTCTCGATCAACACCTGCAAGGTGCGCACATGGGCCGCTTCGAATTGGGCAGCGGCAAGAACTTCAACCGTGCCTTCGTCGAACTCAGCGCACCGGTCGGGGCGTTGATCGGTGAGCGTCTGGGCACTGACGCCGAGGCCAACGTTGCGCTGATTCGCCAAGCCATGGGCCAAGTGTTCGATGACCTGCCGGCCCCGGCCTCGCAACTGGAAGCGTTGCATCGTTTGTTGCTGCGCCATGCCTGCGATGCCGACATCACCCTCGATCTGCATTGCGATTTCGACGCGGCGATTCATTTGTACGCGCTGCCGCAGCACTGGCCGCAGTGGCAGTCGTTGGCGGCTCGTTTGAAGGCCGGCGTGGCGCTGTTGTGTGAAGACTCCGGCGGCAGTTCGTTCGATGAATCCTGCTCGACGCCGTGGTTGCGTCTGGCGCGGGCGTTCCCTAACGCCGCTATCCCGGCGGCGAACCTGGCGACCACGCTGGAACTGGGCAGCATGGGCGACACCCGGGTCGATCAGGCGCAGGCCAATTGTGAGGCGATTCTCGGTTTCCTCGCGGAGCAGGGTTTTATCAGCGGTGAGTGGCCGGCAGCGCCAAGCGAGTGCTGTGAAGGCCTGCCGTTCGAGGGCACCGAATACCTGTTCGCGCCGCACCATGGCGTGGTCAGTTTTCTGCGCAATGCCGGTGAGTGGGTGGAGAAGGGTGATGCGTTGTTCGAGGTGGTCGATCCGTTGCAGGATCGCGTGACCACTGTGCGCGCCGGCACCAGCGGGGTGTTGTTTGCGCTGGATCGCGGGCGTTATACCGAGCCGGGGATCTGGCAGGCGAAAGTGGCGGGGCGGGTGGCGTTTCGTACAGGGAAATTGACTAACGACTGAAGGATCTTCGTTGGGGCTAATGGCCTCATCGCGAGCAGGCTCACTCCTACAGGGGGAACGCATTCCAAGTGTAGGAGTGAGCCTGCTCGCGATGGCGGCATCAGCAACACCACCGAATTTGGATCCTCGCCGCAGGATGTTAGGCTCCCCCCGAACCCGACACTCCGTGAAGGAAGGCTCTATGTTGAAGGTCTTTGCTCTCTTGACCCTGCTGGCGTCCAGCGCTGTGCAGGCGCAAACCACGCTGCAATCCGATCTGCCGCTCAAGTACCTCGAACAGGTGCATGCCGACGCCGAGGCGCGTCCGCTGGTGATTTTCCTGCACGGCTATGGCAGTAACGAAGCCGATCTGATCGGCATGAAATTTCAGCTGCCGGCGCAATACAACTACCTGTCGGTGCAGGCACCGCTGTCGCTCGGTGAAGGACGTTTCCAGTGGTTTCGCAAGAAAGGTGAAGGTGCCTACAACGGCGAGACCGATGATCTGAAGGTCAGTGGCCAGAAGCTGCGCGACTTTATCGCGCAAGCAGCGCAGAAATATCACACCACCCCGAACAAGGTGTACCTGATCGGCTTCAGCCAAGGCGCGATGATGACCTACGAGGTCGGGCTGCGGCCGCCAGTGGCGGTCGGCGGGATCGCGGCGTTGAGCGGGCGTTTATTGCCAGTGTTGAAGGCTGAACTCAAAAGCGAAAAGCAGCCGTTGCCGCTGAACATCTTTATCGGCCACGGCACGGCCGATAATCCGGTGCCGTATAAAAACGGCACCGAGGCCAACGCGCAACTACAGAAACTCGGCTACAAACCGCAGTTTCACGCCTATCCCGGCGTCGGCCACAGTATCAGTGCGGCCGAGCTGCGCGACTTGAACGGCTGGTTGCAGCAGCTCAATCCTTGAGGATGGTTTTCACCAGGGCATCGTGACCTTTCTTGTCGCTGGCGCGGGAGATCACCTGCACCAGCGCCATTTTCGTGCCGGAGCCGGCCATTAGCGTGGTGTTGAGGGTCTGGCCACCGCCCTGGGTCGCGGTGCTGTCGACCTGACGCAAGCCAAGACCGGTGCCTTTCTGGGTCAGGCTTTTTTCGCTGAGCTTGTTGAAGTCCGGCAGGGCCTTGCGCTGGTCTTCGATGAAGCTCGACACGCTGCCGTCGAGGAACTGCCCGTCGTTGTCCTTGACGTGTTGGCCTTCGGGGATCTTGTTTTCAGCGGTAATGACCACGGTTTTTGTGGCCTCGTTGGTGTACATCGTGCCGGTGGTCCCGCTCGGGCTGGTTGGCAGCGGGTCGGCGACGAAACCTTTAGGTAGCACGAAAGTAAACTTGCCCTCGAGCATCGAGACTTTCTCGGTGCCGGCATTTTTCTTGGCCGCTTGCGCGTGGAGGGCGCCGAAACCGGCGAGGGCCGCCACCAGCAGGACGACGGTTTTTTTGCTCAACAATGACATGTGAATCTCCGGTGGATGGTCGCGCGAGGCGGGCGATCATCCCACGGAGGAGGGCGGGCGTTCCAGCGCGAATCATCCGAGCGGTTACTGCGGCTGCGCTTTCGCCAGCGGACGGGCCAACAGGCGTTTGGTCACGCCGAGCATGGCCACCGACACCGCGACACCGACGGCGAATCCACTAAGGCCCATGCTTGGCAAGGTCAGCGCCGAGACCAGACAAAACGCCGAAAACGAATACATGCCGGTCGCCGTCGCCCGTAACAATGCGGCGGTAAATGCCGGGCCGCGCGTTTGTTGCGAGAACACCGCCATCACACTGCCGAGTACCGGGAACACCGCGAGCAAACCGCTCCAGCGCTCGCCGACGGTGCTGGCGAGCATCGTCACCACCAGGGTCAACGCGGCGCCGGCGATCATCCGCCAGATCAGTTTGTCCGACTTCGGCGCCGGGCCGCTGAGCACCGGTTGCACCGTAGGAAACAGATACGGCGATGCCAGCAACGCAATCGCCGCCGCCGCCACGGAAAACGGCAGCGACGCCGGAATCAGCGACAACACCCCAGCGATGATGGCCCACACTGACAGCGACGCCGTCAGCGCCAACGGCCAGTTCGCCCGTTGCGCGACCTGCGCGTAGGTGATGCAGAACGCAATCATCGCGAACATCGCCGATAACGCCGCCACTGCTGATTGTGCTGCAAACGCCGGACCCTGCTCGATGGCGAGGAAAAACAGAATTGGCCCCACCACCACCGGCAACCCCGACAGCCACCCGGCCACGCTCGGCCCCCAGCGTTTGCCCGCCAGGGAAATCAGCAGCAGAAATCCGGGAATCAGCAGCAGTTTGAGGATCAGCACGCAGGAGTCTCCATCCGTTGAAGGTTCGCCACGTTAGCACTGTCGTTAGGCGATTGCTGCCTATGTGCGCAGTTTTTGTATACAAAGTGTCGGCGGCGATACCGGCTATGCTTTGACCATCAGGGCTTGCCGGAGTCGATGCCGCGATGAACAGAACACCCAAGGTGTTGCGGGGATGCTGCGGCATCGGCTTGTGGGCGCTATTGCTGACGCCAACCTGGGCCAATTGGCAGGACGCCGTGCCCGGCGCGCAGATCATCGGCACCGGCGATTACAGCGTGTTCGGTTTCGATGTGTACAACGCGCGCCTGTGGAGCGCCGCGCGGCCCTTGGTCGACGGCCAGCCGTTTGCGCTGGAGCTGATCTACCGTCGTAACATTTCCCGCGACGACTTGGTCAAGGCCAGCGTCGACGAAATCAAACGTCTGGCCGATGGCCGCGTCAGCCCGGCGCAATTGGCCGGTTGGCAAATACAGATGCAGCAATCGTTCGTCGATGTGCAGGCCGGTACGCGGATTACCGGCGTGTATCTGCCGGGGCAGGGCGCACGGTTTTTTGTCGGCCAGCAGTTGCAGCACGAGATTGATGACCCGCTGTTTGCCCGAGCGTTTTTTGCTATCTGGCTGGATCCGCGCACACGCAGTCCGGAGTTGCGCGAACAGTTATTAGGTATGAGCCAATAGATTTTTTTGCGCTTCAAGGCTCAGGCGGAAACCTCTAAGCTGCGTCTTTCCGACTTGTTTCTGGATGTGTGCGTGAAATTCAGTTTGCCCAAAATCGCCACCCCGCCGTTTTGCCCGCCGGAAGTGGCCGGCAGTGTTGCGGTAGATCCCAATGCCTCGTTCTTCAAACGCGTACTGCGTTTCGCCGGCCCCGGGTTGCTGGTGTCGATCGGCTACATGGATCCGGGCAACTGGGCCACCGCCATCGAGGCCGGTTCACGTTTTGGTTACAGCCTGTTGTTTGTGGTGTTGCTGGCGAGTCTGGCGGGCATGGTCGTGCAATGCCTGTGTTCGCGATTGGGCATTGCCACCGGGCGCGATCTGGCGCAACTGTCCCGCGAGCGCTACAGTACGCCGACTGCACGGCTGCAGTGGGTGCTGGCGGAAATCTCGATCATCGCCACCGATCTGGCCGAAGTGCTCGGCTGCGCGCTGGCGTTCCACTTGCTGCTCGGCTGTTCGCTGACCTTCGGCATTGCCCTGACGGCGTTCGACACCTTGCTGGTGCTGGCCTTGCAAAATCGCGGTTTCCGCCGGCTGGAAGCGATCATGCTGGTCCTGGTTACAACCATTGGCGTGTGTTTCTTCGTTGAACTGCTGCTGATCAAACCGTACTGGCCGGACGTCGCCCAAGGTTTCAAACCGTCGCTGGCGGCGATTGGCGAGGCGGCGCCGTTGTACCTGGCGATCGGTATTCTCGGCGCGACGGTGATGCCGCATAACCTGTATCTGCATACCTCGATCGTGCAGACGCGGATGATCGGCAAGGACCTGGCCAGCAAGCAGGACGCGGTGAAACTGGCGCGCATCGACACCATCGGTTCGCTGGCCTTGGCGTTGCTGGTCAATGCGGCGATCCTGATTCTCGCGGCAGCGGCGTTTCACCAGTCCGGACACACCGACGTGGTGGACATTCAGGACGCCTACCACTTGCTCGATCCGCTGGTCGGCGGTGCGCTGGCCAGTGTGTTGTTCGGCGTCGCGCTACTGGCGTCGGGGCAGAGTTCGACCTTCACCGGCACCATCGCCGGCCAGGTGATCATGGAGGGTTACCTGAACCTGCGGATTCCGTGCTGGCAACGACGCTTGATTACTCGCGGACTGGCGTTGATTCCGGCGTTTATCGGCGTGTGGCTGATGGGCGATAACGCGATTGGCAAGCTGCTGGTGCTGAGTCAGGTGGTGTTGAGTCTGCAGTTGCCGTTTGCCTTGTATCCATTGATTCGCATGACCAATGATAAAAAGCTGATGGGGCCGTTTGTGAATCGCTGGCCAACCCGAGTGCTGGCTTGGGGGTTATTTGTGGTGATCAGTGGTGCTAACAGCTGGTTGATTTTGCAGTGGGCGGCTTGAGCCAGCATTTGTAGTGACTGGGCTGGCCTCTTCGCGAGCAAGCTCGCTCCCACAGGGTTATCGGGTGTGCACACTATTGTGATCAACCGATAGCTAATGTGGGAGCGAGCTTGCTCGCGAATGCGGAGTATCAGGCGCCGACATCGCTGAACACTGGAATGCGCCCATTGAGCGAAGGCCGGTAGTGCCAGTTCAGGCGATTCAGGTCGATCTCATGCCTGAGTATTTCCCGCACCGTCGCCCCGGCAATACTCATCGCCAGCGCTTGCCCTGGACACTGATGCCGGCCACTGCCAAAACTGAAACTGCGACGGTTGGCGCGCTGTGGCAGAAACTGCTCCGGCCATTCGTTGAGCGCCGGATCTCGATTGGCCGAGGCCAGAAGCACCAGAATCACATCGCCCGCCTCGACACGTACTCCAGCAATCTCGCAGGGCGCGGCGACAAAGCGTCGGGTGTTCTGCACAGGCGGGTCGAAACGCTGGACTTCGCTGAGCAGCGCTTCGATCGATTCTCCACGCAACGCCGGCTGACGACGTAGCGCCAACAACGTACTGCCGATCAGGCCGGCGCAGGCTTCGAATGTCTGTGAGCAGAGGCCGATCAGGTTGGCGATCAGGGTTTCTTCATCGCCGCTAAAGCGCTGCTGGATGGCTTTCAACAAATCGCTGGCGGGTTCGGCGAGCAGTTCGATGAAGTAACCACGCAGTTGTTCGGTCGCTGCATCCGCTGCGGCCAATTGCAGGTCATCGCTCAATGGCGACAGGCAGGCGACGAAGTCCGCCGTCAGTTCACTGACCACCCGCGTCTGCGCCGGCGTGAATCCCAAGAGCGTCGCGACCACGCACACCGGGCCACGAAACATGGCTTTGTACAGACCGTCGGTATCCGCTGTGATCAGCCGTGCGGCGACCAAAGCATTGATCGTCTCAAGGTCCAGCGCTGCAAGCTCAGGCTCGATGGCCGAACGCGGGCAGCGCTGGCGTTCGCCGTCATTCATGCGCATCAGCTGGCTAAAGACTTTGCCGGCAATGCCCCCGGCAATCGCCTTGGGTACCGGCTCTTGCGTCGGACGCACCCGACAATCGGCGTGGGCCAACACCGCAAACACCGCTCGGGCGCTGCTGGCGACCCACAGTTTCAGCTCGGGATGAAACGTCAGTCCACCTGCTGCGCGCAGTTCGGCGTAGTAGGGATAAGGGTCGGTATGCGTTACTGCGCTGATCGGATTCATGGTGTGCATCCTTGTCGGTGGAGAAAGTGTTGCTACTATCTCCACTGCGCAACGACGATGATTCGTCCGGGAGCGAACTATGCACGCAGAACATCAAGACATCGGCGTTTCCCAAGTGGCCGTCGCCATCGCCGAAGTCAGCGCCTCGACCGCCAGTGTGCACCTGGCGAAACTCAAGGATCTGGCCCTGGTGCGCCTGCATGTGCAGGGCCGCCATCGCTATTACAGCCTTGCCGATCAGCGCGTGGCGCAGGCGCTGGAAGCACTTATGGTGATTGGCCAGAACTCCGCGCCGACGTTCAAGTCGCACACCCCGGATCGCCTGCAATTCGCCCGCACCTGTTACGACCACATGGCCGGGACGCTGGCGGTGTTGCTGCATGACCGCTTGATCGAGGCCGGTTGGCTGGTGCAAATCGACGAGCAGGCGTATCGCCTGAGTGACACGGGCGAGGCTTTGTTTCTCGGGCTGGGCATCGACGTGCAGGACTTGACTACCCTGCGCCGCAAGTTTGCCTGCCCGTGCCTGGACTGGAGCATGCGCCGGCCGCATCTCGGTGGCTCGCTGGGCGCGGCGTTGTTGCAAACGGCGCTGAAGCGCAAGTGGGTGACGCAGGATCTGGACAGTCGGGCGTTGGCGTTGACGGCGGTGGGGCGCAAGGAGATCAGCGCGCGGTTTGGCGTTGAGTGGCCGGTAGACGGGCAGATCAAAAGATCGCAGCCTTCGGCAGCTCCTACAGGAGTCGCGTACACCCGATAAATCTCGACCCTACCCGATCCAGGTAGGAGCTGCCGAAGGCTGCGATCTTTTGATTTTCAGCTTCTGACCGACGAGGGGCGCATCTGCCACCTTGTATCACCGCAAACGACTCTATACTGTATATGCAAACAGTAAAGAGCCCGCGCCATGCAAATCATCGACAAGCTGAGCATCCTCGCCGACGCCGCCAAGTACGACGCTTCCTGCGCGAGCAGTGGCGCGCCCAAGCGCAGTTCCGAAGGCAAGAGCGGGTTGGGCTCGACCGATGGCATGGGCATCTGCCACAGCTACACGCCGGACGGGCGCTGTGTGTCGTTGTTGAAGATTCTACTGACCAATTTCTGCCTTTACGATTGCCAGTACTGCGTCAATCGCCGCTCCAGCGATGTCCCGCGCGCACGCTTCACTCCCGAGGAAGTCGTGGCGCTGACCATGGATTTCTACCGGCGCAATTGCGTCAGCGGGCTGTTTCTCAGTTCCGGCATCATCCGCTCGGCGGACTACACCATGGAGCAACTGGTGCGGGTGGCGAAGCTGCTGCGCGAAGAGCATGAGTTTCGCGGGTACATCCATCTCAAGACCATTCCCGAAGCCGATCCTGCGTTGATCGAAGAGGCGGGGCGCTACGCTGATCGCCTGAGCGTCAACATCGAACTGCCGACCGATGCCAGCCTGCAAGTGCTGGCGCCGGAGAAGGACATCAAGTCGATCAAGCAGGCGATGAACACCATCTACACCGGCGTGCAGACCGTGTTGAACGAACCGCGCTCGGCGAAGTTCGCCCCGGCCGGGCAGAGCACGCAACTGATCGTCGGCGCCGATGACACTGACGACAGCACCATCCTCCACAGCGCTCAGGCCTTGTACGGCAACTTCCGTTTGCGCCGGGTCTACTATTCGGCCTTCAGCCCGATTCCCGACAGCCCGAAAAGTGTGCCGCTGGCCGCGCCGCCGCTGATGCGCGAGCACCGTTTGTATCAGGCCGATTTTCTCCTGCGCAGTTATGGCTACAGCGCTGACGAATTGCTCAAGGGGCCGGGTAATCTGGCGCTGGACATCGACCCGAAACTGGCCTGGGCGTTGCAGAATCGCGAGGTGTTCCCGCTCGATCTGAACCGTGCCGAAGCGTCATTGATTGCGCGTATTCCCGGGATCGGCTTGCGTACCACTGAGCGTCTGGTCGAGCTGCGCCGCCAGAGGCGCATTCGTTACGAAGATGTCGCGCGTATGCGCTGCGTGTTGGCCAAGGCCAAGCCGTTCATTATCACCAGCGACTACCATCCGCAGCAGGCTGAAGTCACCAGCCATTTGCTCTATCAGCAACTGCGCGACCGGCCGATGCCGCAGCAGATGGGGCTGTGGGGATGATCAATCTCGATTGCGATGATCTGTTCGACACCTGGCGCCAGCAGGCGCGCTGGTTGCTCAGCCATGAAGTCGATCCGAGTCTGGTGAGTTGGGCTTCGGAAGGCGTGGGTGATTTGTTCGCCAGTGATGACCCGGTGCCTGAAGGGCAGGGGCCGTTTATGGCGCGGATCCCACGGGTGTTGCTCGATACGTTGGCGCAAGCCGCGCAATACCGGGGCGAACAACGCTGGAGCTTGCTTTATGAGGTGCTGTGGCGCGTCAGCCACGGTGACCGCACGGCAATGATGGCCGGCGACAAACTGGGCAGCGAATTGCAGCGGCGAATTAAACAGGTGAATCGGGAAGCGCACCACCTGCATGCATTTGTGCGATTCATCGAACGCCCGTCATCCAGCGCAGGCCCGCAATATGTGGCTTGGCATGAACCGGCCCATGACATCCTGCACCGTGCCAGTGAGCATTTTGTCGGGCGCATGGGGCGCCACCGTTGGTTGATCGCCACGCCGCGCGACGGGGTTTATTACGATGGCGAGCAACTGATTCATCAGCGTAAATGCCCGCTGGAATGGCAGCAGTTGGCGCAGAATGTCGACGATCCCCATGGCGATCTGTGGCTGACTTATTACAGCCACATCTTTAATCCAGCGCGGTTGAACGAGAAGGTCATGCAGGGGCATTTGCCGGCGCGGTTCTGGAAGAATCTGCCGGAAGGGGAGTTGATTCCCGGGTTGATTACGCAGGCGCGGATGGGTAAGCAGCAGAATGGGCAGGCGAGTGGGATTGCCAGTCGCGCAGGTAAACGGATTGCCTTGAAGAGCTAAGAGCTTACCCTCACCCCAGCCCTCTCCCGGAGGGAGAGGGGGCCGACCGAGGTGTTCTCCCGTACGACATCGACCTGAAAGTTTGCGTCGAACTTCTGTCTGGAGAACAACCGAGATCGGCCCCCTTTCCCCCTCGCCCCCTGGGGGAGAGGGCTGGGGTGAGGGGGAAAGGATCGCCAGCACGCCACACATATCCCGCCAAACGCCACAAAAAAAGCCCCCCACCAATCACTCGGTGGAGGGCTTTTCTACATCAACACCTGTCAGATCAAACCTTGACGATCCAACCCGCTGGCGCTTCGATGTCGCCGGTCTGCACGCCAGTCAGCTCTTTGTAGAGCTTCTGGGTCACAGGACCCACTTCGGTTTCGCTGTGGAACACGTGCAGATGGTCGTTGTAGCTGATGCCACCGATCGGGGTGATCACCGCAGCCGTACCGCAAGCACCGGCTTCCTTGAAGTCCGACAGCTTGTCGATCAGCACATCACCTTCAATCACTTCCAGGCCCAGGCGGGTCTTGGCCAGTTCGATCAGCGACAGGCGGGTGATGCCTGGCAGCACGGACGGCGAGTTCGGGGTGATGAACTTGTTGTCGTGGGTGATCCCGAAGAAGTTGGCCGAACCGACTTCTTCGATCTTGGTGTGGGTCATCGGATCCAGGTAGATCGCGTCAGCAAAGTTGGCTTTCTTGGCTTTCGAGCCCGGCATCAGGCTGGCCGCGTAGTTGCCGCCGACCTTGGCTGCGCCGGTGCCTTGTGGGGCAGCGCGGTCGTAGCTGGAGATCTGGAAGTTGTGCGGGGTCAGGCCGCCCTTGAAGTAAGCACCGACCGGGATGCAGAAAATCGAGAAAATGAACTCGGGTGCAGTGCGCACACCGATGTTGTCACCCACGCCAATCACGAACGGACGCAGGTACAACGCTCCGCCAGTGCCGTATGGCGGAATGAAGCGCTCGTTGGCGCGAACCACGGCTTTGCACGCTTCGATGAACTGCTCGGTGTCGACCGTCGGCATCAGCAGACGCGCGCAGCTGCGTTGCATACGCAGGGCGTTCTGGTCCGGGCGGAACAGGTTGATCGAGCCGTCCTTGCAACGATAGGCCTTCATGCCTTCGAAGCACTGCTGACCATAGTGAAGAGCAGTCGAGCCTTCGCTGATGTGCAGCACGTTATCTTCGGTCAGGGTGCCTTTGTCCCACTCGCCATCGCGAAAGTACGACAGATAGCGCTTGTCGGTCTTGATGTAGTCAAAACCCAGCTTGTCCCAATTGATGCTTTCGTTACCCATGACACCCTCTATCACTGAACAACCGCCGAAACGGTTCAAGGCTTCTGACGTTTTTTGGATGGGCACAACAATACTTCATTCTTGAGCGGTTTCGCAGCCGGAATTCGCTCCACTGATCGTTCCCACGCTTGATCGTTCCTACGCTCTGCGTGGGAATGCCTCATCGGACGCTCCGCGTTCGGCTTTTGGGACGCAGAGCGTCCCCGGCTGCGTTCCCACGCAGAGCGTGGGAACGATCAACGCAGCTACAGGTGGAGTGCATGGCCAAGGGCACGCAACGCCGCTTCCTGCACCGCTTCACCCAAGGTCGGGTGCGCATGAATGGTGCCGCCGATGTCTTCCAGCCGCGCGCCCATTTCCAGGCTTTGTGCAAACGCCGTCGACAACTCGGACACGCCAACGCCCACTGCTTGCCAGCCAACAATCACATGGTTATCCCGACGAGCAACCACGCGTACGAAGCCGCTTTTCGACTCCAGCGTCATCGCCCGGCCATTGGCGGCGAACGGGAAGCTGGAAACAATGCAGTCCAGCCCCGCAGCCCTGGCTTCGTCCGGAGTCTTGCCGACCACCACCAATTCAGGATCGGTAAAGCACACCGCAGCAATCGCAGTCGGACTGAATTCACGGGTTTTACCGCTGATCAACTCGGCAACCATCTCGCCTTGGGCCATGGCGCGGTGGGCCAGCATCGGCTCGCCGCTCAGATCACCGATGGCGTAGACATTGCGCATGCTGGTCTGGCAGCGGCTGTCGATCTTGATCGCCGAGCCGTTCATGTCCAGATTCAGCGCTTCGAGGTTCCAGCCCTGCGTGTTCGGTTTGCGACCGACGGCGACCAGCACCTGATCGGTTTCCAGATTCAGGGTTTCGCCCTCGGGATCGCGTACCTGCAAGGTGCCATCGAAACCCAGCACGCTGTGCTTCAGGTACAGCTTAACGCCGAGTTGCTTCAACGCGTCATGCACCGGTTGCGTCAGTTCCGCATCGTAGGCCGGCAGGATGCGATCTTGCGCCTCGACCACGCTGACTTCAGCGCCAAGCTTGCGATAAGCGATGCCCAGTTCCAGACCGATGTAACCGCCGCCGACCACCACCAGACGTTTTGGCACGGATGTCGGTGCCAGCGCTTCGGTGGAGGATATGATCGGCCCGCCAATCGGCAGGATCGGCAGATTGACGCTGGTCGAACCGGTGGCCAGCACCAAGTGCTCGCACTGGATGCGCGTGTCGCCGACGTCGACGGTTTTACCATCGATGACTTTGGCCCAGCCATTGATGACCTGAACTTTGTTCTTCTTCAGCAGTGCAGCGACGCCGGTGGTCAGGCGATCAACGATGCCATCCTTCCATTCGACGCTTTTAGTGATGTCGAGGCTCGGCGCGGCAACGCTGATGCCCAGCGCCGAATGCTGGCTGTGATGCTGGGTCTGATGAAACTGCTCAGCCACGTGAATCAGCGCTTTCGAAGGAATGCAGCCGATGTTCAGGCAGGTGCCGCCCAACGATTGGCCTTCGACCAAAATCGTCGGGATGCCCAATTGCCCGGCGCGGATTGCCGTTACATAACCGCCGGGGCCGCCGCCGATGATCAGCAGCGTAGTGTTCAGAGATTGCATGCGCGCCTTACTCCACAAACAAAGTGGCAGGTTGTTCGATCAAGCCGCGAATGGCCTGGATAAAGAGTGCCGCGTCCATGCCGTCCACCACGCGGTGATCGAACGAGCTGGAGAGGTTCATCATCTTGCGGATCACCACCTGGCCTTTGACGACCATCGGCCGTTCGACGATTTTGTTGACGCCGACGATCGCCACTTCCGGCAGGTTCAGCACCGGCGTGCTGACAATACCGCCCAATGCACCGAGGCTGGTCAGGGTGATGGTCGAGCCAGACAGCTCATCGCGGCTGGCCTTGCCATTGCGTGCGGCGTTGGCCAAACGCGAGATTTCTGCGGCGCTGTCCCACAGACTGCGGGCTTCGGCGTGACGGACCACTGGCACCATCAGGCCGACATCGCTTTGCGTGGCGACGCCGACATGCACCGCACCGAGGCGGGTGATGACCTGGGCTTCGTCGTCGTAACGGGCGTTCATCTGCGGGAAGTCGCGCAGGGCGACGACCAAGGCGCGGACGAGGAACGGCAGCAAGGTCAACTTGCCACGGCTGGCGCCGTGTTTTTCATTCAGGTGCGCACGCAATTCTTCAATCGCGGTGACGTCGATTTCCTCGACGTAGCTGAAGTGTGCGGCGCGCTGGGTCGCGTCCTGCATGCGCTGGGCGATCTTGCGGCGCATGCCGATGACTTGAATCTGTTCTTCGTCGTTACGCTGGGCGTAAGCGGCAGGCGCCGGCGCCGAGGCGTTCGACTGACCTTGCGCCAGATAAGCTTCGAGGTCTTCGTGCAACACGCGACCGGCCGGGCCGGAACCGCGCACCAGACGCAATTGAATCCCCAGATCCAGCGCGTGTTTGCGCACGGCTGGCGAAGCGAGCGGGCGTTCGTCTGCTTCGCGCGCAACCATCGGGCCTTGGCAGACCGCAGCCGGACGCGGGGCGGCTGGAGCAGGTTTGTTCTCAACGACTGCTTCAACCTTCGGCGCCGCAGGTGCTTCGTTTACCGGAGCAGGAGCAGCCGATTCCTTGAGATTGCCAGCACCTTCAACTTCGATGCTGATCAGCACACTGCCAACCGCCATCACTTCACCCGGCTGACCACCGAGGGCAATCACCTTGCCGTGTACCGGCGAGGGAATATCGACCATCGCCTTGTCGGTCATCACGTCCGCCAGCACCTGGTCTTCAACGACCAGATCGCCCACCTTGACGTGCCACTGCGACAGTTCTACTTCTGCGATGCCTTCGCCAATGTCCGGCATCTTGATAACGTGCGTGCCCATTCAGACCTCCATGACCCGTTTCAACGCCGCGCCCACTCGGGACGGCCCTGGGAAATACGCCCACTCTTG
>Ga0213823_1000819_pt1 | contig 22097 bp, 18 predicted proteins | sample MC6MC0907MG_FD_179887 | JGI IMG/M metagenome (GOLD analysis project Ga0213823, IMG submission 179887) | Enriched soil aggregate microbial communities from Iowa State University, Ames, United States - MC6-MC0907-MG | ecosystem: Environmental > Terrestrial > Soil > Unclassified | place: USA: Iowa...
TCGCTACGTAATAAACCGCTTTTTGCTTTTTCATCCCACAACTTTTGCTCATTTTCTGACATATCCTCACGTTGCTCTTTTGTTAGCGGCGGATAATCACGATATTTTTTCTCTTTTAATAAACCATTCAACGTATCTAGCATCTCATTATAATTTTTTACAAATTCTTTAATACTTTCTTTTATGCTCTTTGTATCTGCAGTGGATGCTAAACTTACAGAAGCTACAGTTGGTGAAGTATCACCTGCCGTACTACCTACAGCAGCATTTGCATTATCATATGATTTCTGAGCCTCAGCTATACGTTTTATTCCAGCCTGAACAGCGTTTTCAGCTGTATTAAATGCATTTAGATTTTCGTTATTCGTTTTCTCAATAGAACTAAACTGTTGAAAATCAGCTAAGGAATCACTTAAATCACTTAAACGACCTAAATCTACTCGATCCATCTTTCCAAACTTATTTTTGATTGCATCATCTTTTCCGGCTAAAATTTGATCAATTTCACTACTATTTTTTCCTTTAATCTCAGATAAAAATGCTAGATCATCAGTAGTTAATTTATTTAAAAATGTCTTATCTAATGTTTTATATGAGTTTTCGAAATCAACTTGCTGTGCCCGTTCAAGCAATGCCGCACCATCTGAGCTTTGTAAAGATTTTAAATCATCTGCTGAAAGTCTTAATAAATTTGCTTTTTGCTCATCTGTTAAGCTAGAATTATTAATCGATGTTTTAATACTCTCAGCATCTGTATAGTCAATACTCATGGATTGTAGTTCCGTTAAATCTGAAGAGTTAAGAAGAGCCACCTTTCCGACATTTGATAATTTATCGAATTTTTCCTGTTGTGCTACTGTTAAATTATTTGTTCCAAAAATACGATCATACTCAGATTTATACGTATTATCACGATAAGTTTCATATGCAAGACGCTTATTGTTTCTGTCTGCTTCTAAACCTGGTTGTGCAGCCTGAGCGTTATTTAATTCTTTTTGTGCAGCTGCTAGGCGATCAGCTGCACCCGCTTTAGCATTAAATGTAGACTTTAACGATACTTCATACCCAGAAATCGTAAAATTATTTGAAGAACGCTCCAGTGAAATACCATTTACTTTTAAGATTGCATTCTTTCCTGCTTTTATGTCTGCATTGTCCATCCCCAAGGCATCAAACAGTTCTTTACCTTGGCCAAAAACAATCTCACCACTTCCACTTTTTACACTACCAGTATTATTAGCAGTTAATGAAAGTTGTCCATTTTCAAAAAGTGCAGTAACACCTGCTTTACTTTCATTAATTTTTTTCACTAAATCATTAATTGTATCTTTTGTAGGGTCAAAGGAAATTGTTGTTGCTTTTTCTGCTAAATTACCATTCTTGTCAATAGATCTTAGCTCTATAGACTTAACGGAATCTCCTACCAAAGCTGATAATTTTGTCGTACCAGTATGTCCTTTTTGCTCACCAATCATTTGCGTTGCAGAGGCTAATTGTGCAACACTTTCAATATTAAGTGAACCTGTAGCCGAATTTGTAGCTTTCACAGATACTAGATTTTCATTAGTAGATGTAGCAGTTTTTTTCATTAATTGATTCTGTAACCACATTTTTTCATTTAAAAATGTTTTAAATTTCTGTGTCGCTACATTGACATTACGATAAGCATCACGTTGCCATTCTAATGTTTGCTTTCTTTGAAAAGCTTTATTCAAGGGCATTCTTTCTGCCTGCATTAGCTTTTCTACAATACTATCGATTTCCATGCCTGAGGCTAAACCGCCAATTCTTGAAACCATATTAAAATCCTCCTAATTATGTTTATATTTTCTCGTCTACTATCATTCCCACCATTTTTTGCATTTCATAGAATGCATCCAATAATCTTTTTGGTGGAATTTCCTTAACAACCTCGTCTGTATCACGATTGACTATTGTTACATAATAGCGTTCCAAGCCATCATGATAAACAAACTTCGAGGAGCTGTGATTTATTTCCAAAAATTCATTTACAACATCAACAGCCTTTTGTAGTTTCTCCTTTGTAACTTCTTGATCTTCTCCAACAGCAGTAGCTTTTTCTACTATCGGTTGAGAGTTCGTGATTGTTGAAACATTAGGCGTCATATTCTCCTGCACATTCATTGCCTTCGTATTTGTTGGTGCAGTAATCGTTTCCATTGCCTGCCCCTGCGATGCAATACGCATGTAGCTCAACCTCCTAAACTTTTCATTTGCTTAACATTATTATCGGAAGGAATTTCTATTGTTTCAGGTTTTTTGGTAAACAAATACTTGATATCTTATTATCTTTAAGATTAGTCCTGCTTTAGACCAAGTAATAAAAATGATAGTAAAAGATAAAAAACCTCGAGTTCAGATACGAAGATCTAAATCGAGGGATTTTTTTCAAATATTTATTATTTTATATATATGCTTTTACAGCATAATTTCGTTATTGAAAATTTATTGAACTTTATGTAACCTACTTCAACTTAAAAACTAGAATTGACAATTATTGAATAGACTTTAAACGATTACAGTCAAATCTGTTAAACCAAAAATTATTATTATTTAATATTGTATAATCCTCAATGGTTGTAAAGGCACCTTTAAATCCATTTGCTCTTAAAATCGGTTCTAATTCAGCACGCATTTGTATAGCATTTTCACCACCACCAAATGCTGGGGTAAACCATTTTGGGGTAATTCCTAATTCTTGTTGCATAAATACTTTACATGGAGCAATCTCTGTATTATAAAATTCCTGTGCATCTCCTTTATAAGGCAAATGCTTAACACAATGTACTCCAAGTGTCATGCCGTTTTCTTTCATTTCAACTAATTCTTCTATAGAAATATAAAATGCTGTAATAAAAGATTGAATTGAACCATATAATTTTTCCACTTTTTCTTCTAGATAACGCCGACAAGACTGTTCATCTAGTAAAAAATTAAAAACATATTTATTATAGCGACGAAACATATTAGGTTCATAACTATAATATGCACTTTTTTCTGTTAAATCAGGAATTTCAAACTTTGCATTTAGCTCATTCCATACTTCTTCATCATTGATATGTGATAGAACCGTATGAACTAAATGAAATATTGGTACAACACCACTTTCTAAGGGTGCTGACATAACCGTAAAATAACCAGGTACATCTAATTCTTTTAAGATCTTATAAGCTATTGTATATTGATCTTTTGTTGCATCATCAAAAGAAATAATACACTTCGGTTTTTTCGTTATTTTATTCATATCATCAGGTGAGATAATTTCATAATTTTCCTTAGCCCACTCAATTTGTTTTCGGAAATCTTCTGGACTGATTGGTACACTACCTGTCCAGCTCTCTTTCTCACGCACATAATGATACATAATTACAATATCTTGCATATAATTTACCTCACATTAATTCGGTCTATCCTGATCTGCATCACCTTTTGTGATATACCACAATTGATCAGCAATATGGTTTAAACGATAAGTCTGCTTATCAGAAATATACATAGCAGTCATAAGTTTAGTATTTAAATAATCGATTGGTTGAAATCTTGTTGGTAACATAAATAAATCCTCTTCAGAAGTAAAGGTACGCTTAAAGCCAATTGCTTCAAGACCCCAACTGGAAATACTGGAATAACAATAGAAATCGTAAAAAAGTATTTCGCTATCTAAAGCTACCAATTCATTTGCTAACTTTACTGCACTATCTTGATTCTTGGCTATAAACTCTACTATTCTACCAATCTTATATTTACTTTGTATCAACTCTATACGTACAATAAGCAGTCCTGTAATCCCAGAAGAATCTTTACAAACAAACTTTCGATAATTAAACGTTGGGTGTTTAAAATAACGCCAGTTTATAAATTGAAAATCTCTTTTAATTCCAATTGATCCTTTTGCAAAAAAACTATTATTAAATTGTTCCCATTCTTCCTCTTGTAAAGAAGCTATTTCAAAGCACCTGAGACTAGAATCTACTTCTAAAACTTTTAAAGAATCGACATAACGCAATGGTTGTTCGTTTCCATTTAATATAGCTTGAATAGTTAATACTTTATTATTTAGTCCAATCCATCTTGGTATATCTTCTATAAAGCTCCAACGCATTAGTTTATAAAGCCTCGCTGCTTCTTCACTTAATCCCATTGCTAAAATAATGTTTGGATTAAAGGCTTGGACAAAATCTAAGAGTGCTAAACCTGCTCCTGAATCACGATAATCGGGGTCAACAATCCAGTTAGCCAATGTAATTGCTAATCCTTTTTTTCCACAATCATTGAATTCAAATGGCATTGCTCCTAATAGTCCCACTACTTTTCCATCTATCCAAGCACCTACAAATGTTAAATGATCGTCATCAGTTAGGAGCTTTCGATTAGGATTATCATAGAACATGAAACGAACTAGTTGCTCATCTACTGATAAAATATGATTTTTAGCCCATATACGATGAATAGACTCCATTAGTAAAGTTATCTCATCTATCTTAAACAATCGAATTTCCATATGAGCCTCCAACCTACACTAGTTTTTTCTCTACATATGCATATAAATCTTGGATATTCTTAACAGCCGTTACTTCAGTTGCAGTAAAGCGAATATCGAATTCTTCTTCAATAGCCATAATAAGTTCTAGGTGTTTAATTGAATCCCACGTAGCATTTTTTTCACGATCTAGAAGTTCTTCCGAGGCTTCATCTAACTCTAAAATTTCAATCACTATTTCATTTATTGTCTCTTTCATTTTGCAAACAAACCTCCGCTGGGTAATCTATTAATTTTTCTTTTAGTGCTGCTATTATATCGGCTATTATTGGACTTGTGTAAATGTTATTTAACCAATCAAGCGCTGGAGTATTTCGTGCTCCTTCTACTGATACAAATTTTACCTGACGTATTCCCTTATTAATAAGTTCATTTAGAATTAAATATAAAGAAGCATCTTCAACTTTTCTGCCAAGCGCACGACAGCTAAATAATATTTCCTCAAAAATGGCTAATTCTCCATCTATTTTTACTATAAAAGTACCTATAATCCCACTGTCATTTAACATATCCGATAACGTTACCGTATACATTTTATAAGCTGAATCTTTTGCCTTCTTTTGCACTTCTCCTTCTGAAAAACGCTGTAATGCAAGATTAAATTGATTTGTTTTTTGTCCTAATTCATAAATTCGTTGTAAATGCTGAGTTTCACCTTCAAAAATATTAATTTTCATTTGCAATGAAGCAAGATAACTATTATTATCACCAGCTTTACTAGCTAGCTCTACGCGTTTTTGATTCGCTAAAATATCCTTTTGACGTAAATCTGCTGAATTATCCTTTTTACGAGAATAAAGATATGGGTAATTCAATAATCGATGTACTGTCTCTTTACCTGTTGCATCGGCCATTAATGTATGTATAGTTGGAATTTGTTCCTTTACATGCGCAATCTCGGCTGGATTATCATCGATAAATAACATGGCTGATACATCGAAATTAAATTTTTCTGCCATTAATCGAATATTATCCGCCTTACTGTTCCAGTTCGCCTCAATAAATGTAAAATCATCTTTATATAACAAGAAGTCTTTACACTTCTCCAGCATTTCAGAAACATCTTGCTCATTATTTTTAGAACTTAATGCAAGTAAAATACCGTTTTCTTTCATTCGTTTTAATACTCTTTGAAGCTGAACATGCCCTTCCGTTAACTGGATTCCTTCAATTCCATCTTCACCTAAAACACCATTATATAGCGTATTATCAAGGTCTAAAACAATCGCTTTTAATTTTGGTTCAAGCATAGCTGGAATTAAATTTAGTGCAATATGACGTGCTAATTGTAATGTTAATTGATTAGAGAGTGGATAGTTACTCACTTCATCATTTCTTGCATCATATGAACTCATCCCCATCTGACTAGCAAATAAATTCATATCTATAATCTCAATATTGTTAAATTCATCTTTCAATGTTTCTAGCAAATAGTTAAATTCATAAATCCATCCACGCTTAGATACACTTGCTGCATATTGCTTTTCTTCCAACTCCCAAAATGTTGGCCAGTTATTGATTAGAATAGGCTTTGACGTATCTACTTCAGATAACCTTGTTTTCAACCATTCTAAAAGGGGTTTAGGCTCCATTTTATCCATATATAAACGCCAATCCATCCAGAAAAGAACTATATCTACTTCTCCATTAGTGGATAAAATCGGTATGGATGTATCGTAATCAGAATATGAAAATATCCCCTCCTTCTCAATTCGAGAAAGGAAAGGGGTAATCATTTTAGAAACGTATTCAAATGGGAGAGTTCGTTCAACTTTGATTATTAACTGTTGTGTGTATTCATGTTTATAACCTTTTATTTTTCTGAACATCAGCTCATTATTTAACAATATATCCTTTTGCAAATCTTTCTCCCCCTATCATATTTTTATTACATGATCTTCAGTCTTGAAATATTTTGAAGGAGTATTAAATACAATCTCAATTTCCGAAGAAAGTTCCTGAATCGATGTACCTATTTTCCGATTTAAAACCTGCACTTTTTCTCTATCCATCGGTATAATATGATCAGCATCGCTATAATTTTCATTTATATCAATTTCATATCCATCGAATCCGATTAAAATAGCTTTATGGGCATTCGAATTAATTAAGAGCTTAAGTAGCATGACTAGAGCATTATCATGAATTTCTAAATCATGATGTAGTAACGCTTTATAATCAACCTTATAATCTGCTCTGGGATAATTAATGTTTGATGTAACAATTAACGGTTTTTCACTTTTATCCAAATGTTCAAATCGTTTACTATTACTAATGAAAATATAATCTACTGAACAAATTTGAGGAATAAAATTAACAGAAACTACAATATTATTTTGATTTTCAGCATATAAATCTATATTTTTCATTGATAGTATACTTTTTCCCGGACCAATGATTAATACATCTTTTTCGGCAAAAACTTCGTGTATGTCATTCGATAAAACCATACTTTTACTACGACGGGTTTGATAATTAATATAAATATCCTCAATATATAATTTATCAAAAGCGTCTTTTTTATTATCTTCAATAGATTTTATTATTCTTTCAATATCTTCAACATTTAAAGAATTTTTATTAAGTAAATAATTTGCATAGTTAGGATGGCAGTTGTTCCTTGCTGCAATAAAATATGGTAAAGAATACCCCCAATAATTTTCTTGATATATCGTCATTAATGACTCATCAATAATTTTTAGTAATGGTGTCAATACATATTTTGCAGCATGCCTATCGTTTAAATACTCAACAAATAATTCTGTATTTAAGTTACCTGCTCCTCTTCCCATACCATAAACTGAACTGTCTATAATAATATCTCTAGTAATATTTGACTCAACAAAATGAGTAGCATTTGAAAACACTAATTGTAAATTATTATGACCATGAAAACCTAACTTAATTTTTGATTCTAAATTATGATCTAATAAATATGTTAATCTTAGTAAATCCTTCGGTTTCATTACTCCAAAGCTATCAACTATATATACAGCATAAGGCTGAATATCGTTTATTATTTGAATCATATCTAATAACTCAATATCAGAATAATTTATGGTTATCATTGGTTGAATAAATACATAGTAACCTTTATCTTTGATTCGTTGACAATACTCCATTGCTTCTTGCCAATCTTGTCGACGAAAAGCGACACGTATCCCAAAAATCTCTCCATTATTAACAGGTAAATGTTCAATAGGATATTCCCCATAATTTATCATCACAACAAAATTATTAGACTTTTTATTAAAAGGTAAATAATTTCGAATCTGTTCAACTTTTTTGAACAAAGTTGTATCTGAATTATTTTCAGTAGAAAATTTTAAATATCCACATTCGATATAATCAATATTCGATAATGCTAAATTATTTAATATGGAAGTTATTTGCTTTTCAGTAAAACGCCATTGATTTATATATCCACCGTCACGTAGAGTACAATCTAAAATAGATATTTTCATATATTTACCTACCTAAAATTTAATATGGCTTCAGCTAATGTAAAATCTTCTTTTGTATCAATATCAATAGCTTCAATTTCACTAACTTCAATTAATTGAGGATTAATGCCAATTCGACAATAATGATTTATAAATACTTCCTTTTTAAAAATATAAAAGCCACTAGTTTCAATAAAAACTTTCTCTAAATCTTGTGTTCTAGGAATTGCATCTAATGAATAGTTATGAGGTTTTCCATCTTTCCACATAAAGTCTTGAAGCGCTTTAACAGCAAAAGCGGAATCTTTTCCTTCATCAAGTACAGCTTTTAAACCTTTTTCAATACTCTTTTTTGTAATAAAAGGAGATGTCGCATGTGCCATTAAATAAATATCCGCATTAACATCACTAACAAAACTTTCAATCACTTCATTAATTTTGGTTTCATCTTTATCCAATTCAGAAGAACGTTTTAAATACTGTGTTTTACCAACTAAATAATGTTTTATAATCTCATCACTACAATATACATAAATATCAATCTCATAGCTTAATTGATTTAACGTAGTAAGTATGTATTGTATTAAAGGTTTACCATCCTGAAAAGTTTTAATATTTTTCCCAGGCAATCGTTGATTATTTAATTTTATAGGAACAAATGCTACTATTTTCAATACTATTCCTCTTTTCCAAATTTAACTCATTGATTTCCTAAGATTTCATCATTTTGAATTCTACCTTTACCTAATATCGGAAATGATTGATCTTCAGCTAAAGAACAAATGTCCATTATATGATCATAATCCTTACTTACAATAATATTATTCTCTTTAGCCAACTCCGCTAAAATCTCAATTAAATCGTAGTATCCATATTTTTTATAAATTAAAATACTTTTAAATATTTCTGATTTATCTTTAGCAAAATTTTCAATAATATATTCTGGAGATCGTAAATACAGTGCCTCGGCAAAAGAAAGTTGCCCTTTTAGTGAACCATAGTTTTTCTTAGCATCTCTTCTCCAAAAATATCGTTTCAAATCAAAAAGTTGGAATCCGTTATTCTTTAAATAGTTATCCACCTCTGAAAATAATGGCTGTTTTTTATATATCTCAATAAAAGAAACTTCAACTTCTAAACCGATAACACTATTAATTAAATCTTTCATTCCTTTAATAACAGCCAATTCATGTCCTTGTACATCTAATTTCACAAAATCCGGATACACTTTTAAAACATCGTGCATACTATGTACTTGTAATTTTTCTTTTTTTAATACATCAAATCTTTCTGGTGCTGGATATTTTGTCAAAAGTTCATGATTGGGCTCATAAATGGACGAAACCTGTTGCTTTCTACATAAAAAAATATCCATTGTTTCATTAGAATCCGATAGTCCGTAATTTTGAATAAATATATTATCATTATCATTTTTTAAAACTGCTCTTTCGTCAGGTTCAAAAAGATAAAATTCGCAAAACTCTCGAAATGGCAACCATTCCATTTGAACCCCGCCACTAGCACCAACATCTACTATAATTAATTTTTCATTTTTAAATAATTTATTTAACACACATTAATCCTCCATTCTTTTTTTTAGAGGTTCATAGTTTGAAAAAGTTTTACTTATATATTTTTTTCCGAATCTCTCACCATATGTAAGAACTTTTTCTAAATCTTCTTCATGCTTATCATAATATTGCTCTTTGTCAATGTTCGAAAAATATGCGGGATAGCTTTTTTTTATACTTGAAAAATCATATTCAATTTGTTCATAGTGATTCCAAATATGACTGCTCTTTTTTAACTTTTCATTTTTTAAAGATTTGCCGTCCATTCCTATTAATTTGATTGTATCAGTTTGACCTGAAGCTATTGGCATTAATAGTATTGTTGCAATATTATCTGCTGGTGTAATATAAAAATTATTATTATCAACTATATTAGGAACTTGTTCATTTTTCACAGGCACACCAATTACATAATTAATAATTGAAGGGTTATTAGTGACCATCAAATAGGCAATATGCTCTGGCACAATACAATAAATTTTATACTTCACCAAATTATCATACAATTTATTCCTGTAATTTATCCCATATTCACATTCTGAAAAAAACACTGGAATATCAGCTATTGTAATCGCTGTTGGATAAACATGATTTAAAAATTCATCATCTAGTATTATATTGTTACAAATTAGTTTAAAATCATTTTTATTATAATCAAACTCTTTATATCTTCCTAAACTAGGTCCAGTTGTAAAAATCCAACTTTCTTTATAATCTTTTCTACTTAAATTTCTAAAATTTTCAATAGAATGCTCTTTGATGTTAAATTTACTTTTTATACTTAATGATTCATAGAACATCTTCATCCAACTTAAAATATCAACATCTTTTTTGTAGTTTTTGTCAATTATATATAGTTTACATTTTAATTCAGTTAGTTGACTAATCTGTTCTACATCCCAAACTAAATATTTAAAAGAATTATTTAATTCAATATTTTTATTATGGATATAAATATTTCCTATAATTCCTTCTTCAATTGAATCACTATAAATATGAACTTCAGCATTTATATTTGAATTACATGGTAAAAACCAATTAAATTTGAAACATAATTCATCGAATAATTCCTTATCGTTTATTTTGGGATATAAATGATATATATTTTTATCATCAATATAATCTAATATAATTTTTTCTTTTTTCACCCCTATTTCCATAAGATTGTTCATCATTGCAGAGCAACTATATGGATTTTTTGATGTAAGAATAAAAAAGCAGTCATTTAATCTAGAAAATGTAATAAGTTCTTCTGAATCATATACAGGTAAACCTATAAACTCATTCGCCGACTTAAAAGTTTCAACAAACCCCAGTATCGATAATTTATTACTATATTGGCTATAAATTTCACTAGCTAAACTACCTGTTCCATATATTAAATACGATTTCCCCACCTAAAATTCACCTAGATTCCTATTAAAATTTATTTATAACATCAATGATATATTGCGCTTCATTTTCATCAAATGGTATAGGAATAGATAACACTTCATTTGCTATTGTTGTTGTAATTCCATACTGTACTACATTGTATTCACCTTTATAGGCAACTTGTTTGAAAATCTCCATTGGGTAGTGAATAAGTGTCTCTATACCATTATCGCTCAAATATTTTATTAAAGAGTTTCTATCATTAGTTCTGATCGTGAATAAATGCCAAACATGATTCTCTCTAGTTATTGGTTTTGCAGGTAAAATGATTTTTCCATTTACAATAGAGTCCAAATATTTTGCCGCAGTTTCTTGTCTCAAATAATTTTCATTATCTAAATACTTGAGTTTTACTCTTAAAAATGCTGCCTGCATTTCATCTAGACGGTTATTATATCCCTTAAACTCATGTATGTATTTCTTTTCAGAACCATAATTTCTAAGCGCTTTTACTTTTCTCCCCAATTCCTCGTCATTAGTTGTAATCGCTCCAGCATCCCCAAGGGCGCCTAAATTTTTCCCTGGATAAAAACTAAAAGCTGCAGCATCGCCTAAATTTCCAACCTTTATATTTTTATAGTTAGCTCCATGGGCTTGAGCAGCATCTTCAATTAACTTCAAATTATGTTTTTCTGCAATTTGTTTTACTTTATCTATTTCCTCTACCCTACCGTATAAATGAACTACAATAATTGCTTTTGTTTTATCAGTAATAGCAGCTTCTATTAATTCAGGATTAATCAGATAAGTATCGCTCCTAGGCTCAACTAAAATTGGTTTAGCTCCTACTTCTGAAACTGCTAATGCCGTCGCTATAAAAGTATTTGCAGGAACAATTACTTCATCACCTGCTCCAATATCATAGGCACGTAAAATTAGTTTTAATGCATCTAGCCCATTGCTAACACCAATACAATATTTTGTCCCACAATAAGCAGCAAACTCTTTTTCAAATTTTTCTACCTCATCACCTAATATGTACCATCCACTATCTATGACTCTTTTGGCCACTTCTTTCAATTCTGTTTCATATTTTTGATTAATTAACTTTAAATCTAAGAATGGAATCAATCATTTCTCTTCCCTTCTATATCAATACTGGAAAATGTCATACCACATTTTTCACAAATGCAACCATCTATTATTTTTTCTCCGCATTTGCAGACATATCCTTTGATTTCAGCAGGATTACCATATACTAAAGCATGTTCTGGAACGTTTTTCGTAACTACTGATCCAGCTCCTATTAATGCATACTTCCCAATACTAATCCCCCCCAAAAGAGTAGAATTTGCGCCAATTGAAGCAAAATCATTAATAATAATTTTTTTAAATTCTTCTGGATATATTTTTGATCTGGGATTTAAGTCATTTGTAAAAACAACACTTGGTCCAATAAATACATTATTTCCTATTCTAGCTCCATTCCAAATGTGAACACCTGATTTTACAGTAACATTATTGCCAATGACAACATCATTCTCAATAAGCGTATGATCATTAATGTTACAATTATCTCCAATAACAGCATGAGGGAATACATGCGCATATGCCCATATAGTAGTACCCTCTCCTATTTTTGAGGATTCTACTATACTATTTTTATGGCAAAAATATTTTTTTTTACGTTTTTTTCCTTCTTCTATATAGTCTTGATAACTCCGAATATAATCTTCTTCATTATATAGTTCACTTGCTAATACCATTAGTACACAATCTCTACTAAACTCATGCATTTCCCTCCAAATCATTCCCTCGATGAAAAGACCTTGATTTGGCTTATTTAGCATTATTTCTTCAGTAGTAACCCCATTATCTAATTTAATGTTACACGAACCACTTACACAAACTAAAATTTGTTTTAGAGTCTTATGTGCATGATACCCTCTTGAAACACCTTGCTCAGTATTAAAAATATAATAAACACGTTTTATTTCAAATGGTACATTTTTCATTGCTTCTAATGAAATTAATGAACCTCGTTTGTCGCCGTGAATTTGTAAATTAATTAATTTATAAATAAGATTTCACCTCACATATGTTTTATAGAATAAGGTAGTAAAGCATAATATTCATCGGAATTTCTTGTAAACGTATTATTCAGATAATTCAAGAATACTTCTTGCTGTTCTTTAGATAATTTTTCATAATGCCAAGCCCAAACTTTTAAAAACTCAAATTCCCTACTTCTATTTTTAAAATGCAAATATGTTAATGGAAAGTCTCTATCTTCAAAAATTTCATTTTGAAAATTTTTATTCTCTAATTTATCTAATTTAGTACTTAATTGATATGCTTTTTCTAATATTTTTGAAGAACTACTCAATAAGTGATATTTTTTTATATCATCTTTGTATTTAAATCGTTGCTTTTCAAGCATTTCCTTATTACTAATCCAATTTTCTAATTTGGTGATTAATTCCTCTAAAGAATTTACTTTAAAATTATTATCTAAAGCTATATCATCAATATCTGTTACTGTCATATTCTTCTTTACACTTACTAATGGTAAACCGTACTTCCCAGCATCTAACAAAGAGGTTAATGATACAAAAGGATAAGAATCCAAATATATATCAGCAGCTAAATAATAACTGTCAACATCTGTTATTTCCCCCAATATATCAACTTGGCCATTTGCTTTTTCCTTAATTTCCTTCCAAAACTCTATATTTAAATTAGGACCTATAAACACAAACCTTACTTTTTTAAATTTATTACTTATATGTATAATACAATCAGCTAATCCGTTGTCATCTATCGGATTGTATTTATAAGCAGATGCAATGGATAAAATCATTATTTCATCATCATCAATATTTAATAATTTTCTAGCCTCTATCTTCGTAATTTTTTTTATTCTTTTAAGAGGAATAGGAAATATCATTTGATGTGATTTTGGAATATTTCGTTTTATTTTTGAATTATTTGCACCCTCCTGTCTAATCTCTAAAAATAAATTGGCCATGTTTCGTCCGATCCAAAATCTATGATCCGCGTGATTTAAAAAAAGGATAGGTAGTGGACAATTGTGTAATGCAATTGAAGTGTATACATCGCTTGGATGAATATGCAATATAACATAGTCATACTTTTTAGCGTATTCCCTGATTTCATTTATCTTTTCTATCCCTTTTAAATGTCCTACGTTGTATATGCTAAACTTTCTTTCATATTGTTTTAACAATTCAGTGGGTATCTGATTCTCCTCGATGTCAGTGAGTAAAATATCATTATGGTTATTTGTATCACAGTCAATCCAGTTTAGCATTAACCGAGTGTGACCACCTGTTTCATAGATTTTTGTTGCAATATGTAGTACTTTATTTCTTTTTCTGTTATTATTTTGTGGGAATTTATCATTTAAAAAATATTTATTTGAAATATTTTTTATCATTTCCTCTATTTCAAAATTATAAAATTCGCCAAAATGAACTTCAGTAGCATATCTAGCAGCTATCTCTAAATAAACTATGCCATCATTTATATGATTATTTGCGATATTCTCTTCAGCCATTTTTAATAACTTCATAAAATATCGTCTACGATCATTAAAGATTTCTTTATAGACTTCTTTATCCATCATATACCTCTCCAGTACACTTATCATTCAATTAATAAACAAAACATTTTCATCCTTGATACCCATTTTTTTTAATTGTAAGTTAATTTGATTAGCAAAACTGCTTGCTACAATTATCTTAGAATTATTTGTTAATATATTTGGGTTATAGACCCTGTAATTATTTAAAATTAAATTATGTTTTTCGCTATTATTATCTATAAATCCTTTAAAATTATTCGTTAAACGATTTTTGCATACGAGCGCAAATGCTTCCTGTCCTGCCCTACTCGTTCCAAAAATAAAGAATTCTTGATTGTTGACAAATTTTTCTAATGCTACGTTATTAAGTAATCTGTAAAAATCTATATATGTTATTTCTTCACTGAATTCACTAATCTTATTAAATAATTTTATATCATTAGAAATATCTTTATCCCCTCTACTTTTACTTTCAAAATGATAAATATAGCTATTTATCACACAGTAATTTTTCAGACCTAACTTTCTTAATCTTAAACATAAATCTATATCGTTATATGCGATTTTCAAACTTTCGTTCAAACCTGCTATGTTCATATAAAGTTGTTTTTTTATTAATAAACATGCTCCTGTTACCGCGTCGCATTGTAGATTATCCCATTGATTAAGCCCGAATTCTTCAACACGTTTATAATAATTATATTTAAAATGATGTTTAGCAAGCTGATGTCTAATAGTAACACCTAAATGTTGAATTGTATTATCTTCAAATAACATTAGTACCCCAACTGCACCAGTATCATCTTTTTCTGCAAGCTTCAACATTTTTTTTATTGTATCAGGATCGACGAACATAGTATCATTATTCAATAGTAGTAAAAAATCTCCTGTAGCATGTTCTGCTCCCATATTATTCATTTTAGAATAATTAAAATCCATCTTACATTTAATTATTTCATAGGTATTTATTTTGTTTAAAATTTCATAGTAATCTAAAATATCTTCTTCAGTACTACCATTATCTACTATTATTACTTCAATGTTTTTATAGTTTAATTTAGTAATAGAGTCTATACATGATTTTAGGTAACTATAACTATTTTTATTAGGTATTATTATAGAAATTCGTTTCTCCATCTTTTATTCCTTTTTGAAGTATTTTTATAAACTACATATCCAATTACTTAACTGTGAAACTTCGTTATAGTCAATGCTTGATCACACTATACTTCAGTCGCCTTAGCAGTCTCTGAAATTATTCAGACGTAAATGGAATAATTTCAAAGTCTTTTCCAGTTAACTTGAAATTTAAAGACAAATCCATATCATGAACACTGGCCTTCATTTGAAATATAAAATGTTCCAAACTTTTCTGTAACACAAAGTTCAAATAATTTCCCAGCTAAATCTACTGTATATGGCGCGAGTCAATTTTGTCATCTACAACCGTTATATTGTCTATTGTTTCAACTAAGTTAAACATTGATTTTAACAAAATTTTTACAATATGCACCATTAATCAAAATTTATTATGTAACACTCGAACAAAATGCTCACTAGCAGCTTTAAATCATAAAAGATTTTGGGATTAGACGGTTTGGAAATCATCAATAGATTTCTTTGCTAAATCATCAAATACATACTTATAAATTTTGCATATACTTGTGCGCTACCACTTCTTCATTTCTTGTTCCTATTGTATTACTAAGTATGCTTTATTCGTTTAGATTCAGATATATCAACTTGTATTAATGCTGCCCGTATTAAAAAACTACATAAGGATGAAGAAATGTAATTGTAAGATTGACTTGTTCTAGAATGCCTTCTCAAATGTATACTATAGCTCCCATTTTACATGAACATTTCATTGATTTATCATATAACAGTAGTGAATATTCGAAAACATGCACAATTAATGGATATAAAGTGCCCTACTTCCAACTTCAAAAGAATACCCTTCCTTTCCTTCACCAACAGCTCCTACTTTTCAGATAATAGATTTAAAAATACATAAAAATCTTTGTCTGCTACTAAATCAAAAGACTCTAATTGATGTCCAATTTCTTTATGGAACTCACTAGCGATAAAAATAACTTTATTCCTATAATCAAAAGTTTTTGGACACTCTACATTAATAGAATTGACCCCTGTATCCCATTTCTTCGGATCATTATCTAGATATCCTTTAATCGAATATCCTAAATTTTTAAAGAAGTCTAAAGCCTTTTGTCCAGCTCTTCCACTTCCAAAAAGATAGGCATCTCGATTATTAATCGTAAAATCCAAAATTCCTTTTAATTGCTCTTTCACTTCTAGACTTAATGGAATATTTTTTGCCGTTTCTTCTACTAAGATTTCCATCTTACATTTTTGTACAGCTTGATGAATTTCCTGTTTATATCGATTATCGGAGTAATAATCGAAATTTTCCAACAGGTAAATTCTTTCTTTTAAGGTTTTGACCTTATTTTCATCTTGATGAATAGACCAAAAGCCACCAGAGTGTACTCGATATATAGACATTGTTTCATTAAGGAATTTTATTTTTCCATACTGGCCATTCATTAAGTGAAACATTCTATCAATATATAAAGTAAGATTGAAATACCACTCTGGGAACTGTTGAATTTTATTATTTCTAAATACCGTAGAGGCCGTTGGCATATACAGACCATCAATAAAATCATAAATACTAAATTCTTCACGACGATTCTGAAGGCTTGGCAAATATTCTGCAAAGGGGACATTTGTATCATTTGCTATTTTTGCTCTATGGAAGCAAATCGCATAATCCTTATTCTCCTCTAAAAACTTAACCTGTTTAGATATTTTTTGATAATCTGTCCAATAATCATCACCTTCAATTAAAGCAACATAATCCCCGTCACATGCTTTAATTACACTCTCAGTGTTTCTATGCATTCCAACATTTTGTTCATGTAAAATCAATTTTATTTTTTGAGGATATTTCTCACTATATTTTTTGACTATTTTTCTAGTATTATCAGTTGAACAGTCTTCACCAATTACAAGTTCTAGATTCTCGTAATCTTGATTCATTACACTCTCAATGGCTTCACCTATATAATCTTGATGATTATATGTAATCATAAAAACGCTCACTTTAGGTTGCATTTTATTCATCCTTTTATAAATTCTTAAGATCGACTTTAATTTTTGTGGTGGAAATGTGTTGTGTCCTTTCAAGGTAAATTACTTCACAAAACTTCTTGAGTTCATCGAATTTTCCATTCCAATCATCACCCATCACAAAAATATCAACATCATATTTCAAAATATCAAGTACTTTTTGTTCCCAATTTTCTTCTGGAACCACTTCATCAACATATTTAATGGCTTCAAGGATACATTTACGATGTTCATAATCATAATAAGCTTCCTTATTTTTTAATCGATTAAATTCATCAGTTGACAATCCAACAATTAAATAATCTCCTAAAGATTTTGCCCTCTCTAATAGTCGGATATGGCCTTTATGCAATAAATCAAACGTTCCATAGGTAATGACTTTTTTCATATGTACTCCTTCTTAACGAATCATTATAAATTGAATATTTTTAGTCACTCTATTGTGGTATACAGCATATACCTCATTACAATTTATATCGTTAATATTCACATCATTTGAATAGAAACCAGCTACCTGATCATTTGCCAAAAAGACTTCTTTATACCTTTTCTCACCGTAAACATAAATTGATTTAAAACGATTTTGCTTATAAAATTCGTTTATTGCACGATTAAACTCAGAAACTTCCTCACTTTGAATTAGTAACGCCGTTTTTTTAGTGCAAACCGGAATCATTTTTTCTTTATTTTTTATTGAATGATCTTCTGAGAAAATATTTTGAATGTATCCATTTCGATTACTTGGTACTTCAATTTTAAAAAGTTCAAGAATCATTGTATATATATCTATTGTTCTAAAATTTTGGAGTTTTGCCTTAGCAAATGCTTTACCAGAAAAAGAGATAAATCCATTTAGTGAATGTAGTCCAGTTAAAAGACCTTCCATCCTACCTATCAGAACAATATTTTTTTTAGTAATAATACATTGCTTTGCTAAACCAAAAGCCTCTTCAACTATTTCATTTGATAAATCAGGAAATATTTCTCTATATGACTTTTGCCCATGATCTGATAAAAGAAGGACATTTTCAGGATTCAATTCATCTATCAACTCTCCAATAAATTTATCTAGAATAGTAAGTGCTTTTTTTAGAACTTGGTGACCAGTATCAAACATTTGAAAATGTGCAATATAATCAAACACTGCATCATACATCCACATTAAATCTACAGGTTCCTTTTTTTGAACGCTAATCATATTTTGTAATCTAAAATCCAAATTTTTCTCAAAGAAAGCCAATGCTTCCTCAAAATAATTTGGATCAAGTAAATTATCAATTATTTCTGGATTGCTTTTCAGTTCTTCAAATGTATAACCAAAATCCTTTAAGGTTTTAGGCTCTGGATGTATTGGTTCTTCTCCCTTTATATACTGTAAAAGATACTGTTTATCATCAACAAGAATTGGCTTTCTGCTTACAATTTCTGCATCAAATCCTTCATTTTCATAATGAGGTTCTCCAGCAACCATATAACCATTAATTGATTGAGGAGGTGTAGTAGAAAGTCCCTTCCAAAAGCCCACTTTATAATGATGCTGACTTAATATATTCCAAATTGTTTTATCATCACTGTAATCCGTTGAACGTGGCATTCTATCAGTCTCTTTAAATCGATTAAGGACTGTACCATGAATTTCTGGCTCCAGACCTGTATACATCGAAATCCAATTATCTCTTGATCCATGACCATAAATATATCCACTATATGCTCCACTAGCTCCTTTTTCAATCAATTGAGCTATATTGGGACATAATTCCAAATTATTATAAACAAGCTCAGGCATTAAAGCATCAATACCGATTACTAACAGTTTCATTTATTGTTCGCCTTCTTCATCTAAAAGTAATTCAAACATTTTTAAATCATTATATGTATCTATATCGACATGATAGCGTCTATCCATAATATAAGGTCGTAAATTATCATTTAAACTAGTGTTTGAAGTTAATTCATTTACTTTATTGATATAAACTGCTCCATTTACAATATAAAATGGCGTAAAATCTTGTCTACGAATGGTACTTGTTTCATTTAGTAAAGGAAGTAATGTTCCAAACTCATTTATTTTCCGCATTAAAATTGGATGTTCATTTACTAAACTTACACTTACAACACTTTCTTCGTTGAATTCTAAATATTGCTCTATTGCTTCATCAATATGAAATGACTTTCTTAAAGGCTGTGTTGGTTGTAATAAAACAACAATATCAAATCTTACATTTTGTTTATTGTAATAGTCAAGAACATCAATCATAACGTCTATCGTTTTACTGTTATCTTGTGCCAAGTGTTTTGGGCGTAATCGATTAATATGTAACCCCAATCCGTTCACCGTTGAAGCTATCTCGACATCATCAGTAGAAATATGTATCTCATCAATATATTTAGAAGCTTTTGCTGCTTCAATCGTATATTGTATAAGTGGTTTACCTCCAACTTTTATAATGTTTTTTTTAGGGATCCCTTTACTTCCACCACGAGCTGGTATTATTGCTAATACTTTCTTCTCCTGAATCATATATATAGCCCCTTTATAGATCAGAAAATTTCTTTTGAATATCTACATTCCAAATTGTTGACTGCTTTATAATTTCCATAAATTTTTTAGCACTGTCGCCATTACCAAATTGTGAATTTACATAGACTTTATGTTGTGGAATTTTGTTAATTGCATGTAATAACTTGTCCGTACATTCATCAGCATGAATAATTAATGGATTTTGATCCTTTAAATATCTACCACTTTGTCTATTTCCAACATCTATTGCAGGCGTACCGTAAACAATGGACTCTCGGATACCTGCACTAGAATTTCCTATCATAAAATCAGCATATTTCATCAATGTTAAAAAATATTCAAATCGAATAGAAGGATAAATGACAAATTTATCATTATTCGCTAATAACTCATATTGCTTGATAATGGTATCACTACCTAAATCATTATTTGGGTAAATAACAATATAATTTTGATTTGATTCAATTAGTGCTTTTGTAAAGGCTTCAATATTCTTAGACAATTTATCAATCTCAGTCGTTACAGGATGATACATCACAATCCCATAGTGTTCAAAAGGGATATCATATCTTTTTCTAGCTTCCTTAATTGTCGGTAAACTCTTGGAATGCATAATGTCAATATCTGGAGAACCTATAATAAAAATATGATCTGTTTTTTCACCTAATTGAATTATCCTTTTTTTTGATTCTTCATTACTTACTAAGTGCAGGTGAGCAAACTTCGTTACTGCGTGACGAATTGATTCATCAATTGTTCCAGAAATTTCTCCACCTTCAATATGTGCTACTCGAATATTATTAAATGCGCCAACAATTGCCCCCGCCAAAGCTTCTAAACGATCTCCGTGTACTACTATTAAATCAGGCTCTATTTCGGATATATAATTACTTAAACCACCAATTGTATTGCTTAATGCTAAATCCATTGGAGTGTTTTTGCTCTGATTAATAAAGTGATAAACGTTTTTAAAACCATCTTTTTCGATTTCCCGCCAAGTTGAGCCATAACGGGAAAGCATGTGCATACCAGTTACAAACAAATAAAGCTCAAATTCCTTGTCTTGTATAATCCGTTTCATTAATGATTTAATTTTTCCATAATCCGCTCGAGTTCCTGTTAAAAAAACAATTTTCCTTTTTTTCATTTATATCTATCCTTACTGAATAATGTCACTAAATTTCAGTTGAGTATCTTTCTTAATTGATTTTTTAACCACCTTACCTAATAATGAGTTAAAGTGCTCTGCATGGATTTCCCCCGTACCAGGCCGTTTTACCCAAACGTTCTCCATTGATAATTTCTCGCCTTCTCTTATATCTTTTATTGCTACAACAGTGGCGAACGCAAAATCAATTGTCACTTGTTCCTCTTTAGCTGCTTCCTTTTTTCCACCACGCATTTGTGCAATTTCATTTGTACCTTGGATAAGCTCTGATAATGCTTGAGGATTCATTGAACAAACAATATCAGGACCAGGACGATCCATGGAATCGGTGAAATGTCTTTCTAAAATTGAAGCCCCTAAAGCCGTAGCTGCCAAGCATGCATTGTTATTAATTGTATGGTCAGACAAACCGATTATTGCATTCGGGAATTCTTTTTGAAGTTCTTGCATACCACCTAGACGCACTAAATGAGATGGTGTAGGGTAAACATTTGTACAATGAAGCAATGCATATTGAATATTATAATTTTCTAATATACTTACTGTTTTTCGAACACTTTCAATATCATTCATTCCAGTAGATACAATCATTGGTTTTCCAAATTTTGCAATATGTTCTATTAATGGATAGTTATTGCATTCTCCTGACCCTATTTTATAAGCCTCAACACCCATACGTTGTAGCCGATCTGCAGCAGCCCGTGA
>Ga0213823_1000820_pt1 | contig 22087 bp, 15 predicted proteins | sample MC6MC0907MG_FD_179887 | JGI IMG/M metagenome (GOLD analysis project Ga0213823, IMG submission 179887) | Enriched soil aggregate microbial communities from Iowa State University, Ames, United States - MC6-MC0907-MG | ecosystem: Environmental > Terrestrial > Soil > Unclassified | place: USA: Iowa...
TAGAAGGTTAAACTTTTTGACTAGTAATTGAATGAAATCTCTTGAAATAAAAAAGCGTCAAATCCTTGATATTCTAAGGCTTTCGACACTCTTTTAAACACAATGATGTTATTTGTATGGAGACGGCTGGAGTCGAACCAACCGTCTCGGAATGTATTTATATCAAGGGTTGCGGGGGCAATTTATTTTTTTTGACTATGTTATTAACTATATTTAAAAAGCTATAGTTTCAAGAGTAAATTTTAATCAATATTATACTCTATTCATAATTCGTTCAAATTCATACTCTATTTCATAATCGTGAGTATTTCTTTTTTCTTCCCCTTCATAAATTACATTTCTTAATCAAAAAATCCTCTGGATCTAATTTTTGAATTGTATGGAGTATCTCATTCTTATTAAATGATATCTCGTAAACTTTATGTTTTACTTAAACATAATAAAGTAGCTTCATAAGAGCTCCAAAACCCGTTGTTTTAAGAAATATGTAATTCTTAGTATCTTCCCAATTCTCTGCTCCAAAATGTTCTTTAAGGGCCGTAAAATAACTTAAAATAACTCTAATAATCTCTTTATCATCAAAATTAATCATAAATGATTTAAATTTTTTAGTTCTTTCTTTTGTATATCTTATTAGTTCATCTATAAATGCAGATTGTGAAATTGAGCCTATACCAGTACTTAGTTACCAAATAATACAAAAAAATTCACTTATAAATTTACATTTTTATTTGTTATTAAAATATAATCGATATAATAAATATGAGTTTTTATAGGAGGGCTAAAATAAGCTACCAATCCGAAGAACAACTCGAAAAAAATTTAGTCCAACAGCTAGGGTCTATTTTCTTATTAAATTTTCATTAAACAAATAATCGTTAAATCTATTCCTATTAATTATATGTATAAATATCATTGAAGCAAATGAGGGAAATTAAGTGTCTAATATAATTTCATTAAACATAGAATCATGCAAAATAAAAGGACAAGATGTGCAACTCTTAGACTATAAGGGGATTGTATGGGAATATTCTGGTAAAAATAAACCTGATAAATTACTTCATATAAGAGAGTTAATCTGTAAAAAGATTGATTTAATTGACCACTTCACTTTAGATACATTTACCTACTATATATCTAAGTCTGAGAAGGACGGCTTGATATCTCTTATCCAAGAATACGATAATGAAATATATGTATGGCGACCAACATTTGATGATCTTTTTTATCCGTTGTTAGCCGATTCTGAAGTTAACCTTGAAATTCTCTATAAGATTAATAAAGCACTAAAAGATAAAAACAATCACTTTGATGTAATGGAACTCATTGGCCAATATAGTTTCGTTGAGGAATATGAGGGATCTTATTGGTTTTTAAAAAGAGGGTTTAAATGCGATGGTCCGCGTGGAGTATTGCCTGCTTACGCTGTATTTACTGTAATTTATTATATAATGATGCGAGAAGAACAAATATACTTTTACGGTGATGGTTGTGAGAGAGTTGTAAAAGCTTTTGAAGATTTTATATCTGTTTATATAAAAAAAACAATGACATTTAACCAATGGCTTAAAAGACATAGGCCAACTAGAAAATTTGATCCGAAGGTACCTCCTTTTGTTGAATTTCCATAAATTAATACTAATAGTTGCCCTAACCATGGGCACCCAGTTTGTATTATAAGGATGATTTCTTAAATTATTTATTAATACAGAATTAGCTATTAAGAATTTTTTCGCACTTACTTATCGTACGGTTCACCTTACGATAAGTAAGTGTGGTTTTCTTAATTCCTTATCTATTACTAATATCCATCAAAGTTTATTCCTTTATAAGTTAATGAAAAGCTATACCCACTTAGAGCGTCTATTAAAGGTTCAAAGCTTCCTATCAACTTAAAGGAATAAGAAAAATGGATTGCTTTAGTGGGGACGTTTTCTAATATGTGTACACTAGGTGACGAAAATTTATTATGAAACTTTTTATATTGAATATTTAAATTATCTAGTTCTTCTAATTTTATCGCAAGTAATATTAAGTCCTCTTCTCGCTGTGGATTGATACAATCGATTGCTTTACCTAATAGATGCTCGAAAGAACATTTTATCTTACCATTACTATCGGTAAAGAAAAATTCTCCTTCAGTTATATCTTCCTTCCTAACTATATGATAAACATAGTCATATAAACCATCTACTACCCATTCGGTTATCCATTGTAGTATCTCATTTTCAATAAAATCAGTAGTAATTCGTGTAACATCCATTTTAAACAGAGGATGCTCTTGAACTTCTGCCCATTTACAATCATTGTCTATATAGTCCTGTACTGCTTTCTTTCTCGTTTCACGTTCCCCATCATCAATTCCTTCAATTTGATTAAAATAGTCAATCCAGCTTATATTGTCACTTTTTTCTAGATTACAAATTCTACAGGCAGGCGCGATATTAGCTTTAATATCTAAGCCTCCTTTCGAAATACTTTTTAGGTGTTCCTTTTCTAATTTTATTTTCTCCTTCCTTTCCCCTTTTTTGGTGTTAATAGTTATTTCTTCTCCTTCTTCGATGCCACAGTAAATACATCGGTTATTGAATATTTTATCTTTTATTTCCTTCCATCCAGAAGGTGTTCTCCATTTAGAACCTATATGGATATCCTGTTCAATCTTTTTTCCGATTCCTTTCGCAAGGAATCTCCAAGTAATGTTTCTATATATGCTAGTGGATATTTTGTTAACTTCTTACATTTTATCTACCTCATTCATTCTCATTTATTCCAATAATTTTATAGTCTTTTTAAATTTGAAGTATTATTGTTTAACTCATATAGAATACTTCGAGAGAGACTTACTTCTCCCATCCTTAAAAGAGGATTTGATTTTCTGTTCTCCGTCATGTGATTATCTCCAATTAACATCCAGCGTAATATTCCAAACCTTCTCTTAAAAATTCGAAGTATGAATTTCTTAATGTATTATTCCTAGTATTAGGACTCATATGGACTAAAGGAATAACATGAACTGGCCTAACTAAATTACTTCCCTTGGTCTGTAAACTTACTTTGAAAACATTACCATGTACTTGAGTAACTTTCATATTATATATAAAAGTATTTTGAATTGGTACTGGAGCGAATTCACCATAAAAGGAATCCCAAGTTCTAGTACTAAAAACAAAGATTAATTTTAGATTAGGAAGTCTTGAAATTTCTCTTTTTATATATTTATTAAAGCAATAATTATAGTGTTTTGGTTTAAAATCATTTGTTCGCCCTCTGCATTTTAGCCCATGCGTGAAATACACATCATTATAAATATCTCCGGAACATATGTAATTCTCCAACTCCGTATAACCTTTAATTCCAGTATCGATTACATTATGTGCCTCTAATAAAGAAAAGAATTTTAGGAAAAACTCTTTATTATAGGAACCTAATAGCCATTTTTTCAACTCATTTGAATGATATACTGCTTTTTCTTCATGACTAAGATTACCTAGAATTTCTTTTTCTTTCTTCTCATAATTTTTTGCTGGTGGTCCAGGATTTTGTAATATTATTGCTATATGTGGATTTAACCTTTGTTTATAATAAACCTTATTACAACCATCTTTATGATCACAATCCGTGCATTCATATATTTCATTTATTAAATCCTTCATTTTCTCCTCCTGCTCCTAGTTAATACTAATTCGAAACATCACTTCCCACTTCCAGTATTATACATCAAATTGCTAACAAAACAGAAAAAGAGCAGAAGAATCATCTTTAGATGATTCTCCTACTTCACTATGTTATATGCTTCAGCTTTATCCGCCCGAGTCCCGTTAGATCAGTAAACAGATGTCCCTTTGTTCTTCCGAGCATTGAAATCATCTGGTTCCCATAAAACGGAGACGACAGGAGTCGAACCAACCGTCTCGGAATGTTGGTATATCAATGGTTGCGGGGGTAAGAAATTTTAATGACTATGTTATTGACTATGGTAAATTATAATTTATATTTAATTTATTCATGAATAATTAATGGCGTTCCACAAAATATACATACTTTGTTGTCTAAAGCATATTTCATATCTTCTGTTATGACTTTGCCACATGTGTCATTCAAACACTGGATATGCTTACCTTGCTCTATTCGATAATTTTTAATAATTTTATACAAATCAAACGTATAACGTCTAATTTGATTATGGATAGTCAAATTGTCTGTAACTAATTTTACTTGTTTTACTGTATTAGTAGTTTCAAAAATTGCATAATATAATGCACTTGGTTCTATAGCATAAATTGCTAAACGAGGATCGCCATCTTCTTTACCTGGATAATCCTTTTTCCTTAGATGTATTAATCTATGATACAATAAATCCTCCATCTCGCTATCACCAAGAAATGATAAGTTACGGTCTGTTAATTCAATAGCAAAATGTGTATGTTTTTTGGCCTTTGTAAAATCTACTAGTTCATTCCACAACTTACTAGCATATTGAGACTTAGATTTATTTCGTAGATTATCTTGTTTTTCTTCCGATAGATCTTTAATAGCTTTTTTTATATGTTTTTTTGATATAACGGTATTTTTACCTGTAGATAAATAATCAATCTTATAATTTTCCCAAGCTTTATTGAGTATAACTCCAAAATCTCTAGTGTTTCCCATTGAACATTTAATCAATAAATCTAAAACTTCTCTTCGAAGAATATTCTCTACATTAAATTCATTTGTCTTAAATTCAGCATTCATTCTCTTATTAATGAATTCTTTGAAATAATTAACACAAATTCTTGGGTTTTCTTCATAAATAAAACTTAAATCTAGATCAATATCATTAGGAAAATCAGCTGTTTTTTCTAGAACTCCAAGACTTGATTTATATGGTATATACGCAATCCAATGATATATAGGAGACGTACTTAACCCTCTAATTAAAATCGATAACTTTTCTTGATCATCTGATGATAGCGTACTCCATTCATCATAAAAGAAAGTAATACCATTTAGACCCAAGTTACTAATAATCTCAAGTATCAACCCTTTAAATGTTTCTAAATCTAATAGACTATTTGATTGGTAGCTTTCATTTTCTTGAAAAGTACTTCCTACATTTGCTTTTCCCGTAACAGAATTCTTAGTTCCTGTAACAGATAATTCAGAAGTTGCAGCCACCTCAGAAGATTTACTATTTGATTTTGATTGACTATTTTCTTTTAAAAATAGTGTCAAATCTGCTTCACCTATACTTAATAAATCATTCATTTTATCTAAAATTTCTTTTAGGTACGCTTCCTTGTCACTACTAAATGAAAAATAACTTTTTAATTTCCCCATTATTCTTTCGGTAAACTTAGCATCTTTGTCTCTTTCATTTATTAAGTAAAACAACTGTCGTTTTAGCTGCTTTATTAATGTATATATATAGAACCTTTCTTGAGATATTACCGTACCTCCGATGTTCAAATGTTCTTGTAAATTAATATATATACATAAATGCTCATTATTTGAATTTACCTTGTCTCTCGCAATGAGTAATAAATGAGATTTACCAGTACCCCTTACTCCTTTAACTAACCCATTGGATCGCTGTGATTTAATAGCCAATTTCGAAACATTGTCTGTTACATCAACATGCATGTTTTTTAATTCTTCTATTTTTTTTCTTGATAGATCTAATGTTGCAACATCATGATCTGCTCTCAAATTTGAAAAAACCTTATCCATCTTTGAGTAAAAGCCTTTGCCTAATTTCATATTTTTAATTAGCGTTTTTTCTAAATGCACCCCTAGACCTCCGATTAACATTGAGTATTCAAACAATATTACCTGCCATTAATTCAGCCTGTTTAATTACAGTATCTACAGCAGCTTTTTGTACATCAGGCGGATAACCGTATTTCTTTAGCAATCGTTTAACAGTAATACGCATTTTCGCACGCGCGGATTCACGAAGATTCCAGTCAATCGACATGTTCTCTTTAATTGATTTTGTAAGCTCATGGGCAATTAGTTTTAATGTATCATCACCAAGAACCTGCTCTGCTGTCTCATGTGAAGCCAGTGCATCGTAGAACGCAACCTCTTCCTTAACAAGCCCCGCTGCTTCACCACGTTTATGCGCGGCATCCATTTCTTTCGCCAATTCAATTAGTTCTTCAATAACCTTCGATGTTTCAATAGCACGTTTGTTATACTTGTTCAATGCATTCTCTAACATCTCCGAGAACTTACGAGCTTGGATTAAATTTGTGCGTTGAACAGCTTTTACTTTACCGTTTAATAAGCGGTTTAATAGCTCTACAGCAAGGTTCTTATGCGGCATAGCCTTTACATCTTCTAGGAACTGGTCTGAAAGAATAGAAATATCAGGGTTCTCTAAGCCTAGCGTTTTATAAATATCTACGACTTCTTCAGAAATAACCGATTTTGAAATCAATTGGTTTAGTTGGGCCTCCATTTGTGCTGGTGTTTTACGCTTACTACCATCACCAATGCTCTTCATTAAACTTGCCTTTACCGCTTTAAAGAAACCAATCTCAGCATTCAGCTCTTGCGCTTCTTCTGTCGTTGCACATAATGCAAATGCTTTTGCTAGTTCTGTTACTGTATTTAAGAAGCGGCGTTTTTCATCATCACCGAGACCTAGGATGTAATCCATCGTCGCAATAATCGTGGTCATACGTTCAGAAGATTTCTCAGATTCAAACTTACTGTAATCATGCTCGTAAAGCATTTCTATAATTATTTCATGTTTCTCTAGCATGATGTCCAATGCAACATTTGTATCAACACCAGTTGTTCGTTTATCGCTCTCTGTATATTGGTGTAATGCCTCTTTTAAGCTTTCTGCAATGCCGATATAGTCAACGATTAACCCACCCGGCTTGTCCTTAAACACGCGGTTTACACGAGCAATTGCCTGCATTAAGTTGTGACCTTTCATTGGCTTATCGATATACATCGTATTCATTGAAGGAACATCAAAGCCCGTTAGCCACATATCACGTACGATAACAATTTGAAGTTGGTCGTTATTGTCCTTCATACGCTTTGCTAAGTATTCACGACGACGCTTGTTCCCAATGAATGGCTGCCACTCTGCTGGGTCACTTGAAGAACCGGTCATCACGATTTTAATGACACCTTTATCGTCATCATCTGAATGCCAATCTGAACGTAGCGCTACAATTTCCTTATATAAATCAATAGCAATACGGCGTGACATTACAACAGCCATCGACTTCCCGAACATCGCTTGTTGACGTTCCTCGTAATGCTTCACAATATCCACAGCAAGACGTTTTACACGAGAATTTGCACCAGCTACAGCCTCTAGACGTGACCATTTCGACTTCAAGCTTTCCTTCACGTTTTGCTCTTGGTCCTCAGTGATTTCTTCATATTCACCATCTAAATTAAGTCCATCAGGTAGCTCCAGTGGAATGATGCGGCTTTCGTAAAAAATTTTCACCGTTGCCCCGTCTTCCACAGCCTGTGTCATATCGTAAATATCAATATAATCACCGAAAACCGCCGGTGTGTTTTTATCAGATGCTTCTACTGGTGTTCCTGTAAAACCAACAAATGAAGCATTTGGCAGTGCATCTCGTACATATTTCGCATAGCCATATTTCGTTTCAACATCCTTCTTACTTACTTTTGCCTCAAAACCATACTGAGAACGATGAGCTTCATCTGCCATTACAATGACATTAGAACGTTCTGTTAAACATGGCATTACACCTGTATCCTCATCAGGGGCAAACTTTTGAAGCGTTGTGAAAATCACGCCACCAGCTTCGACAGAAAGTAATTTGCGTAAATCATCTCGGTCCTCTGCTTGCGAAGGTGTTTGACGTAATATAGCACGGGACATTGAGAACGTTGTATATAGTTGGTCATCTAAATCATTTCGATCTGTTAACACAACGATTGTAGGATTATTCATTGCTTGAATTAGTTTGGCAGCGTAAAACACCATCGAAAGACTCTTGCCTGACCCTTGCGTGTGCCAAACAACCCCAATTCGATGGTCGCCATTTACAGCTATTTCTGCCTTCTCTACCGCTTTGTTCACCGCATGGTATTGGTGATAAGCAGCAAGAATTTTATATGTACGCTCACCATCTGTTTGGAACAAAATAAAGTTACGTAAAATATCTAAAATACGTTGTGGGTCCAACATTCCTTTTAACAGTACATCTAACTGCGATAAAGAAGTTGGCGCTAGTTCTGTGCCATCAATCGTACGCCATGACATAAAACGCTCTTCATTCGCTGTAAGAGAACCAACACGTGCATTGACACCATCACTTGACACCAAAAAAGCATTATAGCGAAACAATGTTGGAATCGTTTGTTTATAGGTTTGCAGTTGATTATAGCCTTCAGAAATACCAGTTGCTTCATTTGTGGCATTCTTTAACTCAATCACAACTAATGGTAAACCGTTCACAAATACAAGTACATCAGGCCGTTTATTTTGATTCCCTTCTATGACCGTAAACTGATTCACTGCTACAAAATCATTATTTTTACAATTATCAAAATCAAAAAGCCACACTTTGACCGTTGGATTGTAGCCATCCTTACCTTGCAGCTGAATATCTACACCATCTGTCACCATTTGATGAAATTTTTGATTGTTCACAACCATATCCTGAGATTCGTTCGCCTCAATACGCTGCAAAGCTAATTCAATCGCTTCATGTGGCACACCTTTATTAATACGAATAAGTGCCTCACGCAATCGGTCTATTAATACAACATCATGGTAACTATCACGCTCTGGATAGTCACCATCAGATGCAATATCAGGTCCAGCCAAGATGGAATAATCCATCTCAGCCAGCCATTCAAGTGTAGCCTGTTCTAAATCTGATTCTAAATATTTAAATTCACTCATTTACAACTCAACCACACTTTCTTCTGGGATTTCGATTTCACCTGATAGGAGTTTAGGGAGTAAATAATTTCTTAACGACTTTAAACTATTATTTTCATGAACCAACTCTTGAATCATTTGTAACATAGGTAAAATCTTTTCATTATAGTTCTCTAATAATTCAACCGGAGGAATTACAATTGCATAATTTGAAATTTGATTCCATCCACTTCTCGGCATCCGTGTTCCCGTCGCTGTACTTGTCGTATATTCAATAAATTTATCTTGTGTTAAATGACTAATTAAAAATGAATATTCATACAGGTTTTTTGGTAGCATTACTAAAATATCAGTTGAACAAACGCCATTTGTTGCAGCTATGCCTACTTTTTTAAAATAAGGTCGTAATTTACCAAATAGCAGATCCCCTCTATTAAAAACAGCTTTAGTTCCGGATACCTTCTCACTACTTTCCCAATCATTTAAAGCTATGCTACCTTGAGGCATATGTTCCAAGCCAATATAATTAAAAGTTTCTTCAGATTTATCTAGATTAACTTTTTCATTCTTCAAAATGCAGATGTCACCTATACTCCCTACTTGCCAACCTTTAGGAATCTTCCCTAATTCACTTTCAGCAATTTCCCCACCAGTAGAACGATAGGGTAAACCTTGTTCATTTGGAAATTCGAAGTCGATGAACCATTGTTTGAATAAACAAGATAATATATCCTCTAACTTATTAATAATGCTATTATTATTTTCATTTTTCATAGAAATTAAATCTAAAATACGAACAATTTTTTCTTGTTCAAATAAAGGTGGAATAGGAACCATTATTTTTTTTATAGATGTAGATGCCTGAGCAATAGCCGGAACACCTACTTGCGATTTATTCATTAAAAGCTGGTGCTGTCCAATATTTGAATTCAAATAATAATAAACATATTTACTATTTATCACTTCGTTATTTAATGTAATTTTAAGCCCACTTTGAGATACTATATATTTTTCATATTTTGAATTTGAAGGAATGTAACCAACTTGTCCCAATGTTCCACGATGAGTGATTACTATATCTCCTCTAAATACTTGACTAGCTTTCAATTCATTAGCCTTTTCTTCAGAAAGAAAAACAAACTCTTCCTCATTAAATTCAAACTTTTTAAGATTATTTCCTCTAATTACAGGTACACCACTATCAATAAAATTTTCTTTTTTTATTCTTGAACCAAAAGGTCCCATTGCAATAGAATTTTTCGAACCCGCCTTTAGTTCATCAATAGACATCAAACCCCAATGTTCCGGATATTTCCCTAAAAAGAGAGCTTTAAATTCCATACCCAATCCCTCCAAGTGCTTGGCGAATATGGTTTTCTAGCTCTTTTGATTTTTCAAATTGCTCAGCTAGTTCTGTCGTTAAGCGTGTCATCTTTTCTTCAAATGGTTCGACGTCTTCTTCTACTTCCTCTAAACCGACATAGCGACCCGGTGTTAAAATGTAATCATTATTTCGCACTTCCTCAAGCATTGCAGATTTGCAGAAACCTAATATATCCTCGTATTCACCGTCAACAGTTCCTCTCCATGTATGGAAAGCATGTGTAATCTTTTGAATATCTAAATCGGAAAACTCTTTATGTGTACGGTCTGCCATAAAGCCTAATTTACGTGCATCGATAAATAAGATTTCATTATCACGCTTACGTTTACCTGTCTTCGACTTATCTTTTGATACAAACCAAATACATACTGGAATTTGCGTTGAATAGAATAATTGTCCCGGTAGTGTAACAATACACTCTACTCTATCTGCTTCAATTAAATTTTTACGGATTTCACCTTCATTATTTGTATTCGAAGACATCGATCCATTCGCTAATACGAATCCCGCCGTTCCTACTGGTGCTAATTTCGAAATCATATGCTGAATCCAAGCATAGTTCGCGTTGCTTTCCGGTGGCATACCATATTGCCAACGCACATCTTCTGTTAATTTATTAGATCCCCAAGATTTAATATTAAACGGAGGGTTTGCCATAATATAGTCAGCCTTTAACCCTTTATGTAGGTCATTATGGAATGTATCTGCGTTGTTCGCGCCTAAGTTCCCATCAATCCCGCGAATCGCTAGGTTCATTTTACATAGTTTCCAAGTAGTTGGATTTGATTCTTGACCGTACACAGAAATATCACCAAGTTTCCCTTGATGCTCTTCCACGAATTTTTCAGATTGTACGAACATACCACCTGAACCACAAGCTGGGTCATAAATACGTCCTTTAAATGGTTGTATCATTTCAACGATTAAACGTACAACAGAAGCCGGTGTATAGAATTCCCCACCATTTTTCCCTTCCGATGCAGCGAACTTCGTTAAGAAGTATTCATATACGCGACCTAAAATATCCTTCGAGCGGCTTTCTTTATCGCCTACTTTGAATGAAAAAAGGTCAATCGTTTCCCCTAAGCGTGTTTTGTCCAACTCTGGGCGAGCATAGTTTTTCGGTAATACACCGGTTAATGAAGCATTTTCTTTTTCAATCGCAATCATCGCTTTATCGATTAGTTGACCTATTTCTGGTTTCTTCGCATTGTCTTTAATGAAAGACCAACGTGCTTCTTGTGGCACGAAGAAGATATTTTCCGCTGCGTATTCGTCGCGGTCCTCCTCATCCGCCCATTCGTCTGCTTTTAGTTGCTCATAAAGCTCCTCAAATGCATCAGATACATATTTTAAAAAAAGTAGCCCTAACACTACGTTTTTATATTCACCAGAATCCATCGAGCCACGCAGCTGGTCTGCCATCTGCCATAGCTTTTCTTCAAAGCCTAAGTTTGCTGTTGCCATGAGAAACACCTCTTAATTCCTAATATTTACATATCATTTATTTTTATTATACTAGATATTATATAGGAAAATAGAGATATTTATAATCTAAATTGGATAAGTAGGTGAACCTATTGAAAATGGAACTTTTCGAGAAATTGTTAACACTTGTTGAAGGTGAAACAATCGATTTTAAAAGTAGTTTTCCTCACGTTAAGTCTGAACTTCTAAAAGATATCATTAGCTTCGCAAATGGGCATTCGCAAAAAAATAAATACATCCTTTATGGTGTTAAAGACAGAGAAGGTACTAAAGAACTCGTAGGACTAGAAATATTTGTAGATCAATCAAATATTGATCAACTACTTTTCGAAAATATTGAACCACATATAGACATTCAACTTCATACAGTTTTCTATAAGGAAATGAAGTTTCAAGTTTTAGAAATCAAACCTGATAACAGACCTTACATGATGAAAAAGAAATATAAAAATGAAATCAATAAAGGCTCTATGTGGATTCGAAGAGGCGCTACTAACGATTTTGTGACAAGAGCATACTTAGAAAAAATGTATGAGATGGATTACGTTGAATTAAAAATTTTAGACGGTCACTTAAGCGCGATAAACCCAGAAAGTGGCTGTGCAAACTTTACGTTGCAAAATAAGTAATTACTCAAATAAACCTATAACTATAACTTGGAGTTGTTTAGAAATTTTTGAAGAAGATCATTTATTAACTTCACATCGTTTATATGGTACATCGAACGAAAGAGTAGGTGCAGATTACCAGTTGAAATTAGCTCCTAAAGACGAACTAGTCGAGTACTTCGAATTCGGTTTCACATCATCCCAATGCTTTCCTTTAGGTATTGATGAAGATGGTATAACCTCGAAGAAGTTAACTTTAAAAGTAACATTCATTGACGCGAATGATAAAGAATACGAAGCAACTTATTCAGAGGCGTTTATATTGGTTAGAGGGGATTTTTTGTGGAAAGTTAAACAAAGAAAATAATTCCACTTATTTTATACAAAAAAACTTAACACCTTAGCAAATTCAATAAGGTGTTAAGTAATAGTGTACTTAAATTCAGTTGGCTCCATATTAAATTGCAGATCAATCCATGATATAGGATCTTTAATCACTTGAATATCTTTTGTATCTGTATTAACTAAATATAAAAAGTATTTGTCCTTTAATATTAAAGCCTTCTCCCTTTCATTTTTTGATAAATAGAATACTCCGCTGTTTATTGCTTTCACTTCGATAAAGCGATTATAAAATAATGAACTTCCCGTAAAAGATTTGATATCATATCCTGCTAACAAATGAGTTTTAGCAATTAACTTCACATTATTAGCTTCTGTTTTTAATCCTTCATTTTGTAGTCTAGCTACTTCATATTCTAATGCTATTTGTTCTGCTAACTCACCTAGCATCAGTTGATTCTTTTGAATAATTTCTAGCTGTTCATAAGACATTTCTTTGCCCTCTAACCACTTTATGAATTCCGGCAAATCTCTATCTACTAAAACATCAAAATCCTCAGTCATTTTTAGAATACGCACAGCAACTAATTCCTGTATTTTCCTTCTGTCAGAATATCTAATAGCCTCTAATGGAATAGCTCTTTCATAGGTTAAAAATAATTCAAAGATTTCATGTAATATCCCCTTCGAATAACGCCTATACACTATATCTTTAAATAAAAACACCCGATCTGCTAAAACTTCCCTTTGACTATTATAAATATTAGAAAATACAGTTGAAAACTTTAATTCACCTGCTTCACTATACTCTAAAAGCTCATAGTCTAATAGAGACTCAAATAAATCACCTGACAGTCCTACACTCTCAAGCTTAATATTTAGCATTATAGGTTTAATGTTCTCATTATCAACTACATCTTTTCCAATTACATCAATTGCCTTCAATAATTCTTCAAATTTCACTACTTGTATCACCAACTAATTTTTTATGTGAGTTAGCACAACTTCAAAGTCTTGTTCTTCATCTAAAACTTCTCCGTTAAACTCACCAGTTGCTACTGGTATTTCATTTTGTAGTATTCGATTCATTAAATTCTCTTTTTCTGCTAATCTACTTAACATTACTTCATCAATGGAGTGCTTATTTTGAATATAGTAGTATTTAGTTAAAATGTTCGGGTCTAATCCTACACGATGTATCCTATCTCTAGACTGCATCATATGCACAGCATTAAAACTCCAATCCATATAAATAGCTACATGACAATGATGATGTAACGAAACAGATTCTGCTAAAGTATGTGGATTAGCAATTAAGATACTCCCCTCATTCTCTTTAAAGCTATTTATTTCGCTATCTCGTGTAATAATATCAACGGCCTCATCAGTTGATTCTTTAGGTAACTCCCCACATACATGAAAAGTTTTTATACCCTTGTCCAAAAAATATTGTCGAAGCAATTTAATATTTTGAACAAAATCACTCCAAATTATTACTCGCTCTCCATTCCTAGCATGATCTAAAGCAATTTCTACTGTTTTTTTGAACTTAGAAGATGTTTCAAACTTTTCATACGACATCAATTTATTAATCAATTCACCCTCACCGAAACTTTCCTCATAAGTTTTTTTCAACAATAAAGGATTGGAGCTAATTTGACGCAAACGCATTAAACTATGCCTTTTCCAAATAATAAAATATTGCATGTCACTTTTACTCATTTCAGGTAAATCTTCCAGTATTTTCAATGATAAAGTTTCATACAATTCTTTTTGAATCGGCTCCATTTCTACATCTACAACTTGATGTGTTACTGAAGGTAAATTTAAATCTTGCTTGGTTACTCGATGACTGATCGAACGAATAATATCCATTACTTCTCTTCTTTGAGTTGCCATCTCTAGTTTTGTCATATAGGAACTTCGATTACCTAGAAGGCTATTTGAACCAAGCAGAAACGTGATTTGACTCCAAAAATCTTTTTCATCATTTGGGGCTGGCGTTCCAGTAGCAATAAATCTTATTTTCGCAGCCGGTGCTACCTCTAATGCGGCATTCGCCCAAGTAGCATTCGGGGAAAAATTTTTAATATAATGACTTTCATCCACAACGAGCATGCATGGTGTTTTACTTAATAACCCTTTTATTTCGCTAATATCATTTGTTAAAGTAGCGTGATTAGCAATATACATATCATATGTTTCAGAAGAATTATAATATTGCTTTCTATTCGGCCCATTTAATATTGCTACTTTAGGTGAATAGCCAAAACACGCCTCAAATTCTTCAACCCATGTATTAAAAGCATTTATTGGACATAAAACAAATAGAGAAGTTACTTCTTTTGTGTGGTACTTGTGATAAGAGTATGTCGCTAAAATCATTGTGCTTTTCCCAGCTCCAGGAACGGAGAAGTTAGCAGCATTTTTAGCTACAATATGGTGTTTCACGATATTCTCTTGAAAAGGTAACAAAATTCGTTTAAATTCCTTTAAGTGTAATGGGACATTCGTAGGATTTCGTTTAATTTCTCTAGCATACTTAAGCTGATTCATTAAATCGTTTTCAGTTTGTTCCTGACTAATAATTTCATCTACTAAACCTGTCTTATCTTCAATTATATATCCCTTTTTCTTGAAGCTTTTTAAGATGAATTTCAACCTATTACTATCTAGCTGATCTTTTGCTACTTCGAAACGCAGCGTTTGTTCAGAGTATGCAAAGCCAGCGTTTTTTAACGCCAGCTTATTGCTTCCTTTATTTAAAGTGTCATTCTCCACACTCCAAATAACTACCAAATCTTCGCAGAATTCAATATCAATTTTTTTATTTTCGCTCAAGTTCTTCAATTTCCTTTGCCACCTCACTTGTAAATAAAGTAACTACATTTGTAAACTCCGCTAGTTTATCTGATATAATTGCTTTCTCATTTTTTTCAGACATAGAAAAACGTGATGCCACTTCTATACTTTGTATCTGCTTCGCCAAATTGGCTAATGTATTGTGAATTTTTTCTTTCTTCTTTAATGCAACCGATAAATCTTTAGCAATTTTCAGTTCAACTTTTGCAGTTTCAGAATCATCTTGCTTTGCAGCCGAATCTAACAATTTTAAAATTTGTTTATCCTGAGACGCATAATGTAAAGTATTACGCAAATCTTTATGCCCAAATAATTCACCTTTTTCTTGAATATTCTTATCCATTAATTCAAAAAAGGTTTCCTGTATAGTAATCACATCTCCGTTATCTTTATTTATTTTTTTCGTTTCAGAAATAAATTCAATGAAGTGCTCAAACATATTCTCGATCAATCCATACTGCAGTGGTCTGCCAATCTCTTCTAAAAAAGCTTCAATGATTTCCAACACATTTAGATCTGTCTCAATTGTTTTTTGAGAAAGATTGAACTTTTTACGAATAAGCTCATCTGTCATACCACGTTCTTTAGCCTCTCGGATCATGATACAGCGATTAATTCCCTTATAATCCTCTTTAAAGTCCGATAAAATTTGAAGGCCAATTTCTATTTCTAATTCTTCTTCTCTAGAAACGTCCTCAGGTAAAATTGAAACTAATATCTTTTCATCTTTTAAGATTTTTTTTGCAAAATATCTTCTATTTGCATTTAATACCTTTCCGAATGCCGTAATAATACCTGGTTCAGTCTGGCCTGGAGTTTGCATTTGTTGAACAAGTTCATCACGCTCTCTACCATCTGGTAACACCAAAGATGCTAATATTTTTTCATGGTCCCTATTTCTTTCTTCTAAAATTACCCCATTAGAATTTTCAAATTCTAATCTTTGTGACACACAACGATAATTTTCAATATTCGGATAGACTAAATTCATCGGCAAGTAATACGTAGCTAACTTAACAGATTTTTCCCCGTATCGATGGACATAATAATCTGCTTGTAAATCTTTAATATAATCATCAATCAATCTTTTGTGTTCTTCTTTAGATAACATCACCATATGACTGCCCCCTAGAATTTCAAATAATTATTTTACTTTATATAAAAGATACCAAATTATACACATCGATGTCAAGTAATCAAATTACTTTAATTGCACCTGTAAAAAAACACCACAAAATATGTGGCGTTCTTTTATTGCTTTATAGCTTTTCCTATCCCCATATCAACGTAAATTTTAAAAATTTCCGATTTACGTTCTCGCATTAACTCTTCCAATTTTTTCAAATGTTTATCATTAATTCTCTTTAAATTATTGACTATTTGAGTTTGCTCCTCAAACGTTAGTTTAGGAATGACGGTACTTTTTAAATCCGTTATTGAAATTGATTTTATAGCTGCCCCTTTTTGAATACTATATAACTGGTATTGGCCAACAGGACTTATTAAAAAATTATATACATATTTACTCGATACATTAGTTTTAGATCTTAACGCAAACATATTTTGAGCTAGAATTACTGGAACTTTTTCATCAACCTCATTTACATAAGCAATTTTAATAGACTGTCCTCTAGATGTTATTAAAATATCCCCTGGCTCTAAGAAATGTTTTATTAAAGTTGAATGATCTTCTTCAATATCAACATAACCTAATGCATCTATATTAATTTCTTCATCGAAATCACTATATTTAACTAATTTATATTTGCCTTTCAATGTATCTTTAATCTTTCCTTTAGGAATATTTAAGCCATTAATAAAATTCATGCATTCTGATAATTCCATTGTATTGCCTAGATTGTCTAATTCAACACTTACTTCACCAAATATCTCATGCATAACTTTATTCAATTTTAAATATTGCTCAGGAATTAAAATGTTAAATTTCAAATCAAGTAATTTAATTACTATTGATTTCCCTTCAATCTCTTTCTTTTTCAAATAGACCTCTTTAATCTCTTCAGAACTTAAACTATCCATTTGAATAAATTGAATAAACTCATTTTTTTTATTAGCACTTCTTTTTAATATTAATAAGTTCAGCATCTTACTTTTAGGTTTTAAAGAAATAACCGCATCTACTATATACTGAGATAAAATTTCATCACGTAAATGCATTTCTTTAGAGAAATTTAAAAATGAATCTGAAACAATAAACAAGCCTGTTCCATCTTCATCTAGCACTTCCATTAATTCTAATATATCTTCATATTTACTGTCAGAGTTATAAAAATAGTTATTAATAAAATTAGCATATACATACTGATATTTATGAACTTCCAAATTTTTTATCATTTTGGGATGGGCACGATGTAAAGAGATATCAAGCTTATTCTTAAAAAGCATTTCTAATTTACCTAAAATATAAAGTTCTTCATTTGATTCATACGCAACATATCTATACGCCTTTTTATCGAACTTTTTTTCTGTCGAAAATCTTGTCTTCAAAAAGGTTTTATCACTACCAAATGTACCATCTAATAAATAGGCTTTATTTTTATTCTCCATCATAATTATTTCATTCAAGAAATCCGATAAAAGATCTCCTTGATTTTCAAACCCTCTATGTGGGGAAATTACCTTTTGAATGATGTACTCCCAATTAATCTCTTTCGAATTCACCATAGTAACTAGGTCAGCAAGATACTCATTCCAATACAGCGGATATTTGATTAACTCTTCTTTCATATACTCATTTAAATTTGAAAATAATTCTACTGAGAATATATCAGCGTCTTCAATTCCATTAATATCTAAATAGAAATTCAAATCTCTCTCTTGCAAATCATAAAGATATCTTCTATATGAAAAATCTTGATTCTTTTTATTTTCAAATACATATGCAATTAAAAGCGCATATCCTAGATAAACTCTAGAAGATAACTCATTCATTGAAAACTCATTTGTTTTCATAATTCTTTCTAAAACTTTCATCAAAACACCTCTATTGGATTTAATTTGTACACTTAAATTTATTATTTTTAATTAATTTAATCCTACCTTATAATACTTATATTCCAACATTTTTCATCACTTAATTATACATAGCAATTTTTAATATACAAACTACTTATGTATCTTAACTGAGCAGTATTAAATTAACATAATTATTTAATTAACTAAACTTTTAAAATTTAAAGAAGCTATCAAGGTTAAATTCAGATTCAACCCTAATAGCTTCTTAATTAGCTCATCTTTTGTAGCTATCAATTTGTCTCATTAGTTCATTTTTCTTCAATAATCATATCCATAATTGTGTGAGTTACTGGCACAAATGATCCACAAAACTCAACAAGAGATATCATTTAATATCTGTAATAACTCTCTCTCCGTTGTTTCTCGATCTATTAACAATACTGAATATACACGTAAGAGGATATCTTTATCTTCTAATTTCCACGATTGTAAAAATAGATCCTCACTTTGTGGTTGCTGCGTTTTCGGATACAATAAGATACCACTACTTACATGTTTGTACCTCGTTAAATATGCGTACATTTGGAACATGTCTTCACGTTTAACGCCAGAGCGATTCACTTCTTCTTTCGCGAAAATTTGTTTCCACTTTGTATCAATGATAATTTGATTCTTATCACCAATTACTACATCCGGTTTCAATTGGAATATATCACGATTTGATTTTTCATTTTTAAATAACCGATGTCTTTGATCTTGAGCGTAAACGGGTCGATCAATGATTTCTTCTACTATCGTCGCAATGTATGCTTCAAATAAATCGTTCATTTTAAATAGGATGACAAACGTGTTTGTAAAATCATTGTATTGCATCGTATTTGTCTCGTTTAGTAAAAATTGCTTCGCTAATTTAAATGGTTTTTCGAAACGCTTATTTGTTCGATTGATACGAACTTCGTTCAATTGATGTTTTGTAAATGTACGATGTTCAACTGAATCTAGTAAGTAATCTATTTGCTGCAACTGCTTTTTCGTTTCAAAACTACGAACCGTTTTGATCAGTGAGACGGTTGCAATTTTTAATACTTGATTTAAAATGTGATTATCTACACGCTCTTCATAACTTACTGCGACTTGGTACGGCTTATTATTTAGCACATTATTTCGAATATGCTGCGCCACTAGCAATTGCCCTTTTAATGAAGTCGCATTTTCTTCAATTAACCGATATTCTTGTGAGATACCACGATGAAGTTCTTTTAAAAGCGTATTCGCAAAATACCTTGCTAATATCTCTTTTAAATCCCCTTGTTCTAATTCATTGGATGCATATTCCACTAATATATCTAGCTCGTAACATGTATTGATCATTTCGATTAAAGCATTTCGCATTTGCTGCAAATCATTTTGAGGAGATACCTTTGGTAAAATTTCGATCGCTACATCCTCTACTTGTACATAGCCAACGTAGTTGATGAATTTGAACCTTTTATCGCCCCATAAAATTGATTTATGATCTAACCCTAATTCGATCCATTTTTCCTTAATGTGCTGCAATTGTGTTTCGGTAATCGTATAATCTTCTAAATAGCTTTCATTATCGTTATCCTTGATAATTTCAATCCAATCGAAACTTTCTTTCACTCGAACTACTTTTACTTTACTCATTTGAATCATCACGTTTATTTTGGTAAATATTTAATAACGCTTGATTAGAAGGTTCTTTAACAACTGAATACATGATTTTTTTCGATTGTATTTTAGCCGCACTAATAAATAATTCATTAGCACTTAATGTCTTTTTAGATAAGAAATAATCTTTTTCATTGCTTTCAAATTTAACTGCTGCTCCACCCAATACTAATTCGATTTTTTCCCAATCATCATAAAAGTATTCTTGTAGTAATGGGATTACTTTTCGCTGCATCACTTCGATCAATTCGTCCGAAGTTTCTTTGCCAATGAAAAAGGCATGTCCGATTTGATGGTCGCGATCATATAAATATTCAATTCTTTGATTTATTTTTAGTAATAATTGTTGAACATCGATTCCATCTACTTCTGATAACACGTTAGGTTCAGGTAACATTTCTTCAAAATCAAATCTTCTACGTAAAGCTATATCCATTAATGAGATTGAACGATCCGCTGTATTCATCGTCCCAAGTATGTATACATTTTTCGGAACAGAGAACTTATCTTTTGAGTATGGTAATGTAACTTCTAAACCCTTAATAGTACCATCAGCCTCTACGTCAAATCGTTTATCAATTAAAGTAATGAGCTCTCCGAAAATTTTAGAAAGGTTACCGCGGTTTATCTCATCTATTATTAGTACAAATCGTTCTTCTTCACCGTTTTCATTTGGACTAATAAAGTTTTTAATAGCCTCTATATTCAGTTGGTCTTCACCAAATGGATAAATCGAAAGTTGTGAAAATCTTGTCGAATCAGTAAAATTTGAATTGAAAATGTGTTCAGCTTCTTCCCCAGTATTGCTAATAAACAGCCATTCTACTTTTCTAAAATGATTGTATGGTATTTCTGATTCTTCATCATAGAAATACTCACCTGTTACTTTTGCAATTGCTCTAAATTTTAAATTCCCTTTTGAAACAATTACAATATCTCCAATTTGCAATTCATTTTTAAAATTGTTTACCATCTTGATGACACTACTACTCGTCTCATCTTCTCCATACTCTTCGAAGGATTCTGAAACTTCTGTTAAATTATTTTTACCTGTAAAGTCAATTTCACTACCATGACCAAGTGCAATTAGTTTGTTATCGATACAATAACGATAAATTTTTTCACCTGCAATACTATTTGCTTGGCCTAACGAAATTTTATAAATATTACGTTGATCGAAATCAGTTGTTGAAGAATTCGATAATTGATAACGGCTCTTCGCTAATTCACAAATTTCTTTAAATACGCCGTTTTGAGGTGTAAATGGTGCCCCTACTTTTTCTATATCACTACGAAGTCCTTCTACAAAATCTTCATAACTAAACGATTGGTGGAACGTGCAAAATTGAATTTGTTTATTTTCAATATATGTACGATAAGCTTCTTCATACTCTTCTCGTGTACGTGTTACATCTGAAAAATTCGGATCAATAATATTTACAGCTTTCTCTATGACTCTATACGTTTTTCCTGTACCTGGTGGCCCATATAATATCGTATTTAAATTTGGCATTACATATCCTCCGATATTCAAATTTTCAGCTTCCTCTTCAGATAATGACGCTACATACTCATTATAAATTTCAAGCATTTGTTTTAAATCTCCTACAAGTTCATCATTTGTAGGTAAATTACTTACGTGATACTCCTTAGAGCAAACTGTCCCAACTTCATAAGGCAACTTATCTCCATCAATACGTAAATGTAACTCACTTAAATTCACAGATATCGGTAAATTTATTTTTTGTCTCATTGCATGAATTACTTCTTGCATACGCTCAATTCGCTGTTGAGTGAATTTTGTACCTTTTTTCACCAACTCTTGTGCGCCTATACCAAATGATAAATAAATTCGTTGACGAT
>Ga0213823_1000821_pt1 | contig 22079 bp, 20 predicted proteins | sample MC6MC0907MG_FD_179887 | JGI IMG/M metagenome (GOLD analysis project Ga0213823, IMG submission 179887) | Enriched soil aggregate microbial communities from Iowa State University, Ames, United States - MC6-MC0907-MG | ecosystem: Environmental > Terrestrial > Soil > Unclassified | place: USA: Iowa...
ACTACGTGCAAAAGGCAGACCAAACAATACGGACAGCCTCGAAAAAGGAATTCAGTCTCGCTAGAGCGGATTGCGAGTTACAGGACACCGCTACCTTCCCACCTAGCACGGCAATAACTAGTATACTGACTGTTTGTATAAAATGCAACTTAATGCACAAATTATTTATTTCTAAGTGACGATTTAAACATTATATATTTTTTCAAAAATTATCTTGACATTCGTTTCTAGTTATGATAAATTTATTTTTGTCGATAAGACAATAAAGCAATATAACATGGAGGTATACCCAAGTCTGGCTGAAGGGATCGGTCTTGAAAACCGACAGGCGGGTAACACCGCGCGGGGGTTCGAATCCCTCTACCTCCTCCAGTTTTAAATTTCCGACTACGAATGTAGCCGTTTTTTTTTTGCCCAAATTGTATGTATTACTTGTTAGATACCACTTCCGCCTCGGTTGTGGTATTTTTTATTATATCAATGATGGGAGGTTGTTGAATTGCAATCGAAATTTCTTATGACGCGTGCTTCCCTTACTTGGATTTTCATTATTGCTGTTATGACCGCAGTAGGTAGTGAAATTAAAATTATGCCTTTTGCTAATACAACTTTCCGTTTTGGTTTAGGAACCATTGTCTTCTTTTTATGCACATTAATTAAACCTACACCAATTATTTTAGCCGGTGTAGCTACCAGTATTGTGACAACTATTTTTCGGGTCATTAATTCGACATTACATGATGTTCCGATAGCCGAGAGTATATTTAACCATTTACCAGCTGGTTTATTTTATGTATTGTTTGCAGTATGCCTGCAGATTTTAGATATTCAACAATACAGAGAAAAACCACTAAAACTTGGTTTACTCGTTGCTTTTAGTGAGGTTATCAGTAATTTAGCTGAACAAATTTTCCGCTTTTTTGTCCAAACATATACTTTTTTATTTCTCCATGATCTCTTGATCCTATTAGCAGTAGCATTATTACGAAGCTTTTTTGTAGTAGGGATTTACAGCTCTATTTTGATAGCTGAACAAAAAAAACGGGTACAAGAAATGCTGAATATTGGATCTGATCTCTATGTGGAGACACTATATTTAAAAAAATCAATGAATCATATTGAAACAATTACAGGTAGTGGTTATGAATTATATCGTCAGTTAAAGACGCTAGGTTTTCGAGCGGAAAGTTTACAAGCACTTCATATTGCCCAGGAAATCCATGAAGTGAAAAAGGATTCTCAACGGATATATGCTGGTATTTCAAAGATTGTCGGTGAAAAGAGCTTTGGCCCTTTTGTATTATCAGAATTATTGCATTATATTGAAGAAGGTAATAGGAAATATGCAGAATTACTCGGTAAGGAAATACAATTTAATACATGTATAGACTTCGATTTTCAAACGAAAGATCATATTGCACTCCTTGCTCTATTAAATAATTTATCAGCCAATGCTGTTGAGGCTATTGAAAAGCAAGGGATCATTTCTATTGCTATTGAGCGCCAAGAGGATAATACTGTAATAACCGTATGTGATAATGGACAAGGGATTTCACAAGCAGATATTTCTGTTATTTTTGAACCTGGATACACCACTAAATTCAATGTTGATGGTGTTGCAGCAACTGGCATTGGGCTTTCACATGTTGCTGAACTAGTAGAAAAATTAAAAGGCTCAATAACCGTTGAATCAAACAATCAATACACAACGTTTAAAATCATAATTCCTACGCAAACTATTCAAACGGGAGAGACTTAAATGAGGTATTTTATTGTAGATGATGATCGTGCAAGTCGTGTTATGTTAAAGCAAATTATTGAAGATAGCGGGTTAGGAACAGTTATTGGTGAGGCTCGCAATGGTGAGGATGCCATTCCACAAATTTTAATGACACAGCCAGAGTTTGTGCTTATTGATTTACTGATGCCTAAGCTTGATGGCATAGCAACTGTGGAACAACTTATGCAAAATCGTTTTGAGGGACAATTTATTATGATTTCACAGGTAGTGAATAAGGAAATGGTTGGCGAAGCATATGAGCAAGGAATTGATTTCTTCATTCATAAACCAATCAATCGTATTGAAGTCGAAAATGTTTTGAAAAAAACAACTGAACAATTTCGACTTAAAAATTCACTATTAGTGATACGTCAATCACTTACAAATATTGAGTTAAGTGAACAAAAGACTCATAAAGCTACATCACGAGACCATATTCAATCTATTTTGAATGATATGGGGATTGTTGGGGAAATTGGTAGTGAGGATATCATTGCCATTATAGAAACATTACTTGCTCACCAGCACAAGATTGCCCCCCTTCCTCCATTAAAAGAGCTTTATGAAGAAATTGCAGCTGTGACCAAGGCTACGCCAGATGAAATTTTAAAAGAGAGTAAAGCCATCGAGCAGCGTGTGCGTCGTACAATATTAGCTGCCATGATTAATCTCGCTAATTTAGGGGTTGTTGATTACACAAACTCAGAATTCGAGTACTATGCCCCTCGCTACTTTGATTTTAAAGAAATTCGTCAGCTCATGACACAGATTGAAGATCACGATAATCGTAAAGCAAAGGTAAATATTAAGAAGTTTATTCAAGTGTTATATTCAGACATTTTAACAAAAGTAAATTAATTTTCTCGGATTTTGTCGGATTCCATAAGTCCTCCGTATTATTAAAGTAAGGCGTGTCCTAAAAATTTAATATTAGGGGAGGTACAAAGGATTTGAAAAAGAAATTTAAAGTCAGTTTAGCCGCTCAGATTTTAATCGGTTTGATTTTAGGGATCATTGTTGGTGGTATCTTTTACGGAAATCCCAAAATTGAGACATATCTACAACCATTAGGGGATATATTTTTACATCTTATTAAGATGATTGTTGTACCGATTATTATTTCGACATTAATCGTTGGTGTTGCTGGTACTGGAGATATGAAGCAACTTGGACGATTAGGCGGGAAATCTATAATTTACTTTGAGATTATTACTACAGTTGCAATCGTAGTTGGATTACTTTCCGCAAACATTTTCCAACCTGGTGCAGGTCTTAACATGAATGAATTATCTCAAGGGGATATTTCGAAGTATGTATCAACAACTGAGGAAGTTCAGCATGAGGGACCATTTGATATCATTGTAGGCATTGTCCCAACAAATATTATTCAGTCAATGGCTGAAGGTAATATGCTAGCAATTATCTTCTTCTCAGTTATTTTCGGTTTAGGGGTTGCTGCAGTAGGAGATCGAGGGAAACCAGTCTTAGACTTCTTCCAAGGGGTAGCAGATGCTATGTTCTGGGTAACAAACCTCGTAATGAAATTCGCGCCACTAGGGGTATTTGGTTTAATTGGTGTAACCGTTTCCAAATATGGGTTTGCTTCACTGGTTCCGCTTGCCAAATTAGCAATTCTTGTTTATGCAACAATGCTATTCTTTATCTTTGTCGTTCTTGGACTTGTGGCAAAATTCGCAGGAATCAGCATCTTCTATTTAATTAAAGTATTAAAAGATGAGCTAATTTTAGCCTTCTCAACAGCAAGTTCTGAAGCTGTGTTACCACGTATTATGATGAAAATGGAGAAATTAGGGGCGCCAAAGGATATTGTATCTTTTGTTATACCTACCGGTTACTCCTTTAATTTAGATGGGTCAACACTATATCAAGCCATTGCAGCATTATTTATTGCACAAATGTACGGTATTCACTTAAGCATTGGTGAACAAATTACGTTAATGCTTGTATTAATGGTTACATCAAAAGGTATTGCAGGTGTACCAGGCGTATCATTCGTAGTACTTCTAGCAACTTTAGGTACTGTAGGTATTCCACTTGAGGGACTAGCCTTCATTGCTGGTATTGACCGTATTCTTGATATGGGACGTACAGTTGTTAACGTAATTGGTAACTCATTAGCGTCATTAGTAATGGCTAAATGGGAAGGCCGTTTCGATCGAGAAAAGATGAAAAATTACTTTAATGATAATGAAAATCTAGCGTAATTTAAAAAAATCCTCACGATGTTGGATGGCATCGTGAGGGTTTTTTTATTTTGCTAACACTTTATCTAAATAAGCGATAATTGATTCTTTTCCATTGGCATGTGCTTCTTGAGCGCGTTTTTCATCTTTTTCAAGCTTAGCCTCTGCCGCTACAGCAATTTTTTCAGCATCTTGCTGTGGCACAACAATTACACCATCCACATCCCCAATAATATAATCACCAGGATGAACCGTAACTCCTCCAATGGCGATCGGTACATTTACTTGACCACCGCCGTTTTTATTGCCTGCTGCTACAGTAGTACCCAACGAAAATACAGGGAAATTTAATTCGCGAATTGCTGCAATATCACGGATTACACCATCCACAACAAAACCTTGTACACCTATCCCTTTTGCTAAGGAGATCACAAAATCTCCAGCAACAGCTCGGTTTGTATTTCCTTTTGCATCAATGACTAAAATATCCCCTTCATTTGCAGCCCTAATCGCTTCCAAAACTGCCCCATTTTCACCATCTGGTAAACGTACAGTTACAGCTCGCCCAGCAACTTTAAAATGGTCTGCTAACGGCTTAATATCACTTCGCACATTGGTATGCCCACCAGTTGCATCTGAAATAGCTGTTGTTGGTAAATGCTGAAAGCTTACTTCCACTTTTGTCATACATAACACCCCTATTATGATTAATGACTTACACTAGTATTGTAAATAAAAAATATATCCTATTTCAATATATCTCGAAAATAGTAGTCATTATTAGAATTAAATAATTTCAATAAATTGCTTTGATTGCTCGTCTAAGGCTTCAGCAGCAGATGCTATTTCACTAAAGTCGTTTGCTGTGACAGTAATTTGTTCATTTGTTTTATCTATTTTTTCTGCTATTTTTGTAATACTATCAGTCACCTGACCAATTTCTCGCTCAATACCCTCCACATTATCCTTCACTTCTGAAATAGATTGTTCAACTCTTACAGAAAGCTTACGTACCTCTTTCGCCACTACATCAAAACCTCTTCCATATTCTCCAGCCCTAGCAGCTTCAATAGCTGCATTTAATGCCAATAAATTAGTTTGTGAGGCAATTTCTTGTATAGTTTTGACAATCCCTTTAATAGAATCTGCTTGTTTCTGAAGCTGTACAAGATTACTTACATTTTCATTTGATTCCTTTGAAACCACTTTAATAGTTTCTAGTAGATCTTGGCTATTTTGAATGCCCGCCTCTGAACGCTGGTAAAGCTTAGTAGACATGCCCTTCAACTTGTCGGCAACACTAACTATCTCATGTTGGCGTTCGGTGATATTGGTAGCTATTTTGGATACACCTATTACTTTTCTTGTATTATTTGCGAAGACAGGCATATATGTCGCTTCCAGCCAAATTATATTACCTCTAGCATCAATTCTTTCTATTTTGTCCTGATAGCTGTTTCCTGCCGTTAGATGACGCCAAAATTTATCGTACTCCATACTATTAACGAAATCTGGCAAACAAAAGTCTTTATGATGTTTTCCTAGCATTTCCTGCACTGTATAGCCTAATGTTTGAGCAAATAGTTCATTGACATACGCTACTCTTCTATCCATATCGAAGCGGATAATAGCTATATTGCGTTCAATAGCCTGTACTACTAAATCATCGGTTACTTGAGCCTCTATACTATGCATAAAGAACACCCCATCCATTACTAATTTTTTACTTAAAATTTAATTATTTTACTTTTATATTACATTAATTATGCCTCAGTGTAATTGCAGCAGATGTTAGTGTACCTGCTGCATCAAGATAAAAAACATGGAGAATGTTCATCCATGTTTTTTTAATAAACGTAAAATCCCTTCAGAGGTAGCCGCTACACGTAAGAACTTCTTTTGCTCTGCACGTATAAAGCCTTCCTCTAGCATTGTTTTAAAATGCTGTAGAAGTGCATCATAGAATCCATGGACATTATATAAAATGACAGGTTTTGTATGAAGTCCAATCTGAGCCCAAGTAAATACCTCAAAATATTCATCTAAAGTCCCTGCGCCACCTGGCAGAGCAATAAAAGCATCGGCTAACTCGGCCATTTTAGCTTTACGAATATGCATAGAGTCTACAATATGAATTTCTGTTAATGAGGCATGGGCCAATTCACGCTTTTGTAAATGTGTTGGCATCACACCAATCACTTCTCCTCCAGCTGCTAAAACAGCATCGGCTACCTTCCCCATTAGGCCTGTTTTAGAACCACCATAGACAACCCCGTGACCGTTTTTTGCCAGTGCTGTACCAAGCTCAGCAGCTTTCTCTGCATAAATAGGACTTTTACCCAAACCGGATCCGCAATACACTGCGATTCTTATAATAATCACTCCTATTCAAAAAACGTGAAACAATCGGCTATATATTGTCTCACGTTTTTTGGTCATTTATTTTACTTTTATTTTCGTAAATGGCTTGTTTGTTTTAGCATATGACTGATACGGCTTACAATTGCTTCAATGGCATCAGGATTTTTTAATAAATCATAATCATTAATATCTAAACGTAGAACTGGACAAGAATTAAAATTATTTATCCAATTTTCATAGCGTTCATGCATTTCTATCCAATAATCATTCGGTGTTTGTTGCTCCATTGTACGTCCTCGCTCTTGAATACGTCCAATAACTGCATCAATAGGTCCTTCAAGATAGACAAGCAAATCTGGATGTGGGAAATAAGGTGTCATCACCATTGCATCAAACAAATTTGTATAAGTCTCATAATCTGTTGGACTCATTGTTCCTTTATCATAATGCATCTTAGCAAAAATGCCAGTATCCTCATAAATAGAACGATCTTGTACAAATCCTCCACCATATTCAAAAATACGCTTCTGTTCTTTAAAACGCTCTGCTAAAAAGTAGACCTGTAAATGAAAGCTCCATTTTTCAAAGTCCTCATAAAATTTATCAAGGTATGGATTTGTGTCTACTTTCTCGAACGAGGTACGAAAGTTCAATGCTTCTGCTAAAGCCTTTGTCATCGTCGATTTTCCTACCCCAACAGTACCAGCAATCGTAATAACCGTTTGTGGTGGAATATCGTACTTCTCTCTTAAATTCATTATTGCAAACTCCTTTGTTGTAACGTATCTTTAATTATTTTTAAAACATGATTTAAATCATTGGGATTTTTTACAAAATCAAGCTGATCTCCATTAAATCGGATAACTGGAATTTCGGGATGCATGCTCTCAAAGTGCTCGATAAAAGAATGATAGTCAGCCACAAGCTGCTCCATGTAATCACGTGAAATCATCTTTTCAAACTCTCGCCCTCGCATGGCGATACGCTTCATTAATGTCTCAACGCTGGCATATAAATAAACCACTACATTTGGAACAGGCATGTCTTTCGTTAAAATTCTATAGATCTCTTCATACTTCTCGTATTCAGTTGGTGCCAATGTACGCTTCGCAAATATTAAATTTTTAAAAATATGATAGTCTGCTACAACAGGTTTGGCATGTGCTAAGCGAAATTTTTTAATATCGGTTAGTTGCTTATAGCGATTACAGAGGAAGAACATTTCCGTTTGGAAACTCCACTCCTCAATGTTTTCATAAAACTTATTTAAAAAAGGGTTTTCGTCTACAATTTCTTTTAATAGATGGTAATTAAATGTCGCTGCTATCTCTTTCGATAAAGAGGTTTTACCAACACCAATCGGACCTTCTACCGTAACAAATGGAACCGTCACCAGAAGCTCCTCCTTTTGTTCTATGGATTCTATTTTAATAATTATGCCCCGTATGGATAATACGCAGGGAATTATTTCTAATAATACAATATACACTATGGTTGTAACTTGGTTTTGTAGAGGTTTAGATAGCATTCTATCAAATGAGTCAGTGCTTTTAATTGTATCATATTGTATAGATGAAAAATAGAACTACCCTCATACCTAGCGATCTAATAGATACATTCATCTTAAATCATAACTTTTCGGCAATCATTCAAAAAAACGTATGAATCAAAAAGTGTGCTGGAAGAAAGGTGGGATCATTCAAAAAACAATCTTAAAATAAATAGAAACCCACGGGACTAGGTAAACTAGTAGTCCCGTGGGAGTTAGAGTGTGTAGATGGAAAATTTAATGTGGGATTCTTTGATAAATTTTTCTTACATATTATCTTTAAATAGTCCAATTTATGAATCATGCAGTATTTCATGAGGCAAATTTAAAAAATGATCAAAGGAAACAATCGATTCTAATTTACTGTTAATGTAATTACAATCTACTTTATGTAAGTAGTCCAAAAAATCAAAGTAATTAAAGCCATTCGATAGATTTTCTGAATACGCTAATGTAAATTCTTTTATATTATCTATTTGCAACAATCTCTGTCCAATCATTTTTTTTGTTGCCCTATCAATTTCTGATGGCATCAAACCGTTTTTTCTCACCTGTTGAAGTTCTTCCCATATCTTTATTACTAATGAGTTTAAATTCATCGTCGAACTACTGACAACACTAAAGTCATAGTTTGGACCAGTATAATTAGAATAACTCCATTTATTTGTAATTAGACCTTCTTTCTTTAAATTAACTGTTAGAGTGGATCCTAAACCAAAAAGGGACTCCATTATCACTTGTGTTGCTAAATAATTATCAATTTTATTATCTTCTTGTATTTGACGCCTTAAACCTATTGAAAATAAATCCTGGGCTTTATTTTTAATAATTGCAATGTTTTTATAAGGTTCATTTTGTGCTTTTGGATAAAAACGTTCAACTTCATGATCTTTTGTTTTAACATGATGTCCATTGCGCTCTATTGTATTGAAAATACATTCATTCAGTCTTATTGGATTAACATCACCAACAACCACCAATTTCATGTTATTAGATTTATAATAAATATTATGCACCTGTTCTAATAATTCTTTATCCAAGCTTTTAATACTATCTATGGTACCGGATACATCTGTACAAATAGATAATTCCGGATACATCTGCATTACTAGATCCCTATAAACTATCCAGCTTGGCTCATCTTGATATACCAAAATTTCCTCTTTAATGACTCTTTTTTCATTCTCAATTTCAAACTTTGAAAAACTTTGGTTTAGGAGGGCTGTGAATAATTTAGGAATAATAGCTTCTATATTACCGGAACAAGAAATTAAAAATTCCGTATTATTATAGTTAGTCTTTGCAGAAATAGTTGCACCTATTTCTGAACAAATTTGATCGATGGCATTTTTATTCCTAAACATTAAATGTTCGATAAAGTGAGCTGTACCCAGTGGAAATTCTATTTTTTCCTTAGTAGTAGTATTAATAAATGCTGTGTCATTAGCACCAATGTTAACATTTAATACCGCAAATGTTTGCGACATGCCTTTTAGCGGTATCATATGTAATTCCAAACCATTACTAAATGTTTCACAAAAAATAGAAAGCCCCAATTTATCATATTGAATACATTCCATTTATATTTCCACCGTCTTTCTCACGGATTTATAAACAGTATCCAACGTTATTTCTTTAGCAACATCGACAATATTTTTTTTGGAAATATTATCTAATCTAGAAAAGAATTTATTTTCATCATCTTGGTAATCTAATAATTCTCCAGTTAAACTAATATCAATTAAGATAGCAGGCGTTTCCAACCCTGATTTAACAAAATGTTTCACTGCATTTACACCTGCTTGAATTTCTTCTTCAGTTATACCTCCATCTCGAATCTTGTTTAACTCATCTAGAACAATCTTAGTCACCATTTCATAACTTTCCTCTTGTAAAGCCACATGAATTAATAATATTCCCTTCAAATCTTCAATTTCAGATCTTAAATAATAGGCCAATCCTCTTTTGTGTCTTATTTCCGTTTGCAATTTTGATGAGGGTAAATTTCCAAAAATCGCATTAAAAACAAGTAAATGGATATAATTTTGTGAAGATAAGTTAATGCCTGTTTTAAATCCAATCAATAGTCTTCCTTGTTTAGTCGTGGATTCATGTTCAATATATTTAATTTCCTCATTAATTGAAGAAATCATATTTTCCTTAGACAAAACGATACTTTCTTTTTCCCGTTTAAAATAATCACAAATATTACTTTGTATCCTTTTTTCATCAATATTGGGACCTATTATATGAATATATATTTTTGCTGAAGCTATGAAATCTTGATAATGCTTGAATAATATTTTTGAATTTAAATCTTTAAGTGTGTTCAAATCACCAAAAATTGAAGTACTGAATGGTTCTCCTTCTGTCATAATAGATAAACACTTTTCTTGAACTGTATATTCCACATAATCGTTTATCTCTTGAATGCGATTATAGTGATTTAAAAATTCCTTTTCTACTCTTTCAGAATTAAATCCGTTTTCAAGTGAGCTGTATATGATTTCTGATAATAGTTTTAGTGAATTTGACAATATATCGGAATCCAAACTCTTATCTTGTATAATGGACATTTCAAATTCTAGAACTTGATAATCTCCCTTTCTTGATACATTACTTTTCAAAGTGGCTCCATACAAATGATCTAACTTTGCCTGAATATCATGGGGGATTAGTAATTCAGAAAAAATAGAAATTGAACTTGCCATAACTTTTTTCAATGGATATAAAAGAGATAATCTTATAGTAGAATTCATATATTTGTCATTTTGGTGTATAAAATAATTGATACCAGATATTTGTTGCATGTTAAGTGATAATTCTTCAGTTTCAAGCTCAAATAATCGAGCATTTTTAGCATCTAATCCCAACATTTGATTACTATGTATGTCTTTTGTTCTCCAATCAATTTGAATTGGTCGCCCATTATCAATATTTACAGATGAATGCCAATTTAAAACTTGTTCATCATGACGATACCATAAACGCCATAGTTCTGGTTTTTTTATAAGTTCAGCAGTAAAAATTGAAAAGGCTTTGTTAACTGCTTCATCTATCTTATTTGGCTCAACAAGAAATGGTTTATAGAAGATAATTTGTTTCTTTCCATCTTCAGACATAGTAGTAATAAGTATACATATTTTTTTCTTAGCTTTTTCAAGAATTCTAAAGATTCCGCTTCTAACCTTTATTTCTGATGATAGAAATTTCGTTCGAATGTCTGCATTATCCTCATTAAATCCTGCTTGACCGTCCAAAAACAATAAAAATGAATTGTTCTCTTTTAAAAGGTAAAATAACTTAATAGCAATTAGTTTTGATTCTGCAACTAATAATCTAACTCCAGCTTCTTCTCTTACTTTCTCCCAAGCCTCTAGTTTTCCTTCTGATTCATAGGATTCCTGGTCCACTACTACAAAAAATTTTCTGTTTTTATCTTGGAGTTTAAATCTCAAAGCTTTAATAATTTGGTCAGTATTATGCCGATAATCTCCAAAATGCCAAGTAAGAAATGCACCTCCTTCACTAAGTGTTTCCATCATATATTCTTCACCGAATATTTCATCAAAACTATCAATTTCAAAATTAGGTTTTACCCTCTCTCTATTTATGAGTCTGTTATGACTCAAATATTTCGCCCAAATTTTCTCACAAGGTTCATTTAGTTCTAGAGGTAATAATTCCATAACCATATTTGTCAACGAAAGAAACTGATCAATCGACAAGCCATGCTCATAATAGTAACTTTTCAGCATTTCTTCCTCTGATAAAAATCGCTTATATAACTCATAAAAACTATCCAATATTTTCACTCTCCTTTGTAAATCAAAATAATTAAGGGTATTTCATATTGATATAATTTAGGTATCATCTTTTTCTTCCTATTTCATTGAAGAAAAAATTAAATTATGTGATCATTACTTGTTATTTAGCTATTTAAAAAAGCTATACTCTTATTTTTCTCCGATATACGAACTTAAAGACAAAGTAAGACTTCGAAAATGAAGCATTCTCAATATGAATGCCTTTTTTCTACTCTATTAAAGTAATAAGTCATTATTTAGTAATTTTTTTCAAACTACGTTTTTTTCATCTTAAAGTTATTCTTAATAACAACATAACTATAGAAAATACCTATAATTGCAAAAGTATTCACTAAGCTAATTGTCCAATAGAATAGGCTTTCTACCTGATAAATAGTTGTTAGAAGCCATCCTACAACAACAATTAAAAAGAAATATAAAAAATTTAAAAAGAACGCTCGTAGCCCTTTACCAATTTGCTCAAGAACTAACAAGGAAGACATCATTGGTCCCATTATGCTATAAGATAAAGCAACAATTTGTAGATAATTTTCTGTATGTGCGCTCACTTCTCCATCAGCTATTAAAAAAGAAGCAATAAGATCTCTTCCTAAAAATATAACCATGCCAATAATAATATAAATTCCTACTATATTAATAAGCCCTTTCTTATAGACTTGAAAAGCGCGTTCCGCATTATTACCACCCATATTTTGATTCATAATAAGACCTAATGTATTGCCAAAAGATATTGATACTAGTAGGACAATGGTTTGTAAACGGTAAGCAGCACCAAAGCCTGCTATTACCTCGTTACCAAATGGCATTAAAATTTTGTTAAAAAAAAATGTACTAATAAAAATCAGAAAATAAGAAATTGCAACCGGAATCCCAATATTCAAAATTTTAATTTTCACTATTTTTTCTAATTTCATATTTTTCAAGGAAAAAAAATAGCTAGTAAAATTAAAGATCTTATATTTAAGAAGGAAATAAGCGCTTAAAAAAATTGAAATACTAATAACAATAAAATTTGCAAGTACAATGCTATAAACACCTAGATTAAAAAAATTAATAAAAATGTAAACTAATATTATATTGGACAATGAAGCTAAAACACTTATTCCAGACGAAATTTTTACTAATCCATATCCTCTAATACTCGATAATAAGATTGCATTAATAACAGAAAAAACGGTCATAAAAACCATTAAACGGGTATATTTAAGAAATGTATTGATTGCTCCATCATGAACATTAAAAAAATTGATTAACTGGGGAATAACTAAACTAATAAAAATAGCAATAATTAAACTAGATATAATTCCATACAAAAGTAGGTTATTAATGATTTTAGAAATATTATTCAAATTGTCCTTACCTTTTTCAAATGCTACTGTAGATGCGTTCGATATTTGAAATCCTTCAATCAACGCCGTCATAAAAAAGGAAAATGGTATATACAAACCAACAATATAAAGTGCATCCTTATGCTCATGCCCCATAAAAAAGGTATTGGCTAACTGTGTGACAATTGAAACAGAAGAAGCCAATACCATTGGAATAAAGGTTTTATAAATTAGCGGAACAATTCTGTCATTTAAATAATCAATTTTTTTTTGCAAATTATCCATCCCTTACCACTTAATGCTTGTTATAATAGGAAGTTCATTAAATTGAAGAATTGCAAAAGAAGTACTTAGATCTCGGTTCGCCGATATTATAAGTATTTTCTCCTCTTTGTTTAATTTTTCTGTAGATAATAATTCGAGAAATGTGTACCAAACATCACCGCTTTGATAATCTTTGGTACTATTTATTTGCCGAATATAAAGGGCATCGTATTCTTCGTAAACCATATGACTAAATAAATTTTGTACAATAACCCTTTTAAGTTGATGTTGTTGTGAAACTAATTCAATAATTTGATTAATAATTTCGGAAAAGATAATCTCGCTATTATTACTATTTAATTCATTATCAGAAGTGAAATAACTTCCTATTTGAAGGACTTGAATCGGTCCATAACCTTTTGAAAAGTGCATACCCATAGCAAAATCTGCAAAAGGTGAATAACCTTCACAATAACGATTTTTTTCAATAATCAGCTGTTCTCCCAATAAAAGTATCCCATCTTCCTCTTCATTTAATGAAAGTTCTAGAATTTCTAAACTTTCTATCGAAGCTATTGAACTTAAATGAGAAATACCAAAATAATTTTTCGGTTTTATATCAGACCACTCTAAAATTCTTGGTAAGGCTTGTATTTCTGGTTGACGATCAGAGAATGAATTTGAAAGCAGTAAACATTGGTAGTTGTTCACTTTTGGAAAGAGTTCTATATGGCATTGATGTATCATTTCTGATAAGGTTACCTGTTGATTGTTAATTTTAATTGAGTATGATACGACAGATTCTTTAGGAACATTATTGTAGTAAGCTTCAATTTGTAAATGAGGCTCTAATCTTAAATAATCGGATATCTCTTCTCCATCTATATAATAATTATCTTGATCTATATTGAGAAAAGCTAAAGATGATAATGATAGATTTAAATTACATATGTTATACATAAGAAATATTTCCATTCATGTAACTTTGAAAAACATTTAATTTTAATATATTGGAAGTACCTTCCATATTTTCAAACGCAAATGCATCTCTAAACCATTTATTTAAATGTGGATGGTCAAATAAGGATCCTTCACCAAACAAATCAAGGGCGTATTGAGTGATTTTCTTTACTAATGCCGTTGCTCTAATTTTAGCAATTGAACCAATATAGCCATTTTTAGGATTAATATCTAATTCTATTGCTGCTTGTCGAATAAGATTCCTTACCGTTATGAGCTCATTTTGAAAATGTTCTAATTTTAGTTGTTGATCTAAGGATAAATTTTTCTTATTAGTTATCATATAATCATAAACTGCTTGTGATACACCCAGTGCCATAGCTGCTACTGTGGGACGCATCTTATTAAAAACAGTAATAGCTCCGTGCATACCTCTTTTTAATGGGCTTAAGTGTCTCCCAATAATCTGACTCTCATTTATACACACATTTTGGAACATTAACTTACTAAGCTTCGGACCGCGAAGGCCTAATGTACCCAATGATTCTGCCGAGAAACCATCTTGTCCCTTTTCAACCAGGCACATTTCAATTCCTAAAGGGCCAGTTGTGGTACGTGCAAAAACAACGCCGATATCTGCCCGAGTACCGTTTCCTATGAAATATTTCTCACCATTCAACATCTTCTTTCCACTGTTTCCATCTATTTTCTTTAAATTTGTTTCTATATTCATGGCATCTGATCCCTTTTTAGGCTCAGTTAAGGCAAAAAATGTCCAAGATGGCTTTTCAATCAAAGTACTGTAATACTTCTCTTTTTGCTCCTCATCAGCAAAATCTTGGATAATTATCCCTGATAAGGAAGGTCCTGGACAACCAACAACTACACCTGCGTCTCCATAGGAAAGCCACTCTGTTCCAATGACCCTCTCAATGCAAGATAAACCGTAGAACTTTGTATTATTTACGATAAATGGACGATCATTATATTCCGGAGGAATCATCATGCGTGATAATAATTGAACACTGTCCAAATTGGTAAATTCACCTAGTCTATCTGGTTCTTTATCTATAACAAGACCAATATCCCTAAATTCTTGAGAATATGATTTAATAGCTAGTTCAAAAGCATCTAATCTCTCTCTGTTCAAAGCTTTTCACTCCGTTTCTACAAACAGATTTTTGATGACAAAAGACAAATAAATTTTTCTGCTTACTGTTTCTAATAGGACTCCATGACCTCCAGTAAGATTAATCAAAGTATTCATACATTCATCTATTTCACTATGGAGAAATGCATAAAAAGAGTTATCTTCTATTGCCCTATCTCCGTTGATATAGTTGTTAACAATAGAATATAATTTAATAATTGCTTCTGAAAACTGTCCTTTCACCATTTGATATTGGATAATCGGTAATTTCCCTGAAAAGCGGTTGCTCAAAAGGTTTTTATCATAATTTAGGCAATCCAAAGCAATCCGTAACCGCATTATCAAAGCAAAGTGGTTTTTTGTTAAAAATATACTCTCTATCTGAGATATATTCCGTGTATCCTGTTTAATCGGGACATCTATTTTAAATAAGCTAATCTTTTCATATCCTAGAATAAAATCGTTAATTTTTTCAAATTTAACTTCTGCCATTTTGTAGAGAGTATTTCCCCTAAGGAGCTGAGTTGCTGGATTCTCTAAAATAGTATTGGGGGTAATAAAATAATTGCTGGATGATACAATGACAGGGTTAGTGTAGCTTTTTGAATACCATTCAAAAGTTTCAATAGGACTTAAACCGCGTGTTTCTTCAAAAAAGCGATTCATATAGTTCAATAAATCCTCATTCTTCGATGATAAAAAAGTAGTCATTACTTATCTCCTTCTATAATAAAATCTTAATGTTCAAATAGAGCTGATCCAACAAAACAACCTAGTCCTACACTTATCATTAAAAATTTATCTCCCTTTTTTAATCTATTTTTTGATTGTAAATACGCCAAATTTATAAAACAATCAGTTGTATAGGTATGTCCAATGTCTGGAAGTAAATCTAGGATAATATTTTCAAAAGGAAAATGGGTTAATTTTGAAAATCTCCTCCAAGTCATTTTGTTAACATTATAAGGAAGAATATATTGAACTTCATCGAGAGATACATTCACCTTTTTTAAAGTTTCATGAACTGCTTTAATAATAATTGAAACATATTCCTCATTAAAGAGAGCTGTTTTTTGCGGATTTTCAAAAAATCCCTGATTAAATCTAGTGTCTTTATAAAGACCTATGGACAATAATTTATTTGTTTCAAAATTCTTTTGTAGAAGAATCGCAACAGCTGAGTCTCCTATAAGGGTAGAACCTTCAATATACCTTAATCGATTAGTCATATTGGATTGATCGCCCAAAATTATGAGTACATTGTTAACATTTTCTTTCTTTGTAAAATATAAATTTGCAAGATCCATCGCATAAAAGGAAGAAGCACAAGCCTCTTGAGTAATTCCAAATTTTTTTACGTTATTTAAATTAAATGGCTTAAGCACCTTATTTAATAACCCATAATCGTGAGGCACTTGAGCAAGTAAAGAATGGGCATATAATATTAAATCAATGTTTTCATTCAGCTTTAGATCTAATAAGGCATACCCAAGTGTCTCATCTAATCTTTGTCCCTCTTCTACAATAGGAACTTGTTGAATGTTGTGTAATCTTTTCATTAGCTTAATTTCTCTGTCATTGCCACCGCAATACTCTACTACTTCTTCAATATTTTGTCTTAGATTCGGGATATATGTCCCAATTTTTGCAATACCAAGATTCACATTTTGCCTCCATATATATTAAACTTCATATAATACATTTCATTTCTCACTAAATTTCCATCTAGCAAATAAATAGAGGAATTTCCCTGAACTTTATCCTCGCTTATTAGATTTAAAAGTTTTGCAAACAAAGATGTACATAATTGATTAGGAGAGGAAATAAAGGTAGAGTTGGATGGCATCTCTTCATATATTTCTTCTAAATTAGAAGAAATAATAAATACATTCTTTTTTTGCTTTTGAGTGATTTTATCCAACCATCCACGCAGATTAGGTATAATATCATAACCCCACTCATCTAATTCAAGACAAGGGCTAGTTCCATGTGACTCAACGAGAAAGGCAATTCCGGTATCTTCAATTTCTTCGTATCTTGTAACCGGATAAGATAGGGTAGATTGATCAAGAATTAAAAATATTGCCTTTTTACACTTTTTAGTATTAAATAATTCCTTTATGATTTTCATTGCAGCAAAAGGAGCATAAGTATCAACTCCTGATACGGCAAAACCTGTTGCGTCTAAGGCGTATTTATCAATAAAATAATTAACACTTGAAGTGGAGAGATTAATATCTGGGATGCAATAAACTAAAACAACTAAATCTACATCATCAATTCTGTTACCCATATTTGACAAATGATCTATTAAACTAGATCCCATATAACTAAATGAATTATTCCGCCCTGAACTTAATAATGATTCATCTACCTCAAAGCCATATATACTTGCTAAATCTGTTTGAAATGATATATTTAAACTACTATAACTATAAGGTCTCTTTTCGGGGAAACTTTTATGAATATAAGAATTTATCTTTATCATGCCTATTCATTTATGCACTTACTAAAGAATTATTAATATAATCAACAATGGTCTCTACAGATTCAAAGTACTCAGGTTCTATATCTTCTGGATCAACAGAAAATCCATCAATATTGTCTTCCAAAACCATTAAAAGTTCAAAAATCGAAGTAGAATCCAAGCTCAATGATTCTAATGAAGTTTCTGGCAATATTTCTGTCGCAGTATCAATGTCCAACACTTCTCTTAATGTAGCTACAGTTATCTCAAAAGTATTTTTTTTCAACATTCTCTAAACCCTTTCTATTTACCGTATTATTTTTTCATTAACCATTATTTGTTTATCTATAATATCATCCGAATGATCACGTCTTCTAATTAAATAATGCTCCCCATTTAGAATCATAACTTCAGCTGGAAAACCATGGCTTAAAAATAAACCTGGGGAGGCACTTGGCCCATACGCTCCTGATTGTAAAACCCCTATAAGGTCTCCTTTTTGAACTCTCGACAGTTCCACATTTTTTCCCACTATATCATTTGGAGTACATAGCGGACCCGTTACATTATAAGTTTCTATATCAGTTTCATTTAAATTTGTTAGATTTATCATTGGAAAATTTCTTTTTACAAAACTACCTATCCCCACAGCTGCCATATGACAGTTTGTACCTCCGTCTGTTATTACAAAATTTTCTTCCCTTGATTTTTTTGTATAATTCACTTTGGATACAAATATTCCTGACTTTGCTACAAGATAGCGACCCGCTTCCATTGCTAACCTTGTATTTGGGAAATTAGCTTTAAAATCGGCAATAATTGGCGCTAGCTGTTTACCTAATCTTTGTATATTTAATTCCTCTTCATTACCGAAATAAGGTACACCTAAACCTCCACCAATATCTACAAATTGTAAATACTGATCTGTTTGTTTACTAAACTTTTCTGCCAATTTTAAAATATTCTGTGTGTTTTGACAGATGACATCACCATCTAAGATCCTTGTTCCCATATATACTTGAATTCCTATAATTTCCACATTTTTATATGAATTTAGTATACTTATATTTTGAAATATTTCTTCTTCATCTATTCCGAATTGCCGCGGTTTACCACCCATACTAAGTCTCGACCCTTTTACAGTAAAGGTTGGGTTCACTCTAATAGCCACACGTACTCTTTTTTTTCGAAGTGAAGCAATTTCATTAATTAACTCTAATTCCTGAAAAGATTCACACACAATTGCGTAAATTGAATGATCAATACAATTTTTAATTTCTTCTTCACTTTTCCCTGGTCCTAAAAAGATAATATCGTTTGGATTTGTATTTGCCATTAGAACCGTCTTTAGTTCAGTCAATGAGGAAACTTCTGCTTTTGCACCCAAAGACTTTAGTAAGTTATAGACTGAAATATTAGGGTTGGATTTTAAGGAGAAGAATACCTCTAAATAATCTGGGATATTACTTTTTAATTCTAAAAATGCATTTTTAATTTCGTTCCCATCATATATATATAGGGGTGTACCATATCTTTCTGCTAAATCTATTATTGGTATTCCTTGTATTTGATATACCATTTGCCTTTTCCTTTCTCAGTCTTGAAATTTATCTAGTTGAGTCAGTATAATACTGTCTAACTCTATTAACGAATCCTCATTATTTGCTATTAAAACTCCGTATAATCTCCCCTTAAACAATTTGCCTTCTTTGCTAAAACCTGAATTAACAGTTGCAAAATTATTAATTAAAAGACCTTCTTTACGCTGGTAGTTAATCATATATTTTTCAAGTACAGTTGACACTTCCTTAAAAGTTAATTTGCGTGTTAACTTCAACTCATAGTATTTTGCTAAGGCGCATTTATCATTTTGCAAAAAGTTTTCTTGAATTCTCATTTGGTAGGAAGACATATTTAATCGTGCATTAATTTCGAGATTTGGCCAAAGTGTACCCACTTGATCATATATCGCATCTATTCCAACAACTCCAAAATAACCGTCTTTATATAATTGTGTACAAATTTTTTCTCCAATAATTCTTAGTTCTTTATCCAACTTCCTTGTGATATAGGTTGGATAGAGATGTCCTTGATGAACACCATCTTTTACAATACATTCCTTCGCACCGTAATATGTAATATTTCCATTAACATCAATTAAAAGCTTATAGTTAATATCAGCTACTTTATTAATCCACTTTTCTAATATAAAACTCACTTTACCGTTATTTTTTTTATTTAGACTTTTACTTATCATCTTAATTACTTTTTGAAACTTTTCTTCAGAATCAATAATAACTAATCCTTTTCCTGATACTCCAAGTGATTCCTTTAAAACTAATTTCCCCCCCTCTGTTAGATGATGCTTCAAGGTTTGATAAGTCTCCTGTAAACTATCAATTGAATCACACTCACCACCAGGTATCTGCCTAATATTTACTTTTTCGTTTAATAATCGACTATACACTTTAGTGTTTACTTTACGAAACACATCACTATTCGGTACAGCTAAAGGAATGCCAGTTAATTCTGAGAGTTGTTCTTCATACTCTGAACAACCATAAGGCATAAAATAAATGTTTTTTTTCTTTTCCTTCATTTCTTTAAGATATAAAATAGTTTTTTGGCAATTCAGAATATCCTGTGTAATATTAAGATTTGGATTACTGTTCTCTACATATATAATTGTCGGACATTCTAACACCTGCTGTAAATAATTTAAAAAATCGTTACTTACAGGTCGTTTTAAAATTACTATATCTGTAGGGCTGGAAAATAATACACCTTGTTCTTCCATTCTATTAACCATAATCTTTGCACTTGCTGTTGAAACTGATGGGATCCCCACAATATCCGATGTTTTCCAATATTGTTCTACTTCAAAGTTATTTATATATATAAATGTTGCATTTTCATCGTTCACTAGTCCCTTTTTAAGACTCTCACTAAAAGAATAATTAACCGCTTCCATAATTCACCTCTTTCTAAAACTGAAATAAGCTAACAGCAAATGTAGCTCCTAGACCAACTGAAACCATTAAGAAATAGTCACCTTTTTTTAAAATACCTTCTTCGATCACACTTTCCAGATTTAAAAATGGATCAGCGCAAAAGCAATGTCCATACTTACTCACATTTTTTAAGTAAATTTTCTGAATTGGGATATCTAACGATTTAGACAATTGTCTCCAAGAAGATATATTCACATTATGTGGCAGTATCAATGAAATTTTTGACAAATCTAAATTTTGATCATTGAGCATATCCTTTATTAAAGCAGTTAGTGTTGGGATATACTCTTTTTCGAATTGTTTTTGTTTCTCTTGATTAATACCAATTCCTTCTGCATATCTTCCCAGTACTTTCGTATATGTTTTTATAAATTTTATATTTTTCTTACTATTATTTGATAGAATGACAGCAGCTGAAGCTTCCCCTAAAATAGTTGTATTTTGAATTACTTGCATAATTGGATTGAAGACTTTTTCACCCATTATTAAAAGAACTTTGTCATTTACTTTTGCATTCCTTAGTAAACTATCTGCAATCTCTAATCCTACTAGACTTGAAGCACAATTTTGCTGATTTAACGAAAAATTCACTGTATTATTTATATTGCAAATCTCACTTATTTCATTGAAAATATTTAGCGGAAAAGGATATATATTTTGAATAGTATGACAGTAAATTATATATTTAATTTCTTGTTTAGAAATATTACTACGCTCAAATATCCTTAAAATGGGTGCACTTAATAATTCAGTTAAGGAACCCTCTTCTTTTCTGATTTCTGCCAATCCATGTACTTTTTTAAAAACTTTAATCTGGTAATTCTTTAAATTTAAGTACTCCTGCAGGTCCTCAATATCTACTATTTTTTCGGGAATACCTGTTTCAATGTAATCAATATATAACATATATTGTCACCCTTTGATTGGAAAGGAGAGATAAGAAATTCCTTTCTGAGAGAGTAATTTCTTATCTCCTACCCCTATGTTTTTTAACTAAGTATATTGATCTTTTAGCTTATTAGCATTTACCGCAAGCATTATAACGGTCTACATTTTTTAGGTTCTTAATTTGAATTGGATTCGCTTTAATTTTCATTAGTGGTCACCTCCTTTAATGTAAGTGGTTTGTACAATCTTTTAGCATTTACCGCAAGCGTTGTAACGGTCTACATTTTTTA
>Ga0213823_1000822_pt1 | contig 22069 bp, 16 predicted proteins | sample MC6MC0907MG_FD_179887 | JGI IMG/M metagenome (GOLD analysis project Ga0213823, IMG submission 179887) | Enriched soil aggregate microbial communities from Iowa State University, Ames, United States - MC6-MC0907-MG | ecosystem: Environmental > Terrestrial > Soil > Unclassified | place: USA: Iowa...
AGTCGTTTGACGTCTGCCGGAAGGCCTAAGGAGATGTGCAAGATGCCCAAGGTCGGTATGCAACCCATCCGCCGCCAACAGTTGATCGAAGCCACATTGCTGGCGGTCGACCAGGTCGGAATGGGGGACGCCAGCATTGCGCTGATCGCCCGTTTGGCCGGTGTCTCGAATGGCATCATCAGTCATTACTTTCAGGACAAGAACGGCCTGATCGCTGCCACGGCGCAGTACCTGATGAGTGTCCTCAGCGAGAACGTCACCGCGCGCCGTCAGGCGCTGACAGATGCAAGCCCGCGGGCGCATCTGCAGGTGATCATCGAAGGCAACTTCGACGCCAGCCAGGTCAATGGCCCGGCAATGAAAACCTGGCTGGCCTTCTGGGCCACCAGCATGCACCACCCGTCTTTGCACAGGTTGCAGCGGATCAACGATCACCGCCTGTATTCCAACCTGTGCTGCCAGTTCCGCCGCGTCCTGCCGCTGGATGATGCACGCAGCGCAGCGCGAGGCCTGGCAGCCCTGATCGACGGTTTGTGGTTGCGCGGCGCGCTGTCGGGAGACTCTTTCGACACCGAGCAGGCGCACCGGATCGCTTACGAATACATGGATTTCCAACTGGCTAAGCAGGAGCGCTAGAGCACATTACAAGACGCTCGGCCCCCTGAACTGCCACTGACCAGCGCGCCCAGGCTACACGGCACGCCCAGTGGTGAACGCCAACTACTCATGCACTTGCGAGGACTATCAACATGGCCCGTTTCGAACTGCAAAAACTCTACATTGACGGCGGCTACACCGACGCCAGCAGCGACGCCACCTTCGATGCCATCAACCCGGCCAACGGTGAAGTCCTCGCTCAAGTGCAACGTGCGACCAAGGAAGACGTGGAACGCGCAGTGGTCAGCGCCGAAAAAGGCCAGAAGATCTGGGCCGCGATGACCGCCATGGAGCGTTCGCGCATCCTGCGTCGCGCCGTGGACATCCTGCGCGAGCGCAACGATGAACTGGCTGCCCTGGAAACCCTGGACACCGGCAAGGCCTACTCCGAAACCAAGTATGTCGACATCGTCACCGGCGCCGACGTACTGGAATACTACGCAGGCCTGGTACCGGCCATCGAAGGCGAGCAGATCCCGCTGCGCACCACTTCGTTCGTCTACACCCGTCGCGAGCCGCTGGGCGTCGTGGCCGGTATCGGCGCGTGGAACTACCCGATCCAGATCGCCCTGTGGAAATCCGCGCCAGCCCTTGCGGCCGGTAACGCGATGATCTTCAAGCCAAGCGAAGTCACTTCGCTGACCACCCTGAAACTGGCCGAGATCTACACCGAAGCCGGCGTTCCGGCTGGCGTGTTCAACGTCCTGACCGGTAGCGGCCGCGAAGTCGGCACCTGGCTGACCGAGCACCCGCGCATCGAGAAAGTCTCCTTCACCGGCGGCACCGACACCGGCAAGAAGGTCATGGCCAGCGCTTCCAGCTCCTCGCTGAAAGACGTGACCATGGAACTGGGCGGCAAGTCGCCGCTGATCATCTTCGACGACGCCGACCTGGATCGCGCCGCCGACACCGCGATGATGGCCAACTTCTACAGCTCCGGTCAGGTCTGCACCAACGGTACCCGCGTCTTCGTACCGAGCCACCTGAAAGCCGCTTTCGAAGCCAAGATCGTCGAGCGTGTCGCACGCATTCGCGTTGGCAACCCGGAAGACGAAAACACCAACTTCGGCCCGCTGGTCAGCTTCGCCCACATGGAAAGCGTGCTGGGCTACATCGCCAAGGGCAAGGAAGAAGGTGCTCGCCTGCTGTGCGGCGGCGAACGCCTGACCGACGGCGCATTCGCCAAAGGTGCTTTCGTGGCGCCGACCGTGTTCACCGACTGCACCGACGAGATGACCATCGTTCGCGAAGAAATCTTCGGCCCGGTGATGAGCATCCTGACCTACGAAACCGAAGAAGAAGTGATCCGTCGCGCCAACGACACCGACTTCGGCCTGGCCGCCGGTGTGGTAACCCGTGACCTGAACCGCGCGCACCGCGTGATTCATCAGCTCGAAGCCGGTATCTGCTGGATCAACGCCTGGGGCGAATCCGACGCCAAGATGCCGGTCGGCGGCTACAAGCAGTCGGGTGTTGGCCGTGAGAACGGCATCAGCTCGCTGAACAACTTCACCCGCATCAAATCGGTACAGGTCGAGCTGGGCGACTACGCCTCGGTGTTCTAAGACACCCAGCCTGAACGACAAACCCTGTAGCCGCTGCCGAACTTGCGAGGCTGCGACAAGGCCCGTAGGGCCTTCGAGAGCCTCAAGAGCGCGTCCCGTTCCGGGCCGATCGCAGCCTTCGGCAGCGGCTACAGGTTTATTGATCGTCCGATCTGACCCCATCTCAAAGAGGGTGCATTCAATGTCCCAAGAATACGATTACATCATCATCGGTGCCGGCTCCGCCGGTAACACCCTGGCGACCCGTCTGACTGAAGACGAAGGCGTCACCGTGCTGCTGCTCGAAGCCGGCGGCCCGGACTACCGTTTCGACTTCCGCACGCAGATGCCGGCCGCGCTGGCGTTCCCGCTGCAAGGCCGTCGCTACAACTGGGCCTACGAAACCGACCCAGAGCCACACATGAACGGTCGCCGGATGGAATGCGGCCGCGGCAAGGGCCTGGGCGGCTCGTCGCTGATCAACGGCATGTGCTACATCCGCGGCAACGCCATGGACTACGACGGCTGGGCAAAACTGCCAGGCCTGGAAGACTGGACCTACCTGGACTGCCTGCCGTATTTCCGTAAAGCCGAAACTCGCGACATCGGCCCGAACGACTACCACGGCGGCGACGGCCCGGTCAGCGTGACCACGCCAAAAGCCGGCAACAACCCGCTGTTCCACGCCATGGTCGAAGCCGGCGTGCAGGCCGGTTACCCGCGTACCGAAGACCTCAACGGCTACCAGCAGGAAGGTTTCGGCCCGATGGACCGTACCGTGACGCCTAAAGGCCGTCGCGCCAGTACCGCCCGCGGTTACCTCGACGTGGCGAAAAAGCGTTCGACCCTGAGCATCGTCACCCACGCCCTGACCGACAAGATCCTGTTCGAAGGCAAGCGTGCCGTTGGCGTGCGTTACCTGGTCGGCTCCGCCGAAGAGCGCGTCGAAGCCCGTGCCCGCAAGGAAGTGCTGCTGTGCTCCGGCGCCATCGCCTCGCCACAGATCCTGCAACGTTCCGGCGTCGGCCCGGCCAAGCTCCTGGAAAGCCTGGACATCCCGGTGGTCCACGACCTGCCGGGCGTTGGTGAAAACCTGCAAGACCACCTGGAACTGTACCTGCAGTACGCCTGCACCCAGCCGGTCTCGCTGTACCCATCGCTGCTCTGGTACAACCAGCCAGCCATCGGTGCCGAGTGGCTGTTCAACGGCACCGGCATCGGCGCCAGCAACCAGTTCGAAGCCGGCGGCTTCATCCGCACTCGCGAAGAGTTCGAATGGCCGAACATCCAGTACCACTTCCTGCCGGTGGCGATTAACTACAACGGCAGCAACGGTGTAAAAGAACACGGCTTCCAGGCGCACATGGGTTCCATGCGCTCGCCAAGCCGCGGCCGGATCCAGCTCAAGTCGAAGAACCCGCGCGACTACCCGAGCATCCTCTTCAACTACATGGCCACCGAGCAGGACTGGCAGGAATTCCGCGACGGCATCCGCCTGACCCGGGAAATCATGCAACAGCCGGCGCTGGACGCCTTCCGCGGCCGCGAAATCAGCCCGGGCATCGAAGTGCAGACCGACGAGCAACTGGATAAATTCATCCGCGAGCACGCCGAAACCGCGTTCCACCCATCCTGCTCGTGCAAGATGGGCACCGACGAAATGGCCGTGGTCGATGGCCAGGGTCGCGTGCATGGCATGCAGGGCCTGCGCGTGGTCGATGCCTCGATCATGCCGATCATCACCACCGGCAACCTGAACGCGCCGACGATCATGATGGCCGAGAAAATCGCCGACAAGATCCGTGGCCGCCAACCACTGCCGCGCAGCAAGGCCGCCTACTACGTGGCGGGCGATGCCCCGGTACGTGGCAAGCCGGTACGTGAAGTGAGCGCTACCGCGCAGTAACTTCGAACGGCGCCGATCGCAACGATCGGCGCCGTTTTACTGTATCCGGCCTGTAGCCGCTGCCGCAGGTTCGGGCCGCGTTCGGACGATCGGCGGCGCAGCCGACGTAAACCAGCCACCACGATTCACCAGGCAAGAACCCGATTGCCGAATCACAGCCCTTGGCCACAACTACAGTTCTCCAACATTTCCCTGCCCCTTCCTGCTTGATACCGCCCACCGCACGGGCCTAATCTAGGCGCTCGCAGCATTCCCCAGCACCTTTTCCGACCTGGCTTCAAAGCCCTTCGGGCTTTATCGCGAGCAATCGAGCGTCGACCGGCTGCTCCTACAGAAAAACCCTGGCCCGACGCCCGCTTGCTCTCGATAAGGCCTGCAACAGCCAGACTGTTCACATGGAGGTTCCTCACATGTTCGATTTCCACCCCCAGCTCAAGCAGCGCTTCGCTGCCTTGCGCACGGGCGCCGAATTCTTTTCCCTGCGCTACGTGCGCGAATCCGGCCAGTACCTGTCGGTGCGCAAGAACGTCGCGGAGCCGCCGAGCCTGAGCCGTGACGAAGGCGCGATGCTCACCGTGCGGGTCAATGGCGTCGAGGCTTACGCCGCCACCAACGACCTGTCGCAAAGCGGCCTGCAGACCGCGCTGCAACGCGCCGAGCAACAAGCCCGGCTGATCGCCGCCCACGCCCTGCTCGACCTGCGCGAACAGGCGGTGTCCAGCGACCGCGGCGACTACTTCTCGCCCAACCTCGACCAACCCTTTCCCTCCCTGAGCGACTGCTACCAGTTGCTCGGCGACGAATCCGCGTCCGTGCCCAAGGATGAGCGCCTGGTGAACTGGCAGGTCAGCCTCGGCCTCACCCAGGTCGAGCAGATCTACCTCAACAGCGCCGGCGCCGAACTGCGCCAGGCCCAGCGCTTCGTCTACCCGGGCATGGACGTCACCGCCTACGACGGCAGCGACAGCCAGACCCGCAGCCTGGGCCGCGAGAACTTCGGCCAGCAGGGCGGCGCCGACGTGATCAGCCGCTGCGGGCTGATCGGCGCCGGAGCCCAGGTCGCCGACCAGGCGCTGCAATTGCTGCTGGCGCCCAATACGCCCCAGGGCCCGCGCGACCTGCTGCTGATGCCGGACCAGATGATGCTGCAGATCCACGAATCCATCGGCCACCCGCTGGAGCTGGACCGCATCCTCGGCGACGAGCGCAACTACGCCGGCACCAGCTTCGTGAAAAGCAGCGACTTCGGCAGCCTGCAATATGGCTCCAGCCTGCTCAACGTGACCTTCGACCCGGACATTCCCGAGCAGTTGGCCAGCTACGGCCATGACGACGACGGCACGCCCGCCAGCAAGCAGTTCCTGATCAAGCAAGGCCTGCTGCTGCGCCCACTGGGCGGCGCGCTCTCGCAATTTCGTGCCGGCCTCGACGGCGTGGCCAACAGCCGCGCCTGCAGCTGGAACCGCCCGCCCATCGACCGCATGGCCAACCTTAATATCGAACCCGGCGACCAGCCGCTGGAGAAGCTGATCGGCGGTATCGAGAACGGCATCCTGATGTCCACCAACCGTTCCTGGTCCATCGACGATGCGCGCAACAAGTTCCAGTTCGGCTGTGAATGGGGCCAGTTGATCGAGAACGGCGAACTCAAGGGCGTGGTGAAAAACCCCAACTACCGGGCGATTTCCGCGCATTTCTGGAAAAACCTCAGCGCCGTCGGCGACGCCAGCACCTTCAAGGTCCTGGGCACGCCGAACTGCGGCAAGGGCGAACCGAACCAGGTGATCCGCGTCGGCCATGCCTCGCCGGCCTGTGTGTTCAGCCATGTCGATGTATTTGGAGGAGATGCCTGATGAGTACGTCCCTGAATCAGGCCGAGCAGTTCAAGGCTCTGGTGGACTGGCTGCGCGATGCCGTGCGCGAGCCCGAACAGTTCACCCTGAGCTACGCCGCCGAGTCTTCGCAGTTCATCCGCTTCAACCACGCCAAGGTGCGCCAGGCCGGGCAAGTGCAGCAGGCCAGCCTCGGCTTCAAGCTGATCGACGACGGGCGCCATGCGGACCTCGAGATTACCCTCGCCGGCGATCCGCAGGTCGATGTCCAGCGCCTGGCCGAAGGCCTGCAACAATTGCGCGAGACCCTGCCGCTGCTGCCCCGGGACCCGTACCTGCTGCTCAACCCCGATGCCTGGAACACCCACAATGTGCAGGAGCACCCGCTGCCCAGCAGCGAGCAGGTAGTGGCCGAAATCGGCCAGGCCGCCGCCGGGCTGGACCTGGTGGGGTTCTATGCGGCCGGCCCGATCAGCCGGGGTTTTGCCAGTTCCTCGGGAGCCTTTGGCTGGCACCAGGCCAACAGCTTCAACTTCGACTTCAGCCTGTTCCACGAGAATGGCCAGGCCGTCAAAGCCAGCTACGCCGGGCATGAATGGAGCAGCCTGGGCTTCGCCCAGCGCTTCCAGCAGGCCCGGGAACAGCTGGCGTTTCTCGGACGACCGCTGCGCACCCTGGCGCCCGGGCACTATCGCGCCTACCTGGCGCCGGCGGCCCTGGAAGAAATCATGGGCATGCTGAGCTGGGGCGGGTTTTCCGCGCAGTCCATCGCCAGCAAGCACAGCCCGCTGCAAAAGCTCTATGCCGGCGATGCCAGCCTGAGCCCCCTGGTGTCGCTGGACGAGCAGGTCAGTGGCTCGTTGAGCCCGGCGTTTTCCGATGAGGGCTACCCGCGCAGCGACCTGTCGCTGATCGCCGGCGGCGTCGCCCAAGGGCAACTGATCAACTCGCGCAGCGCCGCCGAATACCGCCTGGCCACCAACGGTGCCGGCAGCGGCGAATACCCCAGCGCGTTGAACATGGCGCCCGGGCAGTTGTCGCAGCAGGAGATTCTCAAGCAACTGGGCACCGGCCTGTACATCAGCAACCTGTGGTACCTGAACTACTCGGACCAGCCGGCGGCGCGCCTGACCGGCATGACCCGCTTCGCCACCTTCTGGGTGGAGAACGGCGAGATCCAGGCTCCGGTCAGCACCATGCGTTTCGATGACAGCGTCTACAGCCTGCTGGGTTCGCACCTGGAAGGCCTGACCCGGGAGCGCGAGCTGCTGCTGTCGGCCAGTACCTACAGCCAGCGCCAGACCGCCTCGGCGCAATTGCCAGGCGCGCTGGTGAGCCGGCTGACGCTGACCTTGTAACCGCTGTCGCACGCAAATCTCGCTCCTACGGGATGGCGTCTGTAGGCGCGAGGTTTGCCCGCGATGCGGTTGCAGGGGGATACGTGCTCACCACAAGAAAGAGGTCCCATGCCCAACCGTGCCGAACTTGACGCCACCACCGCCCGCTGGCTGCCGTGGGTGGTGGCCATCGCCTTCTTCATGCAATCCCTCGACGGGACCATCCTCAATACCGCCCTGCCGGCCATGGCCCGCGACCTGGCGGAAGATCCGTTGCGCATGCAGGGCGTGGTCATCGCCTACATGCTCACCGTGGCGCTGCTGATCCCGGCTTCCGGCTGGATCGCCGACCGTTTCGGCACCAAGAAGATCTTCTTCGGCGCCATCCTGCTGTTCAGCATCGGCTCGTTGCTCTGTGCCCTGTCCAACTCCCTGAGCATGCTAGTCGGCGCCCGGGTGATCCAGGGCCTGGGCGGCGCCCTGATGCTGCCCGTCGGCCGGCTGGTGGTGCTGCGCGCCTACCCGCGCTCGGAACTGGTGCGGATCATGGGCTTCATCACCATTCCCGGGCTGCTCGGCCCACTGATCGGCCCGACCATGGGCGGCTGGATGGTGCAGTACCTGACCTGGCACTGGATCTTCCTGATCAACCTGCCGGTGGGCGCGATCGGCTGTTATGCCGTCTGGCGCTTCATTCCCGACCTGCGCGGCAGCGAGCGCACGCGTTTCGACGGCCTGGGCTTTTTGCTGTTCGGCGCGGCAATGGTGCTGATCACCATCGCCATGGAAGGCCTGGGCGAACTGCACCTGCCGCACCTGCGGGTGATGTTGCTGCTGTTCGGCGGCCTGGCCTGCCTCGCGGCCTACTGGCTGCGGGCCGGGCATATCGACAATCCGCTGTTCGCGCCTTCGCTGTTCAAGGTGCGGACTTTTGCCGTGGGCATCCTCGGCAACCTGTTCGCCCGCCTCGGCAGCGGCGCCCTGCCGTTCCTGGTGCCGCTGCTGCTGCAAGTGGCCCTCGGTTATTCACCGTCCCAGGCCGGGATGAGCATGCTGCCGCTGGCCGCCGCGGCGATGCTCGCCAAGTCCATCGCCCGCCCGCTGATCGAACGCCTGGGCTATCGCATCGTCCTCACCGGCAACACCCTGGCGCTGGGGATCATGCTCGCCAGCATGGGCCTGGTCACGCAGCAGACGCCCTACCCGCTGCTGCTGGGCATGCTGGCGGTGCTGGGGGCGATCAACTCGCTGCAGTTCACGGCGATGAACACCGTGACCCTGATCGACCTCGACGACGCTTCCGCCAGCAGCGGCAACAGCCTGCTGTCGGTGGTGGCGCAACTGTCCCTGAGCCTGGGGGTGGCCTGCGCCGGCGCGCTGCTCGGCGGCTTCACCGCCGAAGCCGGCAATGACGGCGTGAACACCGTGCTCGGCGCCTTCCAGCTGACCTTCCTCACGGTGGGGATCATGGCGATGCTGGCGGCGGCGATCTTCCTGCAACTGTCGCCCAGGGACGGCCGGCGGGCGAAGAAGGTCCAGGAGCATATCGAGCACTGAGCCGCATCGGATAAAACATGCAGCTCGATTGACGTCGGCTGCGCCGCCGATCGCAGCCTTCGGCGGCGGCTACAGGAGCGAGCGATGGCACGCTCGTCCAGAAATTGCAGGTAAAGGGAGCGGGACTGATACACTGCGCGACATTTTGTTTTGCAGGCCCGTCCCGTGACCACCATTGCCACCGCTTTTAATACTTTGCCGCTGTCCGCCGCCATGCTGGCTAACCTCGACTCACTCGGTTATGCCCAGATGACGCCGATCCAGGCGCAGAGCTTGCCGGTGATCCTCAAGGGGATGGACCTGATCGCCCAGGCCAAGACCGGCAGCGGCAAGACCGCCGCGTTCGGCATCGGCCTGCTGAACCCGATCAATCCGCGTTATTTCGGTTGCCAGGCCCTGGTGATCTGCCCGACCCGCGAGCTGGCCGACCAGGTGGCCAAGGAAATCCGCCGCCTGGCCCGCTCCGAAGACAACATCAAGGTCCTGACCCTGTGCGGCGGCGTGTCCTTCGGCCCGCAGATCGCCTCGCTGGAACACGGCGCGCACATCATCGTCGGCACCCCGGGCCGCCTGTCCCAGCACTTGCGCAAAGGTTCGCTGAAACTCGACGGCCTCAACACCCTGGTCCTCGACGAAGCCGACCGCATGCTGGACATGGGCTTCTACGATCCGATCGAAGAAATCATCGCCTACACCCCCGAGCGCCGGCAGACCCTGCTGTTCTCCGCCACCTACCCGGTGGGCATCAAGCAGCTGGCCTCGAAGTTCATGCGCGACCCGCAGCAGGTGAAGGCCGAAGCCCTGCACGCCGACAGCCAGATCGAGCAGCGCTTCTACGAGATCTCACCGGAAGAACGCATCGACGCGGTGGTCAAGGTGCTGAACCACTTCCGTCCGCAATCCTGCGTGGCCTTCTGCTTCACCAAGCAGCAGGTCCAGGAAACCGTCGACCACCTGACCGCCAAGGGCATGTCCGCGGTGGGCCTGCACGGCGACCTGGAACAGCGCGACCGCGACCAGGTATTGGCGATGTTCGCCAACCGCAGCACCTCGGTGCTGGTGGCCACCGACGTGGCCGCCCGCGGCCTGGACATCGATGCCCTGGACATGGTGATCAACGTCGAACTGGCGCGGGATTCGGAAATCCACATCCACCGCGTCGGCCGCACCGGCCGCGCCGGCGAGAAAGGCCTGGCCGTCAGCCTGGTGGCGCCGTCCGAGGCGCACCGCGCCCAGGCCATCGAGCAATTGCAGAAGTCGCCCTTGAACTGGGAACAGATCGACAGCCTGAAATCCCAGGGCGGCGGCCCGCTGCTGCCAGCCATGAGCACCCTGTGCATCGGCGCCGGGCGCAAGGACAAAGTGCGTCCGGGCGACATCCTCGGCGCCCTGACCGGTGAAGCCGGCATCCCCGGCACCCAGGTCGGCAAGATCGCGATCTTCGATTTCCAGGCCTATGTCGCCGTGGACCGCGGCATCGCCAAGCAGGCCCTGCAACGCCTGAACAACGGCAAGATCAAGGGCCGTTCGCTGCGCGTGCGCATCCTGTAATACCACCGCTTGACCTGTAGCCGCTGCCGTAGGCTGCGATCGATCTGGGCGGCACTCCGTACGAAGGGGCGCGGGATCTTGAGATCGCTGAAGGCCTTCGGCCTTATCGCAGCCTGCGGCAGCGGCTACAGGGTTGTTTGCCCCCTATTGAGGACACCGTTTTGCGCTCTACCGAAGTCGTGATCATTGGCGCTGGCGCCGCAGGGTTGATGTGCGCGCTGACCGCGGCCGGCCGTGGCCGCCAGGTGCTGCTGCTGGACCACGCCAACAAGGCCGGCAAGAAGATCCTCATGTCCGGCGGCGGGCGCTGCAACTTCACCAATATGTACACCGAGCCGGGCAATTTCCTCTCGCACAACCCGCATTTCTGCAAGTCGGCCCTGGCCCGCTACACCCAGTGGGATTTCATCGGCCTGGTGGCCAAGCACGGCGTGCCGTACCACGAGAAAAAACTCGGCCAGCTGTTCTGCGACAACAAGTCCAGCGACATCCTCGGCATGCTGCTCGACGAGTGCGACCAGGTCGGCGTGCAGCTGCACCTGGACACCTCGATCCAGCAGATCGAGAAGCTCGACAGCGGCTACCTGCTGGAAACCACCCTCGGCCAGCTCCAGTGCCAATCCCTGGTGATCGCCACCGGCGGCCTGTCGATTCCGACCCTGGGCGCCACCGGCTTCGGCTATCAGGTGGCCAAGCAATTCGGCCACGAGCTGCTGCCGACCCGCGCGGGCCTGGTGCCGTTCACTATCACCGACCAGCTCAAGGAGCTGTGCGGCGAGCTGTCCGGTACCTCGGTGGACTGCCTGGTGAGCTGCAACGACATGAGCTTTCGCGAGAACATCCTGTTCACCCATCGTGGCCTGAGCGGTCCGGCGATCCTGCAGATTTCCTCGTTCTGGGAGTCCGGCGACACGGTGGAGATCAATCTGCTGCCGGACCACGACGCCGCAAGCTGGCTGCAACAGCAACAGGCCGAACGCCCGAACAGCGAGCTGAAGACCCTGCTCGGCGAGATCTTCACCAAGAAGATGGCCGGCCTGCTGGCGGACAACTGGTTCGTCTCCAAGCCGATGAAGCAGTACACCCACGCCGAACTGGCGCAGATCGCCGAGCAACTGGCGTGCTGGAAAGTGGTCCCGGCCGGCACCGAGGGTTATCGCACCGCCGAAGTGACCCTGGGCGGCGTCGACACTCGCGAGGTGTCGTCCAAGACCATGGAGTCGCTGAAAAGCCCGGGGCTGTATTTCATCGGCGAGGTGCTGGACGTCACCGGCCACCTGGGCGGCTTCAACTTCCAGTGGGCCTGGGCCTCCGGCTACGCGGCCGCGCAGTACGTCTGATCCGCTTCCCGGCATTTCCCTGACACCTGTAGCCGCTGCCGCAGGAGCCGCAGAACCGGCCACTGCGGTGGGACAGGCCGAACACGGTCGCCTGTTATGCGGCCGCTGCGCGCCCGATCGCAGCCTCGCGGGGCTCGGCAGCGGCTACAAGGTTTCCCCATTTCCTGTAGCCGCTGCCGCAGGCTGCGATCGACCCGAAGGGGCGCAGCGATCTGATCCCCCCTGAGGTCCTGCGGACCTATCGCAGCCTTCGGCAGCGGCTACAGTGAGCGTCCGACAGCACATCGGATGAACACTCCAGCTCCGGGCGGGAACAGAATTTGCCGTCGGATGTGACGACCCCATTGCGCGGTCGTCAATACTGGCTCAATTTAGCGGCATCGCCCCGGAAGGCTTTCTCACTTCATGTCATCGACCAGCTTTCGTCAGTCACTGCGGCGCCTTTGGGCGCTGGATAAATTCAGCTACAGCGTGCGGGTGTTCATCGCTCTGACCGGGAGCATGGCGCTGTGCTGGTACCAGGACGAAATGGCCTTGCTGATCCCCTTGTTCCTGGGGATTATCGCCAGCGCCCTGGCCGAGACCGACGACAGCTGGCAAGGCCGGATCAATGCCCTGGCCGTGACCCTGGTGTGCTTCAGCGTCGCTGCCCTTTCCGTCGAACTGTTGTTCCCCTATCCCTGGATCTTCGTCATCGCCCTGGCGCTGGCCAGCTTTGGCCTGACCATGCTCGGCGCCCTGGGCGAACGTTATGGGGCGATTGCCTCGGCGACCCTGATCCTGTCGGTCTACACCATGATCGGCGTGGACCAGCGCGGCGGCGCCGTCACCGACTTCTGGCACGAACCGCTGCTGTTGGTGGCCGGTGCCGCCTGGTACGGCCTGCTGTCGGTACTGTGGCAGGCGATGTTTTCCAACCAGCCGGTGCAGCAGAGCCTGGCGCGCCTGTTCCGTGAGCTGGGCTATTACCTCAAGCTCAAGTCGTCGCTGTTCGAGCCGATCCGCCAGCTGGACGTGGAAGCACGCCGGCTGGAACTGGCGCAGCAGAACGGCCGGGTAGTGGCGGCCCTGAACGCCGCCAAGGAAATCATCCTGCACCGGGTCGGCAATGGCCGGCCGGGCTCGAAAGTCAGCCGCTACCTGAAGCTGTACTTCCTCGCCCAGGACATTCACGAACGCGCCAGCTCGTCCCACTACCCCTACAACGCCCTGGCCGATGCGTTCTTCCACAGCGACGTACTGTTCCGCTGCCAGCGCCTGCTGCGCCAGCAGGGCAAGGCTTGCCGGGCCCTGGGCGAATCCATCCAGCTGCGCCAGCCCTTCGTCTACGACGCCAGCTTCGCCGAAGCCCTGAGCGACCTGCACGCCTCCCTGGAACACCTGCGCATCCAGAGCAACCCGGCCTGGCGCGGCCTGCTGCGTTCGCTGCGGGCGCTGGCCGCCAACCTCGGCACCCTCGACCGCCTGCTCAGCGACGCCAGCAACCCCGATGCCCTCGCCGACGCCACCGACAGCAGCCTGCTGGACCGTTCGCCGCGCAACCTCAAGGACGTCTGGACCCGCCTGCGCACCCAGCTGACCCCGACGTCGCTGCTGTTTCGCCACGCCCTGCGCCTGCCCCTGGCCCTGAGCATCGGCTACGGCATGGTGCACCTGATCCACCCCTCCCAGGGTTACTGGATCATCCTCACCACCCTCTTCGTCTGCCAGCCGAACTATGGCGCCACGCGGCGCAAGCTGGGCCAGCGGATCATCGGCACCGCCATCGGCCTGGTGGTCGCCTGGGCGCTGTTCGACCTGTTCCCCAGCCCGCTGGTGCAGTCGCTGTTCGCAATTGCCGCCGGGGTGGTGTTCTTTACCAACCGCACCACCCGCTACACCCTGGCCACCGGCGCCATCACCATCATGGTGCTGTTCTGCTTCAACCAGGTGGGGGACGGCTACGGGCTGTTGCTGCCGCGCCTGTTCGATACCCTGCTGGGCAGCCTGATCGCCGGCCTGGCGGTGTTCCTGTTCCTGCCGGACTGGCAGGGCCGACGCCTGAACAAGGTGCTGGCCAATACCCTGACCTGCAACAGCATCTACCTGCGGCAGATCATGCAGCAGTACGCGGCCGGCAAGAGCGACGACCTGGCTTACCGCCTGGCCCGGCGCAACGCCCACAACGCCGACGCGGCGCTGTCCACCACCCTGGCCAACATGCTGATGGAGCCCGGGCATTTCCGTAAGGAAGCGGACGTGGGCTTTCGCTTCCTGGTGCTCTCGCACACCCTGCTCAGCTACCTCTCCGGCCTCGGCGCGCATCGGGAAACCCAACTGCCGGCGGAAGTCCGCGAGCACCTGATCGGCGGGGCCGGGGTCAGCCTGGCCAGCAGCATCGATGAAATCGCCCAGGGCCTGGCGAGCAAGCAGCCAGTGGCGATCCAGAGCGATGCCGAAGAAGCCCTGGCCAACGAGCTGGAGCAGATGCCGGACGAGATCGATGAAGGCCAGCGGCTGGTGCAGACCCAACTGGCGCTGATCTGCCGCCAACTGGGCCCCTTGCGGACCCTGGCGGCGCATCTGATCAAGGACACCGGCGAAGAACAGGCCGCGTAGCCGCTGCCGCAGGCTGCGATCGCCCCCACAGGAGGCGCAAGCTTTCAAGAACGCCGCAGGTTTTGGCCTCGGCGCCCAGCCTGCGGCAGCAGCTTTAATGGCGCCGTTTCACATCCCATGCTGGCGCAGCAGGCGGTCGTAGCTGCCGTCGGCTTTCATCGCCTCGATCTCTCGATCGAACCCCGCCACGATCTGCGCATGCGCGGGGTTCTTCAGGCTGACCAGGATATGCAGGCCGTTCTCGCTCAGGGAATTGGGCAGGAACTCCACCGCGTTACGCACCCGCGGCGATTCCCGCGCCAGGTAATAGCGGGCGACGTATTCGTCCTCCAGCGTCAGCTTGACCCGGTCGGCTGCCAGCATGCGCACCGCCATCGCGAAGTTGTGCACCAGGACCTTCTGCAGCTGTGGATCGCTGTCGAAATCGGGGGAGTAGGCATAACCGCGCACCACCGCGATGGGGTACTGGTGCAGTTGCTTGAGGGTGGTGTATTCGATGGGGGCATCCTTGCGCCGGATGAAACGCACCCGATTGACCAGGTACTCCGAGGAAAATTGCCCCAGCTGGGTGCGGGCCTCATTGAACCAGGCATTCACCAGCACGTCGTAACGCCCCTCGCCGACGCCAAGCAAGGCCCGCGCCCAGGGCACCTGTTCGAACTCGCTGGCATAACCGGCCCGGGCCAGCGCGGTGCTGACGATGTCGGTGGCCAGCCCGCCGTTGACCAGCGTCGCATCCGTGAAGGGCGGCCAGGCGTCGGCGACCAATCGCAATTTTTCCGCATAAACGCTCTGGCCCAGCAACAGCAATCCGATCAAAGCAAAAGCTCGATGCAATCGCGGCATGCTAAAAAGATCCTTAGCGGGCGGACAGCCCTGCGTGTTTTTTGCCCAGACTCGAGGTTCTCCGGCCGGTGGACGGCCGCGACCCAGCTCCTAACAGTAGCTTATGGGCGCCACTGCACAGCGCTTCAGCGCAGATTACACAAAGAAGACCGCCACGAACCAATGCGATGATGGCATTTTGACCTACCTCACAGAAACGCCACTCCAGCGCCGGGCAAGACAAGCCACCCGCCAGGCGCTTAACATCCGGGCACCGCTTTCCAAAGGATGAAACGATGACAATCGAATGGGTCTGCAAACACCACACCGATCTGGGCAAGGAGCAGCTGTACGCGATCCTGCGGTTGCGTACCGAAGTCTTCGTGGTCGAGCAGAAATGCGCCTACCAGGAAGTCGATGGCCAGGACCTGGAAGGTGACACCTGCCACCTGATGGCCTGGGACGATGACCAGCTAGTGGCTTATCTGCGCCTGCTCGACCCGACCTCCCAGGGCGGCGACGTGGTCATCGGCCGCGTGGTGATCGCCCCGCAAGCGCGGGGCAAGGGGCTGGGCCATGAACTGATGGAGCACGCCCTGAAACAGGCGCAGAAACGCTGGCCGCACATGCCGATCTATCTGTCGGCCCAGGCGCATTTGCAGGGGTATTACGGGCGCTACGGCTTCAACGTCGTGGGCGAGGAGTACCTGGAAGACGATATTCCCCATATCGGCATGCGCCGGGCCTGAGAACGCTATCGCGAGCAAGCTCGCTCCTACAGGGACGGCACAAATCCTGTAGGAGCGAGCTTGCTCGCGACAGGATCGACCGACCGCCGCGAATCCCTCAGGGATACTCCAGCACCGTCTTGATCCGCAACAGGTTCGCTTCGATCCAACCCTTGTCGATCGCGCCCCAGCTTTTGATCCGATAGCTGCCGGCATGATTGCGCGCGCCGTCCTGCTGCTCGAACTCACAGACGATATCCAGATCCGCCAGCGCGGCGATGGTGTCCTGCGCCGTGCGCCGCGGCATGCCGGTGACCTCGGTCAGGGCCGGGACATTGCTGGCCAGGCCGCTGTCGATCAGGTACGCCACATACAGCCGGCGGTAAAAGCTGCTCTTGGTCTTGCTCACGTCCATCGCCCGTTCCTTGTACAGGGTTACTCGGAACCACCTGCCCTGGCTTGCAGGTCGCGCCAGGTCAGGTAGACCCGCAGGTCGAATTCCAGTTGGTGATAGCCCGGCAGCATGTGCTCGCAGAGCTTGTAGAACGCCTTGTTGTGCTCGCTCTCCTTGAAGTGCGCCAGCTCGTGGACAACGATCATGCGCAGGAACTCCGGCGCCGCCTCCTTGAATAGCGAAGCGATGCGGATTTCCTTCTTGGCCTTGAGCTTGCCGCCCTGGACCCGCGAGATCGTGGTGTGCAGGCCCAGGGCGCGGTGCGTCAGGTCCAGGCGGTTGTCGAACAGCACCTTGTCGATGGCCGGGGCGTTGCGCAGGTACTCCTGCTTCAACTCCAGAGCATAGCCGTACAGCGCCTTGTCGCTCTGCACCCCGTGCTTGCCGGGATACCGCTGGCTCAGGTAATCGCCCAGCCGCCCTTGCGCAATCAGCTGGCGCACTTGCTCTTGCAGGGTGGCGGGATAGGCCTGGAGGTATTTCAACGCGGTCATGGGGCGGCAACGCAATCACGAAAGGCCGCCAGTGTAGCGAATTCAACCCGGCAACGCGCTCCAGTCGAAAGGCTCGGCAAAGCGCTCGGCATCCGCGGCGATCAATGGCCGCGCCACCAGGAAGCCCTGCACGTACTCGCAGCCGTTGGCCTGCAGCCAGCGGTACTGCTCCAGGGTCTCCACGCCCTCGGCGATCACCAGCACGCCGAACGCCTTGCACAGGTCGATCACGCAGCGCGCCAGCGCCGCATCCCGTGCCGAATCCGGCAACCTGGCGATCAGGTGACGGTCGAGCTTGAGGGTGTCGAGCTGCAGATCCCGCAGGTGGGCCAGCGAACAGGCGCCCGAACCGAAGTCATCCAGCGCCACCCGCACCCCGAGACTGCGCAACAGGCGCAGCTGCTTGCGCGACTCGTCGAGGTTCTGGGTCAGGGCGTCTTCGGTGATCTCGACCTCCAACTGCCGAGGTTCCAGGCCATGGCGTTCCAGGACCTGGCGCAGTTCGGTGGCGAGGTTCGGCATGGCGAACTGGGTGCCGCTCAAACTCACGCCCAGTACGGTCTGCTCGGCGAACAGCGTTTTCCAGGACGCCCGCTGGCTCGCACTCTGCTGATAGATCCAGCTGCCCAGGCGGCTGATCAGCCGCGCCTCCTCCAGCAGCGGCAGAAACAACCCCGGCGGCACATCGCCGACGCTCGGATGCCGCCAGCGCAACAGGGCTTCGAAACCGCGCAGGCGCCCATCGGCAATCGCCACCTGGGGCTGGTACACCAGGTTGAACTCCTTGTGCTCGACCGCGCTGCGCACACTTTCCTCGAGCATCAGCCGCGAGCGGGCACGGCCGTTCATTTCGTGGTCGTAATAACGATATTGCTGGCGCCCGGCACGCTTGGACTCGTACATGGCGATGTCCGCCGCGCGCATCAGGCCATCCAGGTTGGAACCACAATCGGGGTAGGTGGCGATACCGATACTGGCCCCCAGCGCGACCTCCAGGCCATCGAACTGCTGACAGATCGATATGCGCTCGATGAGCTTCTCGGAAATCTTCGCCGCCTGTTCCGGAAATTCCAGCTCCAGCAAGGCGGTGAATTCATCGCCGCCCATGCGCGCCAGGATGTCGAAGGAACGCAAGCAGGCCTTTATCTGCTCGGACACCCAGCGCAGCACCCGGTCTCCGGCGTCATGCCCCAGGGAATCGTTGACCCGCTTGAAACCGTCCAGGTCCAGGTACAACAGCACCAGCGACTTGTCGGAGCGCTCGCTGCGCAACAACAGGCTCTCCACGGTCTGGTAGAAACCACGACGGTTGAGCAGGCCGGTCAGCGGATCGGTCACTGCCTGGTACTCCAGCTGCTGGTGCAGATGACGGACTTCCGACATGTCGAGCAAGGTCACCACCATCGCCTTCTGCTCGCTCGGCAGCGGCGCGCAGGACAACGCCACCGACACCTGCTGGCCCGGAGCCGTACGCAACGTGGCGTCGTGCAGGCGGTAGGTCTCGCCCTTGCGATAGCTGGCATACAGCTCGGATTCGGCCCACTGCGGCACATGGGGCTTTTGCAGATAGTCGAGCAGCCACGCCCCCTCCAGCTCATTCACCGGAGCGTTGAGCAAGCGTGAAATCGCCGGATTGGCAAAGCGGATGACCCCGCCCTCATCCACCACCAGAATCCCCTCCGCCGCGTTCTCCAGCACCGAGGCATTGAAGGCCCTGGCACTCTCCAGGTCATGGCTCAGGCGCTGCAATGCGCGGCGATTGCGCTGCTGCTCCAGTAGCGCCTGTACCTTGGGCTTGAGAATCTGCGGATCGAACGGCTTGAACAGATAATCCACCGCACCGCTGGCGTAGCCCTTGATCACCGCGTCCTTGGACTGCTCGTTGGCGGTGAGGAAAATGATCGGGGTCAGCCGGGTTCGCTGGCTGCCGCGCATCAGGCGGGCGACTTCGAAACCGTCCATTTCCGGCATCTGTACATCCAGCAACACCAGATCGATCTCGTGTTCCAGTAACAGCCCCAGGGCCTCGACACCCGAGGCGGCGGTCATGACCTGCCAGTCGTGGCGCTGCAGGAGTGCTCGCATGCTGAGCAGATTTTCGGGGTAATCATCAACAATCAGTAAGACCGAGCTGGCTTCACCTGGCCGAGTTTGCGCGCATTCCATGCTGCTTCTCTTGTCTGTGTAGGGTCGGCCTGCGAACAAGACCGGACAAATACTGTGACTTCACTCTAGCCCTGGATCCAATAAAGCAGAAGCTGTCACAGCGCCATCATTTAGCCAAAGCCCGAGGCACCCGACTAACGGTCAGCCCCATAGCTGCTGAAACCGGCGAAAGCGCTTTTTCGACAGATGGTTGACGCCAATTATCCGCCGGACGGGCATTAACAAAAGTCCCTTCTACGCTTATAAAGATCGCCTTCAAAAGCGCAGGCTAAAGCCTTTGTCGGCTTTTTTATCCGGCATCAAATCGGGAAGCTTTGACTATGATCGACCTCGCAACCTGGAATCTGAGCATTCCCGAAGGCAGTCCACCGGCGACTATCGACACCCCCCGACTGGTGGAGGGCTTCAAGGATCAATATTTCCATTCCGACACCGGCACCCTGTTCTTCTGGTCGCCCGTCACCGGTTCCCGCACCGCCAACGCCATCTACCCACGCAGCGAGCTGCGTGAAACCTACTCCAACGGCACCCTGAAGAACTGGACCTACCCGGAAGCCGACAACCTGCTCTACGCCACCCTGGCGGTGAACCAGGTGCCGTCCACGGGCAAGATCGTCATCGGTCAGATTCACGCCTACAACAGCACCAAGCCCCTGGTGAAGGTCGAGTACCAGTACAAGACCACCACCCAGAGCGGCAACATAGTCGCCAAGGTCCGCATGCATCCGGACGATACCGATAGCCGGGTGATCATCGTCGCCGAAAACGTGCCGCTGGATCGCGAGTTCTCCTACCTGATCCACCTGAGCCCGGGCGGCGCCCTGGGCGTCAGCGCCGCGGGCTATCAATGGGACACCCAGCTCAGCAGCACCTGGCGTGACAAGCCGCTGTACTTCAAGGCCGGGGTGTACGTGCAGGACAACACCGGCTACACCACCGAAGGCGGCAAGGTGACCTTCTACAAGCTGGATATCGATCACAACCCGACCTGACGCTCCCGCGAATGGCAGATACGTGAGGCATGTCGGGAGACAGGTACAGAAAAACCGCATCGCTGCGGTTTTTTCTCAAGGGGTGGCCAACGCCTTATCGAGCCTAGTGCATGGTGCCAACATCTTCGATGATGCGTTCGAGCATACGGTCAGGGGTGTATCTGCATAAGATATCCCGATCCACCTTGACCGATTTTCCCCTCAGAAAGCTGCCGATGCCCGGAAGCGAGCCATCCACAGTGATGAATATGTTTTCCGGCCGGTAGAAATCCAGGGTCTTTATCGACTCGTTGGTAGTGATCAGCTTCTTGTTGAAGAAAGCTGCCTCGAGTGCTCTCAGCGTCAGGCCCGACTGGCCGTCCTGATTGACTTCCAGCAGCACATCCGCCGCGAGCGATCGGCGGATGTTGTCGTCATATGTCAGGACCTTGTCGATATGGAACCTGGAGTGTTCCTTCGAGGTACTGTCCCGGACGATGGCGAAATCGACGCTCGCACCTTCACGCTCAAGCGCCTGCGCCATAGCCTCAATCCTGGCGACACGCCGCTTGTCCTGTCCAAGAAAGAAGCATTTTGGCGCGTGCTCGTTCGCCGTCGCGGCGTCGACCAGCCCTTGCATTTCGTGGAATCCGAAGGGGAAAAACTGCTCCATGTACTCCATGCCGAAAGCAGCGCACTGGTCTTTGTCGAAGCTATAGATACGATCGAAATGCCGATGCATTTCCCGGACAAAGTCCGCGTCCACCAGATCGCGCATCAACAACACTTTCTTGCCGGTGAAACTGGCGATGACACTGGGAATCAAGCCCCGTTTCACCTGCCCCTCGTTGCAAACCAGGATGTCGTCGCGCCCCACCCGGTTGATCGAAAGCACCAGCTTCCCAAGCCAGCCAGTGCCCACTCTTGGATGGCGTAGCCTTTTGTTGATCGACTTGATGTAGCGGCCCATTCTCTTGGCCGTCGAAGGGAAGACCATCAACCTCGCGCTGTGTCGGGTGGACAAATAATCAATCATCCGACGCTCGTATTGAGCCGTCCAGCCCAGGAAAAAAATCTTCATGTACTACCTGACACGACTACATTCGACTTTAAGAAAGCAGGATTTCTGTATCGTCCAGCCCGAATCAAAACAGCGTCGATACTAACATGATGGCTCCCTGGATAGCCGGCCAAATAATAGCGCAAGGCCACTCCATCCGGATGACAGGCACAAAAAAGCCCGCATCGCTGCGGGCTTTTTTGTGAAACGCTAAGGCTTAGTTGACCTTGGCGTTCAGCTCACCTTTGAGGTAACGCTGGAACATCGCTTCCAGGGAGATCGGCTTGATCTTCGAGGCGTTGCCAGCGGTGCCGAAGGCTTCGTAACGGGCGATGCACACGTCGCGCATGGCGGTCACGGTGGCGCCGAAGAACTTGCGCGGGTCGAACTCGCTCGGGTTGGTGGCCATCAGGCGACGCATCGCACCGGTGGACGCCAGGCGCAGGTCGGTGTCGATGTTGACCTTGCGCACGCCGTACTTGATGCCTTCGACGATTTCTTCAACCGGCACGCCGTAGGTTTCTTTGATGTCACCGCCGTACTGGTTGATGATCGCCAGCCACTCTTGCGGAACCGAAGACGAACCATGCATCACCAGGTGGGTGTTGGGGATGCGCTTGTGGATCTCTTTGATGCGGTCGATGGCCAGCACGTCGCCGGTAGGCGGCTTGGTGAACTTGTAGGCACCGTGGCTGGTACCGATGGCGATAGCCAGGGCGTCGACCTGGGTCTTCTTGACGAAGTCCGCGGCTTCTTCCGGGTCGGTCAGCATCTGGCTGTGGTCCAGCACGCCTTCGGCGCCGATGCCGTCTTCTTCACCGGCCATGCCGGTTTCCAGGGAACCCAGGCAGCCCAGCTCGCCTTCCACCGAAACGCCGCAGGCGTGAGCCATGGCCACGGTCTGCTGGGTCACGCGAACGTTGTACTCGTAGTCGGTCGGGGTCTTGCCGTCTTCGCCGAGGGAGCCGTCCATCATGACCGAGGAGAAGCCCAGCTGGATCGAACGCTGGCAGACGTCAGGGCTGGTGCCGTGGTCCTGGTGCATGCAC
>Ga0213823_1000827_pt1 | contig 22001 bp, 18 predicted proteins | sample MC6MC0907MG_FD_179887 | JGI IMG/M metagenome (GOLD analysis project Ga0213823, IMG submission 179887) | Enriched soil aggregate microbial communities from Iowa State University, Ames, United States - MC6-MC0907-MG | ecosystem: Environmental > Terrestrial > Soil > Unclassified | place: USA: Iowa...
CGCACAGTAATTTTTTTACTTGTGCGTTTTTTATTATATATTTATCAGAAAATTCGAATGTTCGGACATCTATTTTAATAAAGTAAAAGTAAATGGGCGTAAAAGGCCTTTTTAGCTGTAAGCCTGCTTGAGAGTTTCAAATTTCGAGAAAACATCTGCTTTTGTATTAAAAGGAGGGGTTAAATGCTGCATATTGTGGCGTGTATCAAGCAAGTGCCTGACACCAAAATTATCAAAATGAACCCAAAGACAAACACGATGGACCGCAGGACGGCGCCTGCGATATTGAATCCGTATGATGCCCATGCTGTTGAAGAGGCGGTTCGTCTAAAGAAACGATATGGTGCAATTGTATCCGTTGTAACGATGGGGCCGCCTCCAGCGGTAAATGCGATTAAGAAGTGCATTGAAATAGGTGCCGATGAGGGCTATTTGATCACGGACCGCCGGTTTGCGGGGGCAGATACATTGGCAACGAGCTATGCCGTAACAAAGGCGATTGAAAAAATCGCAAAACATAAGCCTGTCGATTTGGTTATTTGTGGAAAAATGTCCATTGATGGAGATACAGGGCAAGTCGGACCCGGTATAGCAAGAAGACTCGATATTCCACCACTGACTTCCGTGAACAAAGTAGTCGAAATCAATCTAGACGAGGGATATGCTATTGTCCATCGCAAGCTGGAGGATGGATATGAAGTGGTTCGATCCACATTGCCGTGTTTATTTTCCGTTGAAAAAACAATTAATGAAGTGCCGTACTCTCCGCTTCCAAACATGATAAAAGCCGCCAGATATCAACCTCATATCTGGTCTGTGGATGACCTGGAGGGGGTAGATATAAAGCAGCTCGGATTGAAAGGATCCCCGACGATTGTCTCCAAAGTATGGGCTCCGACAAAACCGGCAGGGGGAACGTTCATTGAAGGCGGTCCAAGAGAACAAGTAGAGCAGTTGCTTTCTGTCGTCCTACAAAAGAAAGAACTCTTTGACTTGAAGGAGGAAGTATAATTGGATTTCCAAGATTACAAAGGTGTTTGGGTGTTCATTGAACATAAGGATGATGCTGTTGCTTCCGTATCCCTTGAGCTGTTGGGTGCCGGGAGAAAGTTGGCAGACAAACGCGGAGTGGAATTAGCGGGGATTTTAATCGGGGAAAATGTTAAACATTTAACAAAAACCGTTTTTGAATATGGTGCAGATACAGCATACGTATATGATCAATCTATCTTTAAACATTATCGGACGGAAACTTACATGAAGGCGCTGCTGGAATGCTCGGAGAAACATAAACCGGAAATTATCCTGTATGGGGCGACCTCAACAGGGAAAGACCTGGCAAGCGCGGTGGCCACCGATCTGCCGACAGGCTTGACCGCGGATACGACGGAACTGGATGTTGATGAGGAAACGGGGCTGTTATTGGCGAGCCGGCCTGCTTTTGGCGGAAATATTATGGCGACTATTTTATGTAAAAAATATCGTCCGCAAATGGCGACGGTACGCGCTAAAGTCATGAAGGCACTGCCACCTCAATCAGGCAGAATAGGCAAGGTGATAGAAGAAACGATATCCCTTAAAGAAGAAGATATACGGACAAAGGTCTTAGAAATTGTAAAGGAAACTGTAAAAAAGGTTAGAATCGATGAAGCGGACATCATTGTTGCGGGAGGAAAGGGATTAGGCAGCTTTGAGGGATTTCAGTTAATACACCAATTGGCGGAAACTCTTGGAGGAGCAGTTGGTGCCAGCAGGGATGTGGTAGAAGCTGGTTGGATTGAGCATGCTCATCAGGTAGGGCAAACCGGTGTGACGGTAACACCTAAGATTTATTTTGCGGTTGGTATTTCCGGTGCGATTCAACATATAGTGGGAATGAAAAATTCAGGTTTAATCATTGCCATTAACAAGGATAAAGAAGCACCCATTTTTCAAAACTGTCATTATGGGATTGTCGGCGATGCTTTTGAAATCGTTCCTATATTAATCGAACAGTTTAAAAAAGCTTTATCCAAGGAAAAGGTAAGCAATACCAGCGAAGGTTAATGTATGGAGATAGAGGCGGGAACATAAAGAATTTTGGGGTCAGTCCCTAGGTACACTATGTATTAAAGTACCGGGGGGATGCTCCCTTTTTTTGTCATTTTTATAGCCGTTTAACCTAAGATGCATGCAGCAATGGAATCCTATTGTATAGCCTAAAAAAATGAATCCAAACTAATAAAGCGGGTTTCTAATATCGAATGCATGCTTGTAAAGGTGGTGTAAAAATGTCTAAAAAGAAGAATAAGCAATTGAAGAATAATCAGGCAATGCCAAAAAAAGATGTGGAATTTGCACACGATGGACTTGAAAGAGTTGCATTAAAATCCTTAGAAAAAACTAAGAAGTAACATTACGGGATAAATGAAAATAAACTGCACACCAATTGTAGGCATACTCAACAATTGGTTGTGCAGTTTTTGAATTTTGTCATGCGCCAAGCTGGAGTATGAGCTCCCGGGCTTTATGGGCCTGCTAGAGAAAGTTGGGGGCAAATGGGAATGGAAGCTCCAACTATTTAGAGAAAGTTTCCTCACTCATTTAGGCATAAATCTTTCTGTGAATAAAAATAGATTATAGTTTCGCTCCATTGAGAAATAATAAGTCAAAAGGAGCGATGATAATGGACAGAGAGAAGGAATATGTTACAGCCGATTTATCTTCTCATTTAATCAATGAAATTAAATCATTAGAAGAAAAATTAAGCGAGCAATCACAAAAAGAAGTTGTGGTGATCGCCTACGAAAAAGATATGCCGCCAACATAACGATATTCTTTGGTAAAAAGCCTCGGTTCTGCCGAGGCACTAATTTTTAAAATAATAGGAGCAACCTTAATTGGATATGGATGATACTCATAAAGTGAATTTTAAGTTTGAGAAGTAAAATTAGTTATCAAAAGTAAACTATTCACTTGTTAATATAAGTTTTCTAGAATTGACATCATAAATTTTATAACCAATTTCCAGTGAACGTCAGGCACCGATTTTCCTAGCACCACCAGAATTAATTAAACTAGATGTCTGCCGTGGTTTTCCTGTTTACTGGAACATGGAATAAAGTTAGTAGAACTTTTTTAGAAGGTTCAAAAAATTACAAATAAGTGCTGTTTTTTTGTAAATACTTTTGTCCTGTTTTTTTGTACTTTTAAGATAGTTCAAAAAGGGGGAATGAAGGTATGTTTAAATGGAAAAAAGCATCCATTAGTCTGCTGGTCTTCATCATGGCCATTTTTATGCTGGTTGGTTGTAACAGTAATACAAATGGAAAAGCGGAAGAAACGAGTGGCGGGAAAAAGAGTGATAAGATTGTCGTAGGTTTTTCCCAGATTGGTGCAGAGAGCGGCTGGAGAACGGCAGAAACGAAGTCGATTAAAGAAACACTTGGCAACAATCCTGATTTTGAATTGAAGTTTTCTGACGCACAGCAAAAACAAGAAAATCAGATTAAGGCGATTAGAAACTTTATTGCTCAAAAAGTAGATGTGATTGCCTTAGCGCCTGTTGTTGAAACAGGTTGGGAAAGTATTCTGCAAAAAGCAAAAGATGCAAAGATTCCTGTCATTCTTCTCGATCGCGGGATTAAAGTAAAAGATGAGTCCCTGTATACTAGCTTTATTGGGTCGGATTTTATTCTTGAAGGAGAAAATGCAGCGAAAGAATTGATTAAATTAATCGGGGAAGATCAAAAAGCGAATATTGTTGAACTTCAAGGAACGGTTGGAGCAAGTGCAGCGAACGACCGTAAAACAGGTTTTGCCAATGTCCTGAAGGATCATCCAAATTTCAACATTATCAAATCTCAATCCGGCGATTTTACAAGGACTAAAGGAAAAGAAGTGATGGAAGCGTTTTTAAAGTCGGATGGAAAAGACATTGATGCAGTTTATGCTCATAATGATGATATGGCGATTGGTGCCATTCAGGCGATTGAGGAGTATGGCCTAAAACCAGGAGAAGATATTAAGGTCGTTTCGATTGATGGGATTAAAGATGCCTTTGAAGCAGCAGCTCAGGGGAAAACAAATATTATTGTGGAATGTAATCCTTTACTTGGGCCACAGCTTGCACAAGCAGTGAAGGATTTGAAAGCAGGTAAGGAAATTCCAAGATGGATCAAAACAGAAGAATCCGTATTTGTTGGAAAAGACGCTGCTGAAGAGGCACTACCTTCTAGAAAGTATTAAACGAGAGTTTTCCTCTCCTTAAATGAACACATCATCATCGGAATTGCTTGGTTAGCAGTTCCGATTTTGCTATATTTATTTCTTAATACTAGGACTAATTGTCTCTTGCTTTTCTGAATTTTTAAAATAATAATAGATTTATACTATGCGGGAGATAGAAATAAATATGAAGCTTTTTTCTTATTTTAATAACAAAAGCATCCGCTTTAAGCTATTATTCTACTTTTTTGTTATTATCATCCTTTGTGTCATGACGATGACACTTTTAGGCAGTGGAATCTATAAAAAATCTCTCCAAGACCAAGCAAATTCCTATACCGTCCAAATGATGGAACAGGTTTGGAATCAGATAGAAAAGGATCTAAATGAAAACGATAACATTATTCATTACTTATCGATGGAATCGGATATACAGCAATTTATGTCGGCACCAACACCGTCTTCCGAACTAGTAAAAATCGTGAATCAAAGACTAAGTGTCTACAAAGAACGTCATAATGAAATGGCAGGGCTCCTCATCGTGAATCAGCATGGCCAGTTTGCTAGTAATGAGACTCTACCCATTACCAGAGATTTACTGACCAATGAGTATTGGTATAAACAGGCGGCCCATTCTCCAGAAAGACTTCATTTAATCAGTAATCCGGTCGGAAGAAACATCAAAGAAACGTCAAATTATCAGGTGAATAATTTATTATCCGTCGTAAAAGCCATTAAAGACCCGGTCACCAATAAAGTTACGGGTGTGATCTTAATCGATTTAAAACTCGATTTTATTAAAAATGTGATCCAAACGATTCGGTTGGGAAAAAGTGGGTTCATTTTTATTTTGAATAAAGATGGGAATGTCGTGTATTCCCCAGTTAATTCGATTGTCTACCGGATTAATCCGGAGTGGCTCACTAAAAATAACAGCCATACGGTTGAGAAAGTGATCAATCATACTAACTACCAAATCATCTATAACACCTACCCATCGATTCAATGGAAGGTTGTTGGCGTATTTTCCTTGGATGAAACGACTGAAGTTGTATCGAGAGTTCAGCTTTATACGTATATTATTGGGATGTTCATCCTGCTGTTATCCTCGATTGCTTCCTGGTTCTTTACTAGTTCGATTATTAACCCTGTCAATAAACTGAAAGCACTGATGAAGAATGTAGAAGAAGGACGCTTTGATCTGCCTTTTCATCCCAAGTACAATGATGAAATTGGTCAGCTGGGGAGAAGCTACAACCGGATGATACAAGAAATTAGCAGGCTGATTCAACTTGTTTATGCGGAACAAAAAAATAAGCGTGAAGCGGAATTAAAAATATTGCAGGCGCAAATTAAGCCTCATTTCCTTTATAACACGCTCGATACCATCCAATGGATGGCATATGAGTATAAGGCTCATCGAATTGTGGAAATAGTCAATGCTCTTACGACGTTATTTAGGATTGGGTTAAATAAAGGAAATGAATTTATCACCATCGATGAAGAAATAAAGCATGTTGAAAGCTATTTAATTATTCAAATGACCAGGTATGAGTCAAAGCTTGAATACGAAATTAACGTGGATGAGCAAGTAAAACAATATCAAATTATCAAACTTCTTCTCCAGCCATTAGTGGAGAATGCCATCTATCATGGGATTCGTAAGAAAAGAGGTAAGGGGAAAATTATCATCGATGTAAGAAAAGAAGCCGATGACCTGATCTTGACTGTCAAGGATACAGGAATCGGTCTGACGGAAGAGAAAGTGATAGAGTTAAATGATGTTTTGCAGAACACCCATCATGTAGAGGAAAAGCATGGGTACGGTCTATTTAATGTGAATGATCGGATCAAGCTTGTTTATGGATCGGTTTATGGATTATCCATTGAAAGCAATTATACCGAATGGACGATGGTAAAAGTAACGATTCCGTCTAAATATATTTGATTATATTCCTATTAATTCATTTGGAGGGATGTGCAATGTTGAAACTATTCATTGCCGATGATGAAGTAATTATTAGAAGGGGACTAAAGACGGCAATTGACTGGGAGAAGTTCTCTATTCAGGTAGTGGGAGAAGCGGAGGATGGGGAACTTGCCTTAGAGTTGGCTAAGGAGCTCAAGCCTGATTTATTATTTCTCGATATCTGTATGCCTTTTCTTAATGGGTTAGATTTGATTAAACAATTAAATACGATTTTACCAGATTCTCTTTTTATCTTAATTACGGGACATGATGAGTTTTCTTATGCCCAGCAGGCCGTCAGGTTAGGGGTTTTTGACTATGTGTTAAAACCTGTGAAGGTGGAGGAATTAGAGAATGTTATTGCACGAGCAGTGGAGGAATTGAATAGCAAAACCCATTTGCAAAAACGGGAAAAACAATTTGAAGGAAATCGAGAGCTCTTAAAAATAGATTTTCTTCAAAAATGGGTAGGCGGGAGTATTAAGGAAATTGACCCTCAAGAGGAATTTCAGTTATTTGATTTGAGGCTTGATGGTGCGATTGGTGTGTCCGTCATCAAACTGTTACCTATTGATTTGCATACCGCTGATGAATTTTGGAACGAAAAATTGTTAGCGTTTTCAGTTAGGAATATTATTAAAGATCTATTGCATGGTTTTGCAGCTGCTGAATTTTTTGAGGATCAACATGGGCATATGGTCATCTTGTTACCCTTAGAGCGGGCAGAGGAATTAATGGAAATCAACCATCTTATTAAGGAAAAAGTCGAAATCTTCCTTGGAAAGACGGTTGTGTCTTCCGAAAAAATAGCCCACTGCTTTAAAGATATACCTGCCATTTATCAGCACTTGATTACGCAATTAATTGCTGATTCGAATGTGTCACCAATCGTCGTTTTAGCAAAGAATTATATAGACCAACGATACCATGATCCATTGATTTCCCTAAACGAAGTAGCAAGCAATGTTCAAGTCAGCCCGTCCTATTTAAGCAAGCAGTTCAAAAATGAATTAGGTGCATCCTTTATTCAATATTTAACAAAGGTTAGAATTGAAAAATCTCTTTTGCTGATGAATGATCCATATTTAAAAGTTTACGAGGTTTCGGAAAAGGTAGGCTATAGTACGCAGCACTACTTCTGTAATGCCTTTAAAAAAGTGGTCGGAATTTCACCAAGTTCCTATAGGAGTGGAAGCAGGAAGTGAGACTTAGGAAGGTTTTAATCAAACTGATGATCCTCGGAACGGTGCTTGGTCTCCTTATATTTGGCGGCGTTGGCGAATTGACGAAAAGCCAAAAAGCTAATTCGCGAGGACAGGTTAAATATCTGATCGGGGTATCTCATCCAAATTTAAACGGACCTTGGCAGCTGCAAATGAATAAGGAAATTAAGGATGAAATCGCCCGTCATGATGATACACGCGTTATCTTCACAGATGCCGCTCAAAATGATGGGCAGCAAGTACAAGATATCCACACCCTCATGAGTTACGGGATCGACCTCTTAATTGTGTCTGTCGACAATGCTACTACCCTCACCCCCGTGATTTCAGACGTGTATAAAAAGATTCCTGTCATTGTGTTAGGCAGAGGGGTTAAAGGCTATGATTATACTCTTTATATTGGCTCTGATAATCAATTAAACGGGAATATGGCGGCAAAAGAGGCGATAAGATTATTAGGGGATAAGCATGGACAAATTATCGAGGTTGAGGGGAATAAGGAGTCACTTCAAGCGGAGGATCGGAGTAAGGGATTCCAGGAAACGATCGAGAGGGAGTCGAATCATACCATAATCTATTCGATAAATGGAAATTGGGTAAAGGATCTGGCAGAAGACAAACTCAAAGACCTGCTCCAATTAGGAGTGAAGCCTGATTTAATCTATGCTCATAACGATGCAATGGCCTTAGGCGCCTATCAGGCACTTAAACAAGTACAGATCGAGGGTGTCAAAATTATTGGAACGGACGGACTAAATGAGGAGAACGGCGGGCTGAGATTAGTCAAAAAAGGAATCCTTGACGCAACCTATATCACCCCAACAGGCGGCACTTCAGCAGTCCAGTATGCGATTGATATTTTACATAAGGTTCCTGGATTGCCAAAAAAGATTATTTTACGGGATCACGAAGTGACTAGAACCAATGTGGATTCCTATCTGACAGAGAAAGACAATACTTCCATACCATTCATGAAGAACAATGACAGGAAAATCAAGCTTGGTTTCGCCCAAGTCGGTTCAGAAAGTGAATGGAGGCTTGCCAATACCGATTCGATTATTTCAGCAGCGAAGGAGGCAGGGATTGAGCTAATCCTTAAGAATGCCGACTACAGTCAGAAAAATCAAATAGATATTATTCGTGATTTTATTCAACAAAAAGTGGATGTGATCGCCTTTTCACCCAAGACTGAAGATGGCTGGGAAGAGGTACTAAAAGAAGCAAAGAATGCCGGCATTCCCGTCATTCTGTCTGATAGAGAAATTAATGTAGAGGATCAAAAACTGTGGACCTCCTTTATTGGATCAGACTTTGTGGAGGAAGGAAGAAGGGCCGGGAAATGGCTCGTTTCGGATTCAAAGTCAACCACGGCACCTGTCCATATTATTGAACTTGAGGGGACCGTCAATTCTGCCCCTGCAGTCGATCGGAAACAAGGATTTAATGAAATTATCCAACAGAATCCAAACCTTCAGCTATTACACTCCTATTCCGGAGATTTTACGCTTGATCAAGGGAAGAAATTGATGAAAGAGGCATTAAAAACCTATGGAACAAAAATAGACGTGGTTTATGCCCATAATGATGATATGGCCTTAGGTGCGATTCAAGCGATCGAGGATGATGGGTTAAAGCCTGGGGTGGACATCAAAATTATTTCGATTGATGCTACCAAAAAAGCATTTACCTCACTTAGATTGGGGAAGATGAATTTTACCGTAGAATGTAATCCGCTTCTTGGTCCCCAGTTAATGAAGGCAGTAAAGGATTTAGAAAATGGAATCGAAATTCCGCAAAAAATCATTACAGCTGAAGAAACCTTCGACCAAAAACAGAGCAAGAAGGAATTTAGTCAAAGGGCTTACTAAAGTCAAAAGTATTGATAACTCTTGGAGAAAACTCCAAGGGTTTATTTTTTTGAAAAATAAAATGGAAATTTACAAAAAATGATTCTTTTTTTTAAATACTTCGTTATGGGAATTTTTTATACTGATCCTAACTTCTAATTGAAAAACAATTAAGGATTAGGTGGGTGGTAGATATGTATGCAGAGTACTTGCTGAAGGCGGAGAAACTTTCAAAAACTTTTCCAGGCGTTAAGGCTCTTTCGAATGTGGATTTTGGTTTGCGAAAGGGTGAGATCCATTCCTTAATGGGTGAAAATGGTGCCGGAAAATCTACCTTAATAAAAGTGCTGACGGGGATCTATGAGAAGGATCACGGACAGATTTTCCTAGGTGATCAACTTATAAACCCTGGGTCGGCAGAGGAAGCACAAAGGTTAGGTATTAGTACGGTTTATCAGGAAGTCAATCTTTGTGAGAATTTATCAGTTGCTGAAAACATTTTTATAGGCAGAGAACCCCAAAGAAAGGGGAAAATTGATTGGAAGGAAATGTATCGGAAAGCTGATTTATTGCTAAAAGAGAAGCTAAATATCGAAATTGATGTCAAACAAACGCTTTCCTCCTACTCCACTGCCATTCAACAAATGGTTGCCATCGCGAGAGCTGTTGATATCTCATGCGGTGTTTTAATTTTAGATGAACCAACCTCTAGTTTGGATCAGAATGAAGTCAAAAAGCTTTTTGAAATCATGCGCCACCTGAAAAGCAAAGGAATGGGAATTGTCTTCGTCTCACATTTTCTCGACCAAGTTTTTGAAATAAGCGATCGAATAACTGTCTTAAGGAACGGACATTTGATTGGTGAATATCAAACCAGCCAGTTAACAAGAACTGAATTGGTCTCGAAAATGATTGGCAAACAATGGGGAGAGTCTGCGCAAGCCCAGAAGAAGCAAAGAATCAAAATAGAAAAGACTGGATTTCTACGAACGAACCGCTTGGAGAAAAAAGGCTCCATCAATCCTATTAATCTATCGATAGGAAAGGGTGAAGTGTTGGGATTGGCCGGTTTGTTAGGCTCAGGAAGAACGGAAGTAGCCAAATTACTTTTTGGAATCGATGCTTCGGATGACGGTGTACTCGTTATTAATCAGGAGCAAATAAAATCGATGAATCCGAAGCTGTCTATTGAAAAAGGGCTGGGTTTCTGTCCGGAAGATCGTAAAGTGGAAGGAATTGTTGGGGAATTAACCATTCGGGAAAATATAATGCTGGCCCTGCAAACGAAGAAGGGGATCTTTAACTTTATTCCTATGAAGGAACAGAAGGTCATTGCCCAAAAATATATTGACCTGTTAAGCATAAAAACGCCAAGTATGGAACAGCGAATTGAAAACTTGAGTGGGGGAAACCAGCAAAAAGTGATTCTTGCCAGATGGCTTGCCACCAAACCGCAACTATTGATATTGGATGAACCCACTAGAGGTATCGATGTCGGTTCAAAATTGGAAATTCGAAATTTAATTTTAGATCTAGCTGCAGAAGGGATGAGCATTCTGTTTATTTCGGCAGAATTAGAAGAAATGGTGGCCTGCTGTGATCGGGTGCTTGTATTAAGAGATCGTTATCAAATTGGTCAATTAGAGGGAGAGCAAATGAGTGTATCTACGATTATGGAAATGATTGCAGAAGGGGCTGGTGAAAGTTGAGGCAAGCAATCACTAACTTTATGCAGGCAAAGATCTTTTGGCCGTTGGTGGCGCTAGTATTATTGTTACTGATCAATTTTATTATTATCCCGGGATTTTTCCACATTACTGTGAAGAATGGACATCTATTTGGCAGCTTAATAGATATCCTTAATCGTGTCATTCCCCTGCTTGTCATTGCCATTGGGATGACACTCGTGATTGCTATGGAAGGCATCGATATTTCTGTCGGCTCCGTCCTCGCTATCACGGCAGCGGCAGCGGCAGCCTTGATTGATACAACGTCTGTGCCGATTGCCATTGTATTGGCCCTTGTCATTGGACTGATTTGTGGATTATGGAATGGCATTTTGGTAGCGTACTTTGAAATCCAGCCCATGATCGCGACATTGATTTTGATGACTGTTGGTAGAGGAATCGCCCAATTAATTACAGGAGGACAAATCTTAACGATCAATAATGAAGCTTACGGATATGTCGGGAAAGGATTTTTACTAGGATTGCCGTTTGCGATTTATATTGGCGCAGCAGTTTTTGTTATTACCTTACTTCTCAAAAAGAAAACAGCGCTCGGGTTATTTTTGGAATCCATCGGTTCGAATATGGCTTCTAGTAAATTTGCCGGAGTGCAGCCTAAAAAAATTATTCTTATTGTTTATATGATTTCTGGTATTTGTGCGGCGATTGCTGGTATTCTGGTAAGTTCTAATGTTAGTAGTGCTGATGCTAATAATGCAGGCCTTTGGATCGAACTAGATGCCATATTAGCGGTGGTTATTGGCGGGACTTCCATGCGCGGCGGGAGGTTCTATCTGGGGGGAACCGTCATTGGAGCATTGTTTATTCAGACACTGTCTACTACCATTTACTCAATGGGCATCAAGCCTGAAATTACGATGGTCATAAAAGCCATTGTGGTGATATCCGTTTGCCTAATGCAATCAGAGGAATTTAGAAAACTAGTGAAACAGACTCCACTGAAGAAGAAGGTGAGTGAAGCATGAAACAGTCTAGAATTCGAATCAATGAAAACAATATCATTATTGTGGCAACCCTTCTTTTATTCGTATTGTTGTATGGATATGGATCGATTTCCTTTACCGGTTTTTTCAGCATGCAGGTGTTTCTTAATTTGTTTATTGATAATGCGTACCTCATTATTGTTGCAACAGGAATGGCCTTTGTCATTATTACGGGAGGGATTGATCTTTCGGTCGCCTCTTTTGTAGCCTTCGTCAGTATGTTGGCAGCCTCCTTATTGCAGCATGGGGTCCATGCCTATTTGGTTATTCTCATGATCCTAGTGATGGGCATTCTCTTCGGTGCCGGACAAGGGTACCTCATTTACAGGTTTCAATTACATCCATGGATTGTCACGTTAGCAGGTATGTTTTTTGCTAGAGGATTATGTTATTTGATTAATACGGAAAGTATTGAAATCACAGACAACACATTTATCGTTTTATCCGATCTTAAAGTCTATGTCGTGGGAGAAAATTATCTATCTTTAGGGGCGGCTATATCACTCGTTTTTGTGGCTATCGCTATGTACATTTCAAAATACACCAGATTCGGCAGGAATGTTTATGCCATCGGAGGAAATGTCAATTCGGCCAAGCTTATGGGGCTGCCAGTCAATAAGACTACGATATTGGTTTATACGTTATCGGGTTTTAGTTCTGCTCTTGGCGGCTTTGTTTTTACCATTTATATGCAGTCTGGTTATGCTCTTCACGTCATGGGGATGGAGATGGACGCTATTGCTGCTTGTGTAATAGGTGGAATCCTATTAACTGGCGGGGTAGGATACTTAATTGGGCCCACACTAGGCGTATTGAGCATGGGGATTATTCAAACAATTATTATGTTTCAGGGGACCCTAAGTTCGTGGTGGACGAAGATAGCGATCGGATTTTTACTCTTTCTCTTTATTTTACTACAGCGTCTTATTGTTATAAAAAGAGGGAAGAGGAAGGTCCAATCATTATCAGAACCAAGTATACTACCAGAAAAAGCAGGTCAGCACGCCACGATCTCATAATAAGTAAAAGTAGGATGGCTTCCATCCTCTTTTTTTTCACTATATTAATAGGACTATAGAAATAGTAATAAATAATTATTGGAAAATTATAAAAATAAACGTCTTATTGTAAATCTTTTTCACCCTATTTCTTGTTAAAGTAAAAAGTGAAAATACGTACATAGGAGGAGATAACGTAAGAGATTCTTTCATTCTGAGACATGTCGAAGTGATAGCAAATTATTTTAAGGAAAAATGGTTAAGGGAGGCAAGGAAAAAGTATGAAAAAGAAGCTGTTTGTTTTTTTTACCATGATGACAGTTGTCCTTTCACAGGCAATGGGGCTCAGTACAGTACCACCCTCTTCCGTCCATGCAGAAGATAACGTGAAGGCGCATGGTCTCAAGGGGGAGTATTATACCTCTTCAGGTGAAGGAAAGTTTGATTTCCATGATCTGAAAACTACCATAGTAGATTACGATATTAACTTTCCAGATCTAAATCCAACTTTCGATATGTTCACAGGACAAAATGATAATGTTGCTGCCAGATGGACAGGAAAAATAGTTCCAGAGCATACAGAAGATTATACCTTTTATATGATAGGAGATAATGGCTTCAGAGTCTGGATTGACGGGAAATTAGCGATTGATTTTTGGCAGGATAAATGGGACCTCGAACAGAAAAGTGCCCCAATTTCGTTAGAGGCAGGGAAGGAATATGACATAAAAATTGAATACTTCGAGCATTATGGCGGGGCGAATTTAAAACTGTACTGGTCCAGTCCAAGTGTGAAAAAACAAATTGTGCCAAGGAGTGCATTTTATCTTCCTGACAATGCTGATTTAAGTGGGGATATCAAAGAGTCAAAGGTTTTAGAAGATGGGAAACATATTGAGTTAACGTTTAATCATGATTTAGCTGCTTTGCCGTCCGGGCTGAACGATCATTTTAAAATCAATGTATTTGGACGTGATTGGCCTTTTAAAAGCCTTTCTTTAAAGAAAAATGACCCGGCGACTTTGGTGATTGAAACGGGCGAGCCTGTCTATGAGCGAACAGCTAACCAAGTGTTAATCAAATATGATGGTGAAGGGAAGATCGTTACGAAGGAAGGCGAAGACATTTCGGCATTTCTCAATCGAGCAGAGAATTTTTCACAATTCAATATTGAATCACCCTGGGCTGACAAAGTGGATGAAAATAATGTTTTGTCTGAATATCCAAGGCCACAGCTGGTACGGGACAAATGGAAGAACTTAAATGGGAAATGGGAATTTCAGAGTGCTGTAAATGGTGAGGCTGTTCCTACAGGCAAAACATTAAACGAGTCAATCCTTGTTCCATTTGCCGTTGAGTCAGCATTATCTGGGATCGAAAGACCAGAATCACATATGTGGTATAAACGAAGCTTTACCATACCAACGAATTGGCAGGGAGATCGAGTTAAATTAAATTTTGATGCTGTCGATTATAAAACGGTTGTGTATGTGAATGGGCAAAAAATGGGCGACCATGTTGGCGGTTATGATGCTTTCAGTTTTGATATCACTGACTATTTAGTAAAAGGGAATAATGAATTAATTGTAGAGGTCTATGATGAGACAAAAGGCGGGCAGGCAAAAGGGAAACAAACGAAGAATCCAGAAGGAATCTGGTATACCTCGACATCCGGAATTTGGCAGTCCGTATGGTTAGAGCCTGTTTCTGAAGCAAGTATTGAATCTATCAAAACAGAAACAGATATCCATGAAAATAAAGTGAATCTGTCTGTAAAAGGGACAAATCTTGAAAACAAAACAATTGAGGCAGTGGTCCTTAAACATGGTAAGAAAGTGGGCAAAGCCACGGGTAAAGCAGGAGAGACATTATCTGTACCAGTACCTGAACCGCATTTATGGACAACAACGGATCCCTTTTTATATGACTTACAAGTGAATGTACTGGATCATTCCACTGTTGTAGATTCTGTAAAAAGTTATTTCGGTATGAGGGAAATTTCCCTTGGGAAGGTGAACGGTCAGCTTCGTCCATTACTAAATGGAGAATTTATCTTCCAAATCGGGCCATTGGATCAAGGATATTGGCCGGAGAGCGGCTTAACAGCCCCTACGGATGAAGCGTTGAAATTTGATATTGAAAAAACAAAGGATCTTGGCTTTAATATGATTCGTAAGCATATTAAAGTAGAGCCGGAACGCTGGTATTATTGGGCAGACAAAATGGGAATGATTGTATGGCAGGATATGCCAAGTATGGATGGCTCTGTGGATTATCGACAACAGTATGAACACGAATACAATGAAATGATTCAAGAAAGGTACAATCATCCTTCAATCATCTTATGGACGGTCTTTAATGAAGGCTGGGGACAATATGATACAGTACGGGTGACCAAATGGGTGGAGAGTCTTGATCCAACTCGCTTAGTCTCGAATGCCAGCGGTTGGACGGATGCCGGAGTTGGTGACGTTTTAGACTGGCATACGTATACAGCCCCAAGATCGCCTCAAGTAGAAGAGAATAGGATTGCCGTTATTGGAGAATATGGTGGACTAGGCTTAGCCACACCAGGTCATGAATGGGGCACAACCGGCTGGAACTATGTCATGATGAAAGATAAAGAAGAAGTCACGAATACTTATGTCGACTATATTGAATCCTTAAAAGGCTATATGTATGCCAATGGTCTTAGCGCGGCAGTTTACACGCAAACGACTGACGTAGAAGGTGAGTTAAACGGCCTGCTCACCTATGATAGAAGAATTACCAAGTTAGATGAAAAGAAGGTTCGTGAAGCCAATCAATCTTTAATTGCCCTTTCATCAGCAAGGAATGTATTAAAAATAAAGCTTCAGGAAGCCGAGGATGATAAAAAAGCAGCGAAAATGGGTGATGAACCAGGAGAATATTCCAAGGATGCCATGGAATTTTTAAAGAACGCTATTAAAGAAGCTAATAAACTTTACCATGACAAAAAATCAACTTCTGAACAACTATTTGCGGCTGTCAATACGTTAAAAGAACAATTAAAAGACTTTAAGGATCAAATGAATCCTCCAATCGAAAAAGAGGCGAAAGTGGATCAATTTGATGCTACTACCTTGTCGAATAGTTGGTCTGTTTTTCGCGAGGATGCTGCCAAAGGAGTTTAACAGAGAACCCAGGACATCTAACGGTTACAACCCAAGCGGGTGATTCCTATGAATCGATCAATTCAATTAAGAATGTATTCCTGCAGGATTCTCCATCTGGAGATTTTGAAATTACGACCAAACTGAATGCGGCTGTTCAAAATAATCATGAACAAGCTGGATTGTATATTTGGCAGGACGAAGATAATTATATCCGTTTTGGTCACGTTTGGGATAATGGTTTAAAGCTTGAAACAGCTAAAGAAGAGGCCGGAAAGTACAGTAAAGCGCAAAATATGGCGCAACATCCCGGCGATCATACTGTGTATTTAAAAGTGAAAAAAACTGGTAACGCCTATTCCACCTTCTTCTGGATGAATGGGAAATGGGAGAAGGCAGCTGACCCAATTACCTCTACGATTAATGTTAGCAAGGTAGGTATATACGGCACGAGTACCCAAAGCGGTAAAAATGTAAAGGCTAGTTTTGATTATTTTACTTTGCAAAGTCTTCAAAAAGAATAAAAGGAACCTAGCTTGACTACTTGTAGACAGTCGACAAATCTGTAATTATCAGAAATGTTGACTGTCTTTCTCAATATTGCATGCCAAATGGTCGAACCGTGCCTAAAGTAAGGTGACATCATAGAAAGAATTATTATCACTTTTTCAAATGTGGATAATATAATTAATGTCCAAGAACAATGGACAAGGTCTCATTCATAACATATTGTATCTATTTGTGAGGGTGTTCAATATGAGAAACATAAGGGAGATACAAACTCAACCTATAATCGGGCAAGCATGGACTGGAAGACATGTTGTCTTGCTACACTGTACCAACAATAATCAGTTGATGAATCTTTATAAAAGTTACCACGCTCCGATTGAGCCGCCGCGTCACAATTGTGCGGAAACTTTATCGCAATTACTAAGTATTGGTTATCACATAATGGCCATTACACCAATCTCATCAAATCATATTCAATACTTTTTAGTACTTTGATTTTGTAATGATACTGATTTTGGATATACTTTCGACTGAGAAAGTGGAAAACATGGTTGATAAGTATTTGACGAAATTTTTTGGATTGAAGATTCAAGGTCAGATGATAGGTGGATCTTCTTCAACTTATTAAATATAAACCAAACGAGCTGCATGATTATTTAGCAGCTCGTTTGTGTCACATGTAATTTATTCTTTTTGTTCTTCATTTTGAGCCACATTTTTTTCTTCTATAAAATTATTTAGAGCTTCTATATTTTGATCGAAGTCCACTTCTAATACGTCACCAAGCTCTTCATCCCGTTTATTTTGAAAACTGCCATCTTCGGGGATGCGTATGGTTTTTATATCTCTGCTTTTCTTCGTTAACATGTCTTTTCCAATCGTCAAAAGGGTGGAACTATCAATATTGGTATCTATGTATTTATTTATTAGACCTAATAGCTTAGGGAGTTTTACAACACTATGTAGACTTACAGCTTCATTCGTTATTTTTGAAATTACTTCTTGCTGTCTTTGAATCCGTCCGAAGTCACTTAAACGATCATGACGAAAACGGACATAACCTAACAACTCTTTCCCATGCAGTTGTTGTTTCCCTTTTTCTAACGGCGTCTCTATGCCATAAGACATCTCATATGGAACATTTACTTCAATTCCATTTGGCACGAGCAGATCGACCGCTTTTTCGAATCCTTTAAAGTCTACCATCGCATAATAATGAATATTGAGATCGAAATTTTCTTTAATCGTTTTCCTTAGTAATTCAGGACCTCCAAACGAATAAGCTGCATTTAATTTTTGCTGTCCATGTTCTGGTACAGTGACCAACATATCACGCATAAGAGAGATAATTTTTATTTTATGGGTTTGTGGATCATAATGTGCAACCATGATCGTATCGGTTCGAGCTTGTTTTTCTCCCCGTGAGTCACTTCCTAATAAAAGAACATTGATTGCGCCTAGTTTATTTTTCTCTCCTTGAAATGTTTGTTTTCCATCCACTTTTTTAAGTGGTTGGTTGACAGCTTGTATTGTTCCTTCTATGTACTGAAATAAATGAAAAAGACCAACTATAAAAATACCTATTAGAAGGAGGGCGCCAAACACTCTCCCTCATCTTACTTTTCTTCTATTCTTTTTTGACCGTGTCAAATTTTGCACCTCCTAGGCTGAATAATCAATATTTCAAGGTAACTATTATATTATTAATTTCTGATAAAGTAAAAAATAAACCAAGGTTTGTTTTTAATCTTTTAACCATCCCTTGAAGTAGTGATTATCCCATAATTAGTTTTCATTTTTTTTAATTTCAGGTTACAATTTGCTGAATTTCTGATTACATTGTCATCTTTTGCTGTCACTTATCTAAAATTCATAGAGGAATTTCATATGTTTCAAATGAATATGATATTCTAAAGATTTTTGTCGTACATTATTATAAAATGGTAGAAATGAATAGATTAGGGAGTGTAGAAAATATGAATGTAAGTTTATTCCATGCATTGGAAGGTGAAAATATCTATTTTAAATCTCTAAGTACAAATGATGCTCGAGAGATCCATAACTATGCATCAGATGAGGAAGTTTCACGTTTTATTGGCTGGAATTTAATGAACACTTTGCATGAAACTACTGAACACATTGAAACGATGGTAAAACGTGAGTTAGCGGGTACTCATTTATATGCTTCCATTGTTCTAAAATCAACTCAAGAAATTATCGGGACAGCTATGATTTTCAATTTTGACCAAGAAGCAAAGAAAGCGGAAATTGGATATGTTTTTCATAGAGACCATTGGGGAAGAGGATATGGAACAGAGTGTGTAGCGTTGATGAATGATTTCGCATTTGAAACTCTTAATCTGCACAAACTCCATGCTAGTGTTGTTGAGGAAAATTTGGGGTCTGCCCGGATCCTAGAAAAGAATGGGTATGTGTTAGAGGGAAAATTAAAAGACCACTTTTTTATAGAAGAAAAATATTATCACGCTTTACTTTTCGGTAAAATTCAAACCAAAAATGATTAATTTCTAAGTGATAAAAATTATTCTATTTAGGATCTCCAATTGGAAGTCCTTGCAGGAATAAATTATTCAGTAAAGCTATATAAAGAAGGAAACATGACCGTAAATCAAATTGGTGAAATTACAAATGTGTCTAAAGCTTCATTATATAGAAAGCTATCAGAAGGGAACAAAAAGTCCTTCCTAATTCCATTAAAGGGCCATATCTCTTGAATAAGAACTAAATATATAGGTTAAAGTCAATTGATATTTAATGAAAAGTACGAGTTACTTTAAATGAAAAGGGAGCAGAATAAAATTTCTTCTCCCCTTATACCATTTATAAATTAACTAACAATCTTCTGCTTTATAATGATGTAAAGGAGGTGGAACTAGCCATCCTTTTTCTTTATTTAGACGAAGAACTTTAGCTCCAAGTGCTGCCTTTTGAATATGAAATTGTCCAAACATCATTCCAATATCTTCTCGAATTGATTGCCCCATTATTGTACTGCACGATACTAATCCTGCAGCAATGCTCATTGAAAGAGCTGCTGCTATTTCAGGATCTGCAAAACGTGCTCCAACTGGAATATCCTCTAAACAAGCATTAGGTCTTTCTGGAGGTGATGGAGGTAATCCAACTCCATTCGCTTTTAATAAAGTTTCAATCTGTTTGATTTCTTGTTGTCCTCCTTGAATGGCTTCCTCAAGCAATTTCTGTAAATCTTCATCACCTGCATGGTTTAGGTGAGTTTGATAACCTGCAATTGCCCCTTTAGCCGTTAAAAGAAACGACCATGTGCTAAATACTTCCCCATAATGCATAGGTTCGTCTGTTGGATTTCCACTTAAAATTCCCATTGTAATCCTCCTAATCAAATTCATATTTAGTGCCTCCTTTCGCCAAAGCACATATTATTATCATTCTCCTTTAGCAGCTTATTAATTCATTATTTTGTGGCTTCGAAATAAAGCTCGATCATTAATAAAAATGTATAATTGCTTATAATAAAGTTTGATCAGGAATCCTGTTTTAAAATGTATAATTCACATTTATTGGTATAATAAATAGAGTTTTAAATTTTATTAGTAATTAAAGGGGATACTTTTATGCTTAGTCGAGAGGATGAAATGAAAAATTGGCTATTATATGAGGTTTGTAAAGGGGATCCCGATTGTGATAAGAAGATTAGACAGTTAATTCTTGCAGATAAAAAATTAGTGAAAAAAATAAATGAATTTTTTTTGAAGAATGAAATGTACGAAATAAAAAAAACAATCACCAACTTCATTATTGAATGTAAGATAATTATCCGAACTTGTAAAGAATGTGAGAAAAAGAATGTAATTTCATCAGATTACTTATTTGAAGCGAAATGTGTTGATTTCAATAAACAACTATTAAAACGACAAGACAACAATAATAAATCAGTTAGCTTTAGCAAAGAAAATCAGGAGAAGAATGAAGGGAAAAGGTATCACTTAAAATAAGCGCAAATTACTTCCTAAAATGACAGGTAACGAAAGAATCTAATAAAATCAAAGGCTAGTTAGGTAATATACAAACGTTACAAAAATACTGGTTTTTGGTAATTGTTGAATGACAATAAAGATGTTTTATTACAAATAAAGTTTCCCCAACGATACCATTGATAATGGTTATCTGCCACATTGTGCGCAGCTGGATCTTGTTTGTTGCTGATAGACCCAGGTGGCTCCGCCAAGAGCGATACCCAACAACATCCACCCTCCGTAAACTATGGATACCATCAATCCGTTGCCATCGAAACGCACTGGACCATCAGCTAGACCCAGTCCCTGCATAACGGATCCAAATATTGCTAAAAACCCCATAGGAGCAGTCATACAGGTAGCAATCCAACCTCCAGTGATAAGAATCCAGCGAGGGAAGATACGCCCCCATCTCTGGACAAGTGCAAGAGAAAGCAATGCACTAGCACCAAAAACTAAAACTTCTCCATACGCAGAATGATGACCGAAGTTTTGACCGCCCCCTAGGGTCCCACCGAGCGACCAGTAAATTTTCAACAAGGGGTATGGAAATGACAGCATGAAAGCAGTATAGCCAATCCATACATTCGATCGAATCTTTCCCTTGTTCAAGGACCCGTGGCCACACACGACACATGCACCTCGGGATACACGCTGAAAGGTGACAGTAGTCAAAGCCAGCAGTGTTGCCCCTATGAGGCTAACAGTTCGGGTTGCAAACCCTGGCCAGTCCACGACGGGTGGTAAACCAGGTATTCCAAGTACAGCGGCCGTGCGGAGTGAGTCAAAGACGATACCAGCTGATGACCAGACTAGTAGAATACAAGCACCCCAAGCACCAATTAGCACGATTAGACGTGGCATGATTCTTACACGCGGCCAACCAATTGATAACAGCAATGCGATCACTCCCAATATTGCAGCGAAAGCCGTAACCCACGTTGGAGCAAACCCCATTGTATAGTCCGGTGCGTGAGGCAAAAAGGATTTAAATATAATTGCGACTAGCGTTACAGTGCATGCCCCGAGTGCAGCCCACGCTCGTAAATAGGATTGTACGACCGATTTTTTTCCAACCGATTTCGCAATCATGGTTGCACCATCCGTCTTGGTAACTTTTTCGCCATTGAGGATCTCCTTATTGATAGTAAAACCTCCTTTGAGTTTCAAGATCGTTACCTGTCTTTCGCTATCGTCCATCAATAGCTACAAAATAATCACATATACGCTTAATTTCCATCATGATGCCTTTCCGACATTCCCATTGAAATAGATTACTAAGAACCTTTTAATATTTCCCCTTCTCTATTCTATTCTGTTATTAAATTAAGTTTACAAATACACTTATTTGGTTAACACAGTCTCAG
>Ga0213823_1000829_pt1 | contig 21986 bp, 18 predicted proteins | sample MC6MC0907MG_FD_179887 | JGI IMG/M metagenome (GOLD analysis project Ga0213823, IMG submission 179887) | Enriched soil aggregate microbial communities from Iowa State University, Ames, United States - MC6-MC0907-MG | ecosystem: Environmental > Terrestrial > Soil > Unclassified | place: USA: Iowa...
CTGACAATTATGTAAAAGATATCAATGAGCATCTAAAAGTTGGAGATGAAGTTGAAGTAAAAGTGATGAATGTTGAAGCGGACGGAAAGATTGGTCTTTCAATCCGTAAAGCAAAGCCTCAAGCTGAAAGACCAGAGCGACCAGAGCGTCCAGCACGTCCACGTCGTGATAATCGTTCCAATGATCGCAACGAACGCCACCAGCCAAAAGAAAATTTTGAGCAAAAAATGGCACGCTTCTTAAAAGATAGTGATGAACGTCTAGCAACACTTAAACGTGCTACAGAATCAAAACGCGGAGGTCGCGGAGCTAGAAGAGGGTAGTTTGCTGACTGTTTTAATCGTAGAAAAAGTGTATGAAATAGAGTTGGGAGTGGCTTTTTAAAAGCTACTCCCTTTTTTAATATACCTATAAAGTAGAAGAAGGTCTCTTTTTCTTTTTTGTGGGTGTTATCGTTTTTTCATCGGTAAGACCAATGGATTCTTTCTTCACAGGATGGATAACCATTTTGACAAGTAAAGAAACACCATATACACTCACAGCTAGTCCACCAAGCAATAAGATTATTTGAACAAAAAACGGTAAGTTTATTAGAATTGAAATAAGAATAATCATTGAGCCACTTCCACAAATTAAAGCAGCTTTTGTTAATGCACTCAAGGGAATTAAACCTCCTAAAAACGTTGTTTTTACTAGTATGCCATACTTTTATATTCTGTCACATAGCTTTACTTAAGCGGACGGATAGAATTTGCAAAGAAGTAGATAGATGGATAAATTAAAAATAGGTATCTCAGAATCTAGTTCTGAGATACCTATTTGAGATGACCCGTACGGGATTCGAACCCGTGTTACCGCCGTGAAAGGGCGGTGTCTTAACCACTTGACCAACGGGCCTATATGGTGGCGGCCGAGGGGATCGAACCCCCGACCTTACGGGTATGAACCGTACGCTCTAGCCAGCTGAGCTAGGCCGCCAAATTTAGAAATGGAGCGGAAGACGAGGTTCGAACTCGCGACCCCCACCTTGGCAAGGTGGTGTTCTACCACTGAACTACTTCCGCATGTCGTTTAAGCAACAAGTTAAATAATACAAGCCAATCGTGCTAGTGTCAAGTAGGTTTGAAAAAATATTTAAAGATATTTCAGGACATTTAACTATAGAAGAATATTTTAGCGGATTTTTTGTTCTTACGTAGAAATATATCCTAGAGAAGAGTTGAATCAAACCATTAATAGTACATAAAATTCCTTCAAATTAGGCTTTAAGATGAATAGTAAATAATTATTATATTGATTCAATAATTGAATTTTCTAATATTTCTATTGATCAAAAGCCTTTTACTATAGAAATTGTTGCCAATTCTCGTATTTATGAATAGCTATTAGTCGAAATATTTATATTTTTTTCTGTCAACGTCAGACAATCTTTCCACACATAATTTTTTATAATAACCAAAAGTGCGGAAAGGGGATAGTTAAATGACAAGTATTGAATGGTATAATACAACGAATGTAGATGACCAAAAAATAGGTTTGAAAAAGAAGCAGATCCTAATAGGCTCTCTCTTTTTTTTAACCGCCTTTTTCTTGGCTCAATCTGTTGTATTTGAAGCGGCTGTACCGTTCTCAGTTCCTTTTTGGGCCATTATTCGAACAAAATATAGGGAGTATGCTAAATTCGTATTATTTGGGAGTTTAGCGGGTTGCTTTTTCCTAGGCTTTGGACAAGTCCTAATTCTCGCTTTACAAATTATCCTGTATGAATGTATTATGCGTTTTCGTTACTGGCAACTGCCCCAAAGTATTGCGGTGTCTTTAGCTGTATTACTGGTACAAATAATGTGGCAAGGGGTGATGTATCAAGGCTTACCACCAGTGCTTGTACAATTTTATGTGGGCTGTGAAGCAGCTTTAGCTCTTATTATGACATTGTTTATGCAAGTATTATTTGTTAATTCGTATGAATGGTTTACGACGCATTGGACATATGAAAAGCTAGGTTCAGGATTAGTCGTCTTTGCAGCCATGCTTACTGGAATGCAAACGGTTGTAATAAGCTATTTTTCACTCCCTATTTTTTTACTGCAGCTCTTTATTTGTTTTGGCGCATTGGTTGGAAGTGTTCCTTTAGCAACTGTCATTGGAGCAGTGCTAGGGACGCTTATTGGTGTGGCCAAGCTTTCGTTTACCGGTATGCTTTCGGTGGCTACCTTAACTGGATTATGTGCGGGTATGGGAGCGAAAGGTGGTAGATTTGGCGTTGCTATTGGTAGTATTTTACCTAGTGTATTTTTTTTATTTTATGACGCCACATTGCCCTTGGATAGTGTTTATTTTACCTCAATTGCCATTGGTAGTATTTTATTTCTAACCATTCCAAAGAAATATTCGGATAGGGTAAGGGACAAGCTCTTTCCACAACGAGAAGAGGTTTTACTAGCCCGACAGAATTGGTTAACAGAACATGTAACGTATAAATTAGAGCACTTTCAGCATTTTGTGCAATTCATGAAGGAACTTGTGTTTGATCGCTTTATGACAGCACCAGTTGAAGCGGCAAAGGAAGTAGCACCAATGAATACTTGTTTAAGTTGTTTCCGTTATGATCATTGCTGGGGTGCGCAAAATAATGGTATGGACAAGCTGATGACAGATTGGTTTCATATGAAAGGAGTAGGCAAGGAATCAGCTATTCATCGTGTTGAAGAACAAATACGCTATAAATGTGTGAAATCCACGAAAATCTTTGAGGAATTAGATACAGAACTTTATAGAGAACGAATTAACGGGCAATATTTCCATGGTAAAAAAATGATTGCCCTTCAACTGCGAGATATGAGCAATCATTTAAATCAGTTAATTGCTGAGATGAAGGAAGATACAATTTCTTTTGTAAGTGTTGAGAAGGACATTGTTGAGCGCTTAAAGGAAGCCAATATTGAATGTTTTCAACTTGATGTCTTAAGTAATAAGCCTGGGGCAAGAAGGATTGTTTGTGCCTTAGCACCAGCACGTGTCAACTGGGAGAAAGATACGACATTAGCTGAACGTATGATTTTGCCGATTCTTTATGAAATTTTTGATGAACCTTTTGAAATTGAAAAAGTAGTAGCCTGCGAAATACCATTTCGTCATGTTCAAATTTGCTTTAGATCAGCTATTAGCTTTGAAGTAGAGTATGATATATATAGCATGTCTAAAGATGCAACACTATATTCCGGTGATTCTCATGCCCTTTTCCAATTGCATCCAGGATTATTTGCGATATTGCTGTCTGATGGTATGGGGCAAAGTAAAGAAGCACAACATGAAAGTAGAAAATTGATTCATTTAATGAGAGAGTGTCTAAATTACAATATGAATCCCGAAACTGCGATGCATACGCTCCATTATGTCATGGCATTAAAACAGCAAGATGATATGTATGCAACCCTTGATTTTGCACTTGTCGATTTACAGCATGGAGATTTGTGGTCGTGGAAAGCGGGTGGAATGTCAACCTACATTTTGCGTGGAAAAGAGGTACTGAAAGTAGAAAGTAATGCAGCACCTGTAGGATTCTTATCTATTTCAGCAGTCGAAGCTGAAAAAAGAAAACTGAAGGCAGGTGATGTTATTTTAATGCATTCAGATGGACTGTTCTCAAGTGTAGCTGATTGGGATGAACAGGAGGAAACATTTTTAGCTTTCGCACAGCAGGTAGCAAGTACAAATAAAACGATTCAAGAAAAGCTAACAACCATTATGCAATCATTCCAAGGATATTTTGAAATAGAGGATGATTGTACAGTATTAATGTTAGAGGTGACACATGTTGTACCGACATGGGCTGTCTTTAGACCAGCTCAGTATTCAATGAGCAAGTCATCTTAAACTAACAACGAAAAGGGGAGGAGAAGCGTTTGTCATTTGAATTAAAGGTCAAAACATTTATAGAAGAAGAGCAATTATTACAGCAAGGCGACCATCTTCTCATCGCCGTTTCGGGTGGGGTAGACTCTATGGCTTTACTTCATTACTTTATTCAAACACAGGAGCATTGGAACATTCAGGTGGAAGCCGTACATGTTGATCATATGTTGAGAGGAGAAGCTTCTGCTGAGGATAGGGCTTTTGTTCAAAAATATTGCGACGCTAATGATGTTTACTTACATGCCAAGGAAATTCCAATACCTACAATACTGGCACAGGAAAATGGTAATACACAGTTAATATGTCGTAGAGAAAGGTATCAATTTTTCAAAGAAGTTCTGCATAAAACAAAAGCTAATAAGCTTGTAACTGCACATCATGCGGATGACCAACTGGAGTCAGTATTAATGGCCCTTACAAAAAATGCAACAATGAATAGCATGCAGGGCATACGTCCTCAAAGAATTTTTGGAGGAAAATCATTAATTCGTCCGTTTTTAACGGTTACAAAGTCTGAAATAGGGGAATATTTACTTAGAAAAGGTTTAGATTATCGAGAAGATGCTAGCAATTCTAAAGATACCTATGTACGTAATCGTTTTAGACATCATGTGGTGCCTTTATTGGAGGCAGAGAATCCGCGAGTGACTGAACAGGTGACCCATTTCACAAAGCAATTGCAAGAAGACGATACCTTTTTAATGACATTGGCCCAAGATGTATTTTCCCAAATCATCATAAGAAATAATGAAAATACATATCGCATGGAAATTGAGGCATTTCAATTGGTACCACTTGCTTTACAAAGGAGGCTCATTTTAATACTATTAAACTATCTTTACAAAGATTCAAATACGATACAAAGTTATGCCTTATTGACTTCAATTTTAAAGCTTTGTGATACAACAGCAGGGTATGCTGAAATTCACTTACCTGAAGATTTTCTAGCAGTTCGCCGTTATGGAAATTTAACGATTCAGAAAAAGGAGCCTTTAGAAGGCCTAGCTTCTCCTGAGAAACAGGTTATTTCGACTGCTAATGGCTGGACAACACTGACAAATGGTGAGCGCTTACGCGTAGTCAATTTGCATGATTTATCGTCTGAATTGCTGACGGATACTGCACAACTTTTTTATTTTAACGCTAGCAAACTCCACCTACCGTTTTATGTTCGGGCACGCAGGGATGGAGATAGAATGCTGTTAAAAGGAATGGATCAGCCAAAACGCTTATCTCGCCTTTTTATAGATGAAAAGATTCCTTTAAATGAGCGAAATAGCTGGCCGTTACTGATTTCTCAATCTGATGAGGTGGTAGCGGTAATTGGTGTGCGTATGGGAATATTTTTTTCAACCACTCCGCAACCAAACGATGATACAGTGCTCATCGTAGACTAAGGTCTTTGTAAAATATTTCACCGAAATAGGGTGAAGATTTTTTGATACATCACGAGGAGGAATCGATATGTTACAAAACGACATCGAAAAAATTATGATTACAGAAGAACAATTGCAAGAAAGAATTGCAGACTTAGGCGCGCAATTAACAGAGGAATACAAAGATGCATTTCCATTAGCTGTTGGCGTACTTAAAGGGGCAATGCCATTTATGACAGACCTAATGAAACGTTTCGATTCTTTCATCGAACTTGATTTTATGGATGTGTCTAGCTATGGTAATGCTACTGTGTCATCTGGTGAAGTGAAGATTTTAAAGGATTTGAATACAAGCGTTGAGGGACGTGACGTATTAATTATCGAGGACATTATTGATAGTGGTTTAACTTTAAGCTATCTAGTAGATTTATTTAAATATCGCAAAGCAAAGTCCATTAAAATTGTTACATTACTTGATAAACCATCAGGTCGAAAAGTAAATTTATCTGCTGACTATGTTGGTTTCGAAGTGCCAGATGGCTTTGTTGTAGGATATGGCTTAGATTACGCTGAAAAATATCGTAACTTACCTTATATTGGTATTTTAAAGCCTGAGGTATATTCTTTCTAAGAACAAAAGACCAGCTATAAAAAGCAAAGGTCTCCAGCGCAAGTCACGTATTTTTAGTTATGTTTAACATAATTCAAAATCTTGACACAATGTTTAGCTATATCGAGCCCGAGGAACAGGTACAATTACGCTGGGACATATAAAGATGGCCTAAAAACTGTTGTGATAACGGCAATAAGTGAACGAAACATTTTTTAAGTAGGGCTTTTCGTTGTATGATGAAATCATGATATGTTAAGATTTTACTTATAATTTTTCTGTTTGTAATGAGGAGGCTGGAGATGAATCGAATATTTCGATATACCATATTCTATCTACTGATTTTCCTAGTGATTATCGGTATTTTTGGTACTTTCAATGGTGGAAATTCACCAACGAAAGAATTAACTTATCATGAGTTTCAAGAAGCTCTAGATAAGAAAGAAATAACAAGTGCTACAATTCAACCTGATAAATCAGTTTACGTCGTTGAAGGAACACTGAAGGGGTATGAAAAAGGGGAAAGTTTTACTACAAACATCCCTCGTGAAAACCAATCTTTAATGGACCGCATCGATGAGGCTGCTAAGGATAAAAATAGTAATATTAGTTTTTTAGCAGCACCAGAAACAAGTGGATGGATTCAATTCTTTACAGGAATTATTCCTTTCATTATCATCATTTTCTTATTCTTCTTCCTAATGAGTCAATCTCAGGGTGGTGGTAATAAAGTGATGAGCTTTGGTAAAAGTAAAGCTAAACTGTATGATGATCAAAAGAAAAAAGTGCGTTTTACAGATGTAGCAGGTGCTGATGAAGAGAAAGCAGAACTTGTTGAAGTGGTAGAATTCTTAAAAGACCACCGCAAATTCACTGAAATTGGTGCCCGTATTCCAAAGGGTATCTTACTTGTAGGTCCTCCAGGTACAGGTAAAACATTACTTGCACGAGCAGTAGCAGGTGAAGCAGGTGTTCCATTCTTCTCTATCTCAGGTTCTGACTTCGTTGAAATGTTTGTCGGTGTTGGTGCTTCTCGTGTCCGAGATCTATTTGAAAATGCTAAGAAAAATGCTCCATGTATCATCTTTATCGATGAGATTGATGCAGTAGGTCGTCAACGTGGTGCTGGTCTCGGTGGAGGCCATGATGAGCGTGAACAAACATTAAACCAGTTATTAGTTGAAATGGATGGTTTTGGTGCCAATGAAGGGATTATTATCATTGCCGCAACAAACCGCCCGGATATTTTAGATAAAGCATTATTACGTCCAGGTCGTTTTGACCGTCAAATTACAGTAGGTCATCCTGATGTAAAAGGACGTGAGGCAATTCTTAAAGTACATGCACGTAATAAGCCTTTAGCAGATACAGTTGATTTAGCAGCTGTTGCTCAACGTACGCCAGGTTTCTCAGGTGCGGATTTAGAAAATCTACTAAACGAAGCAGCGCTTGTAGCGGCTCGAAAAAGTAAGCGCACTATAAATATGGCAGATATTGATGAAGCATCAGACCGAGTAATCGCTGGTCCTGCAAAAGCCAGTCGCGTATATTCTGCGAAAGAGAAGAAACTGGTATCCTTCCATGAAGCCGGCCACGTAGTCGTTGGTCTTGAGCTAGATGAGGCTGATACAGTACACAAAGTAACAATTGTTCCTCGTGGGCAAGCGGGTGGATATGCGATTATGTTACCGAAGGAAGAGCGCTTCTTTACGACAAAGCAAGAGCTTTTAGATCGTATTGCAGGTCTTCTGGGTGGTCGTGTAGCTGAAGAAATTGTTCTTGGTGAAGTTTCTACTGGAGCACATAACGATTTCCAAAAGGTTACAAGCATTGCCCGTGCTATGGTTACTGAATACGGAATGAGTGAGAATCTTGGAGCTATGCAATTTGGTTCAAGTCAAGGTGGTAATGTATTCCTTGGCCGCGACTTTAATTCTGACCAGAACTATTCTGATTCAATAGCCTATGAAATTGATAAAGAAATGCAAAAAATAATTGATACACAATATGAGCGTACTAAGCGTATCCTTACGGAAAAACGTCACCTGCTTGATTTAATTGCCAATACACTAATGGAAAAAGAAACATTAAATGCACAAGAAATTGAGCATTTACGTGATCACGGTGTGTTACCGGAACCAGAGGCTGCAGAAAAAATTGAGGAGAACACTCCAAAGATTGAAGCAAAGCCTACATTAGATACTATTGGCGAACCAGTTGTTGAAAAAGAGCTACTAAGTAAAGAGTCAAATCCAACAACTTTGGATTTAGCAAAAGAACGTAAAGAACCGAATGATGCACCTAAGGGTATCGATGAAAAACGTGATTAAAAATAGGGAAGACTGTTTACTAGTTCAGTAAGCAGTCTTTTTCTTTGCCTTTTCTTACTAATAAGCATTAGGATAGAGTAGTAAAAAAGACAAGCTGCATGCAACTCTGCCATTTAGAGAGATGTTAGCCAAAAAAGATAGGAGTATATATGCGTGGGAAATGTTGTATTGAATAATGGTCTTAAAATGCCATTGGTTGGATATGGTGTCTTTCGAGTACCCGAAGGAGATGACCTAGCTGAAGCAGTCAAAACAGCTATAGAAAAAGGATATCGTAGTATTGATACAGCACAAGTATATCGAAACGAAGAAAGTGTTGGACGAGGAATACGAGCAGCCATTGAAGAAGGCTTGGTAACTCGTGAAGAATTATTTATCACATCAAAAGTTTGGAACGATGGACTTTCCTATGAAGAAACACTTGCGGCATATGACAGCAGTCTAGAAAAAATAGGATTAGACTATTTAGATTTATATTTAGTACATTGGCCTGGAATAGACCAAAATTATATTGAAGTTTATAAAGCACTAGAAAAGATTTATCAAGATGGTCGAGTACGTTCAATTGGTGTTAGTAATTTCCATGTACACCATTTGGAAAGCCTTTTGAAGGAAACGACTGTCGTCCCTGTTATAAATCAAATTGAATTCCATCCGCATTTAATACAGGAGGAAGTACGTGCCTACTGTAAGGATAAGGGCATACAGGTAGAGGCATGGTCTCCGTTGATGAATGGTTCTCTACTGGAAGAGGCATTGATTCAAGAGCTAGCATCTAAATATGGTAAAACGCCTGCACAGATTGTATTACGCTATGATGTGCAACATGATGTTGTCACGATTCCAAAAACGATGACACCTGCACGTATGACTGAAAACCTAGCTGTTTTTGATTTTACGTTAACTGAGCAAGAAATGACACAGTTAGATGCAATGAACGATGGACTACGTTGTGGTCCAGATCCAGAAAAATTTAATTTCAAATGATTGTAAGAGAGGCTACCATATTTAGGGGGCCTCTTTTTAAAGAAGGATGATAACATGTATAGGTATTTATCTCCACCTGTAGTAGAAGGTGATGTACCTAAGACTATCCCTACAGTACAAACAACATCTGCTGAATCAAGATAAAAAGTATGGTATCATTTTCTAAAGTGTTTTATCCTCATTCCAGTTAGAGAGAATATTGTAATATGGGGATTGTGAAAGTTACAATGACGACATGGGAGGTGTCATTCTTGATTTTAGTTTTAGATGCAGGGAATTCCAATATTGTATTAGGTGTCTATGATGACAACGATCAATTAGCCTTCCATTGGCGTATGGTGACGGATCTTCATAAAACAGAAGATGAATATGCCATGCAAGTTCTTTCATTTTTTAATCATGCAGGCATTTCATTTGAACAAATAACAGGCATTATTATATCCTCAGTTGTGCCACCAATTATGTTTTCACTAGAGGCGATGTGCCAGAAGTATTTTCGAAAAAAGCCATTGATAGTAGGACCAGGTGTGAAAACAGGTTTAAATATTAAATACGAAAATCCTCGTGAGGTTGGGTCTGATCGCATAGTGAATGCCATAGCAGCTCTAGATTTATATAAGGCCCCTTGTATCATAGTTGATTTTGGGACAGCAACAACCTATTGTTATTTGAACGAAAAGGGCGATTACATGGGTGGAGCTATTGCGCCAGGCATCACTATTTCTACAGAGGCTCTTTATACACAGGCTGCAAGATTGCCGCGTATTGAAATCGTTCGACCTACACATATCGTGGGGAAAACGACCGTTTCTGCCATGCAGGCGGGAATTTTTTATGGCTTTGTCGGACAAGTTGAGGGCATTGTTAATCGTATAAAAGCACAAAGTAAAGAGGAGCCATTAGTTATTGCTACAGGTGGATTAGCAAATCTAATTGCAGGGGAGACACAAATTATAGATGTTGTAGATCCATTTTTAACGTTAAAGGGTTTATATAAGCTCTATAAACGTAACCAATAGGAAATGAGGGACATTCCATTTATGAGTGATTATTTAGTAAGAGGTTTAGGATTTAATGGACAAGTTCGTGTGTTTGCAGCACGTACAACAGCCACAGTAGGAGAAGTGCAACGCCGTCACGATACATGGCCAGTTGTATCAGCAGCTTTAGGTCGTTCAATGACAGCGGCAGTTATGATGGGAGCCATGCTAAAAGGTGAAGAGAAAATCACTATTAAAATTGAGGGCAACGGTCCAATTGGCCCAATGGTAATTGATAGTAATGCACATGGAGAAGTGCGTGGATTTGTGACAAACCCTCATGTACACTTTGATTTAAACGAGCAAGGTAAGCTAGATGTTCGAGCAGGTGTTGGAACAGAAGGTGCTCTTACAATTGTTAAAGACCTTGGTTTAAGAGATATGTTTTCAGGACAAACACCAATTGTTTCAGGCGAAATTGCTGAAGATTTTACTTATTATTTTGCTACATCTGAGCAAGTACCATCATCTGTAGGTTTAGGCGTATTAGTTAATCCAGACAACACTATTCTTGCAGCTGGCGGATTTATACTTCAATTAATGCCAGGCTGTGAGGAAGAAACGATAACTGAAATTGAGCAACACCTTGCTACAATAGAGCCTGTTTCCAAAATGATTGAAAAAGGCTTTACACCAGAGCAAATTTTAGAAGCTGTATTAGGAAATGGACATCTACAAATTTTAGATTCCATGCCAGTTGAATTTAAATGTCAATGTTCAAAAGAGCGGTTTGGTGCGGCAATTTTAGGTCTAGGAACAGCAGAGATTAGAGAAATGATTGATGAGGACGGCGGTGCAGAGGCACAATGTCACTTCTGCTTAGAGACATATAGCTTTTCTAAAGATGAGCTAGAAGGGTTTATCGATGAGCTCAACGCGTAATCGGCGACCTTCAACCAATGTAACACCAAACCAAACTCCTTTATTGCAACGTCGTTTAAAGACAAAGCCTGCTTTAGCTGTCATAGCCGTTTTGTTATTAGGAAATGTATTATGGTTCATTAGTTGGTTGATCCCGAACAAAGGTCAGGAAATTGGTAGCGACGAACAAGTCGCTGCCATTGACGGGGATGTTATCACACGCCAAGAGTGGATGATTGCTATGGAAGAACGATATGGTAAAGAAACACTCCAAAATTTAGTAAATGAAACGGTAATGGAAAAGGCTGCAAAAACATATAAAATTAAAGTTACTGATAAAGAAATTAATCTTGAATTAGCGTTAATGCGATCTGCTCAAGATAAGTATGATACAGCCATGCAAAATCTTTCGGCAGAGCAACTACGCCAAAAGATTCGATCACAGCTTATATTGGATAAGGTACTCACGAAAGATGTAGTGATAGAGGAAGAAAACGTTGAAAAGTATTATGAGGAAAATCAAGGCTTATATAATACAAAAACAAGCTATCGTACGAATTTTATTGAGGTCGATTCAAAAAAAGCTGCTGATGAGGCACTGGGTGAATTAAAAAATGGCTCTGATTTTACAGTGCTGGCACGAGAAATTTCTGTTGATAGTGCTTCAGCGAGTTTAGGAGGGGATATTGGTTTCCTTACAGAAAATCAGGAAAATGTAGACCCTGCAATTATTAATACTGTAAAATCACTAAAGGCAGATGAGGTAAGTAAAGCCTTTAAGTTAGATAATGGTCATTATGGCATTGTTCAAGTACAAGAGATATTAGAAGGACAATCCTTTACATATGACGATGTGAAAGAACATATTGAGCGAGAATTAGCTTTAGAGCAATTACCGCAATCTGTTACGCCAGAAGCATTTTGGTCGGAATTTAATGCTACTTGGTATTATGGAGAGACTAAAAAAGAAAAATAATACATGAAAAGAGTCTGCAGGTTTTGCGGGGTAAAATGAGTCTGATCAAACTTACAGGCATTCGTAGTGAATTACCCAATAAATGCAGGTTCTTTTTCTTTAGTGAGGATAAGATTTTTCCTTTTCATAGCAATGATAAATATTCTGAAAATATTAGTTTTATTTATTGACAATCGAATGGAAAAATTGATAAAATACAAAATAAGTAAAACCTATAAAAATAGTAGGGATTGGGAGTGGATTAGTAAATGAGTAGATTAGCAAACTCGGTAGCTGAATTAGTTGGTAAAACACCAATTGTAAAATTAAATCATGCAACAAGTGAAAATGAAGGTACTGTGTATGTAAAATTAGAATATTTTAATCCGGGAAGCTCGGTAAAAGACCGTCTAGCTTTAGCTATGATTGAAGCTGCGGAAAAAGACGGGACATTAAAACCTGGTGGTACGATTATTGAGCCGACATCTGGTAATACAGGTATTGGTCTTGCAATGATTGCAGCTGCTAAAGGTTATAAAGCCATTTTAGTTATGCCAGAAACTATGAGCTTAGAGCGTCGTAATTTATTACGTGCTTATGGTGCAGAGCTTGTATTAACACCTGGTCCAGCAGGTATGAAAGGTGCAATTGCTAAAGCAGAAGAACTATCTGAAGAACATGGCTACTTCCTACCACAACAATTTACAAATCCTGCGAACGCGGTAATTCACCGTTTAACAACAGGCCCAGAAATTGTAGAAGCATTTGATGGCCTGACACTCGATGCTTTTGTAGCTGGTGTCGGCACTGGTGGTACAATTACTGGTGCTGGTGCGGTCTTAAAAGAAAAGTATCCAAACATTGAAATCATTGCAGTTGAACCAAAGGATTCACCAGTTCTTTCTGGTGGTCAACCAGGGCCTCATAAAATTCAAGGAATTGGCGCTGGATTTGTACCAGCAGTTTTAGATACAGAAGTCTATTCGTCAGTATTCCCTGTTGAGAATGAGGTTGCTTTTGAAGTAGCACGTAAAGTAGCACGTGAAGAAGGAATCCTATGTGGTATTTCATCTGGTGCTGCAATCTATGCTGCAATTGAAGCGGCAAAACGTTTAGGTAAGGGTTCGAATGTCCTTGCTATTGTGCCTTCTAATGGTGAGCGTTATCTATCAACACCTTTATATCAATTTGAAGACTAATTCAATTTTTTTATGTAAGGGCTCCTTTATAAAGGGGCCCTTTTTTAGTGTGAAAACTAGGGCACTATGAAAATTATAAAAACATTCGCTTCTATGTAATAATCAAGTTAAGATGGAATCACATCATATGTTTAAAGGGGAAAAATAACTTGAAAACAATACTTACAAAAACATTAACGATGGATGCAGATTCATTTTTTTATAGCTATAAAAGGCAGACAGAGACGCAGCAAGCGCATGTGTTTTTAGAGAGTGGACGTGGTGGACATTTTTCAATAGCTGCGTGGAATCCATTAGCTACCGCACGATCAGTAGAGGGTGGGCTTTTCGTAAATTGGAGAAATGGCAGACAGGAAGTTTTACAAGGGGAGTCCCTCGACTTACTGGAAGAGCTTGTGGCGGAATATCAGGTTTCTTATAATGCAGAGCTACCTGTTTTTCAGGGAGGGGCTATTGGATTTGTGTCGTATGATTATGCTCGTAAAATCGAGGAGCTTCCTAATACGGCAACAGATGATTTACAAGTGCCTGATATCTATTATTATATCTTTGATTGCTGGGCCGTACATGATGTGAAAACGAATACAGTGACACTTATGAAGTTAGAAGAGAATGAGGTTAACTTGGAAGAATGGGCTAACATCTGGCAGGTTGCTGCACAGGCTGGATTAGACGCGCGCAAATTTGAGAAAACAACTGCTATAGAAGTTAAGAATGATGAAAATGAGTTGCTTGTTTCATTTGCAGGCGGCGATTTCGAGGCAGCAGTAAAAAAAATCCAAACGTATATCGCACAAGGCGATGTCTTTCAGGTGAATTTATCTGTTCGTCAGTCTAAGAAACTCAATGCAAATGCACTAGATGTCTATGAGGCACTACGAGCGTTTAATCCGTCGCCATATATGGCTTATATTGAAGCACCTGATTTTTCTGTTGTTTCTGGATCGCCAGAGTTACTAGTCAAGCGTCAAGGCAATGAGTTGTCGACGAGACCAATCGCTGGCACTCGACCAAGAGGGAAGTCGGAAGAGGAAGATTTAGCGTTGGCTCAAGAATTAATTGATAATGATAAAGAGCGTGCTGAGCATGTGATGTTAGTGGATTTAGAGCGCAATGATTTAGGACGCGTATCCACCTATGGAACAGTGGAAGTGGATGAGTTTATGGTCATTGAGCGCTATTCACATGTTATGCATATCGTTTCGAATGTGCGTGGAGAAATAGCAGAAGGTAAAACGAATGCAGATGTTATTCGTGCGATGTTCCCAGGTGGGACAATTACAGGAGCGCCAAAAATTCGCACTATGGAAATTATTGAAGAATTGGAGCCTGTACGACGTGGTTTATATACAGGCTCAATCGGCTGGCTAGGCTTTACAGGTGATATGGAGTTTAATATTGTAATCCGTACAGCGTTTGTAAAAGATGGGGTTGCGCATATTCAAGCTGGAGCAGGCATTGTCATTGACTCTGTTCCGGAAAGAGAGTATCAGGAATCTTTAAATAAAGCGAAGGCAATGTGGCAGGCAAAGGCAATGGCAGAGGAGCGAGTATTATGATTTTGATGATCGATAACTATGATTCATTTATTTATAACATCGTCCAATATTTGGGTGAATTTGGTCATGACATAGTAGTAAAACGTAATGATGTTATTACAGTAGAAGAAATAGAACAACTTTCGCCAGATATGATTGTTATTTCTCCAGGGCCATGTAGTCCAAATGAGGCGGGGGAAAGCCTGAACATTATTAAATATTTCGCGGGAAATATTCCGATTTTAGGAGTTTGTCTTGGACATCAGGCGCTTGCACAAGTGTTTGGTGGTCATGTTATACAAGCGGAACGTTTAATGCATGGGAAGACATCACCCGTGCTGCATGCTGAAGTGGGTTTGCATAAAGGCATGCCAAATCCATTCCAAGCAACTCGCTATCATTCTCTTATTGTAGAAAAGGAGACATTACCAGCGTGTCTAGAAGTAACAGCTTGGACAGAAGAAGGAGAAATTATGGGTTTACGTCATAAGGAATATCCTATTGAGGGTGTACAATATCATCCGGAATCCATTATGACAGAGCAAGGGAAACAACTTCTTCGCCAATTTATAGAAATGTATATAGAAGGAGTGAAATAGATGCAGTGCTGGATGAACGGAAACTATATGGCGGCCCAGGATCTGAGAATTTCGCCATTTGATCATGGATTTTTATATGGATTAGGATTTTTTGAAACGTTTCGAACATATGGTGGTCAGGTATTTTACTGGGAAGCACATATGGAAAGATTACAGCATGCTTTATCACAATATCACATTCATTTAAACTATCCTGAAAGTGTATTACTTGAGGCTGTGCAACAACTAAATCAACTTGCTGGCGGTCAGGATGGTTACTTCCGTTTAAATGTATCTGCGGGTGAACATAATATTGGATTACAGCCAACAGAATATAGACAACCTAATATCATCATTTTTCGCAAGGAACTTCAAGACACACCGCGTGGTACTGAAAAGTTTGCACAATGGCTTACCATACCACGCAATACACCTGAACAAGCATTTCGTGTTAAATCGCACCATTACGGCAATAACGTGCTTGGTCGCTTTGAAATGCCATCACTGGCTCAACAAGAAGGTTTCTTTTTAACAGAATCAGGCTATGTAGCTGAAGGTGTGACATCAAATATATTTTGGATAAAAAATGATATACTATATACGCCTTCTTTGGAGACAGGTATTTTACCAGGAATTATTCGTGCATGGGTTATAGAAAAGGCTAGTGCGCTAAACCTTGACGTACAGGAAGGCTTTTATACAAAAGAGGATTTACTACAAAGTACGGAATGCTTCATTACCAATTCAGTACAAGAACTTGTGCCTATTAGTAGCTTGGAGAACCAGCGATTTTTAGGCAATAAAGGACCTATTTATTCCATTTTGCATAGCGCATTTGTTCAAGAAGTGGAACGAGGATAGAAGGAGCGTTTACATGCTAGAAAAATATACGAAACCATTAAAGATTAATGGTATTACATTAGACTATAGACAAGAAACATTTGTTATGGGGATTCTAAATGTTACACCGGACTCCTTCTCTGATGGAGGAAAGTATAACAATGTGGAGGCTGCAGTTACTCAAGCAAAAAAAATGGTGGCTGAAGGAGCAAAAATTATCGATGTAGGTGGAGAATCTACACGTCCTGGGTACGAACGAATTTCAGATGAAGATGAAATTGCACGCATCGTGCCTGTTATTCGAGCGTTAGCACAAGAAGTAAAGGTCATTATTTCAGTTGATACGTATAAAGCAAGTGTGGCGCGTGCCGCAATTGAAGCCGGCGCACATATCATCAATGATATTTGGGGAGCAAAGGCAGAACCAGAAATAGCTCAGGTTGCTGCAGACTTACATGTTCCAATCATTTTAATGCATAACCGTGAAAATATGGATTATGGTGTTGATTTTTGGACGACTGCAAAGGCAGATTTAGAAAAAAGTATTGCCATTGCACAGCGAGCGGGAGTTCCCGATCATCATATCATCTTAGACCCAGGTATCGGCTTTGCTAAAAATACTGCACAAAATATAGCTATGATGCAACACTTATCGGATTTAGTGGCTATGGGCTATCCCGTATTATTAGCAACATCACGTAAATCAATGATTGGTAATGTCTTAAACTTACCTGTTGAGGAGCGTCTTGAAGGGACAAGCGCCACAGTGGTTTATGGAATTGAAAAGGGTTGTCATATGATAAGAGTTCATGATGTAAAGGAAATGGCGCGGGCAACATATATGACGGATGTATTAGTGGGTAAACGTTTGTTTAAGGAGGAAGCGTGATGGATTATATTCATTTAAAGGACATGCAGTTTTATGGTTATCATGGTGTATTAGCAGCTGAAACCACTCTAGGCCAACGCTTTCGAGCAAATGTTTCGCTTGCAGTAGACATGACAAAAGCCGGTGAAACGGATGATCTTTCTTATACCGTAAATTATGCAGAGGTATATGCGTTATGTCGGGATATTGTAGAGGGTGAACCGTTTAAGCTTATTGAGGCTCTTGTTGTGAAAATAGCAAATGTGATTTTAGCAACCTATCCTGATAAAGTAAAAGGAGTTCGTGTAGAGCTTATTAAACCAGACCCACCTATTCATGGTTATTATAAAGAAGTCTCTGTTGAGGTTACGAGGGGGGATTTCTAATGAAGGATGTCTATTTATCTATCGGAACAAATATGGGGGAGAGATATGAGAATCTTCAGCATGCAGTAGACCTTTTAAAAGAAAAGAAGGAACTAGAGTTGATTCGTGTTTCATCTGTTTTTGAAACAGCTGCTGTAGGTTATACGGATCAGGCAGATTTTTTAAATATAGCTGTTCATCTAAAAACAGCTATATCGTCTGTTGAGATGTTGAATATTTGCCAAGAAATCGAACGGGAATTAGGGCGTGTAAGAGAATTCCGCTGGGGCCCAAGAGTTATTGATCTTGACATTTTACTTTACAATCAAGAGAATATTGAAACGGAGAACTTAATTGTTCCTCATCCAAGAATGTACGAGCGAGCGTTCGTCCTAGTACCACTTGTAGAGATCACACCATCACCTTTCGATGAACAGCTACAACAAGCGCATGATCTGTTACAGCAAATGGATTGTGAAAAGGAAGGCGTAATCTTCTGGAACCACTTTAATGAGCCGTCAGCGGTGAATTAAGTATTTGTATAGGAATGAATTATCAGCGTATAGCATTAACGATAGATAGAGAAAATAGGTCAAGCCTATAGAGGAGGAAGAAAAACGTTGAGTCAGTCAACAGAGAAGCCATTTCAAATTGGCGATATTGTCATGGACAACCGAGTAGTATTAGCGCCAATGGCTGGGATTTGTAACTCTGCTTTCCGATTAACGGTTAAGGAGTTTGGGGCAGGTCTCGTATACGCTGAAATGATTAGTGATAAGGGCATTGTCCAAAAAAATGAAAAAACATTAGGTATGCTTTATATCGATGAACGTGAAAATCCTCTTTCACTGCAAATCTTTGGTGGAGATAAAGAAACCTTAGTGGAAGCAGCGAAATATGTGGATGAAAATACGACTGCTGATATTATTGATATCAACATGGGGTGTCCTGTTAATAAAATTATAAAATGTGAAGCGGGAGCACGTTTACTACTTGATCCTAATAAAGTATATGAGATGGTAGCGGCTGTTGTGGATGCTGTTAAAAAGCCTGTTAGCGTAAAAATGCGTATTGGTTGGGATGAAGAACATATCTTTGCGATTGAAAACGCTCAAGCTGTTGAGCGTGCAGGTGCAGCTGCAGTAGCAGTTCATGGTCGTACACGTGTACAAATGTATGAGGGTAAAGCGAACTGGGATTATATTCGTCAAGTAAAGGAAAATGTCAGCATCCCTGTGCTTGGTAACGGTGACGTGGAAACACCCCAAGATGCTAAACGTATGCTGGAAACTACAGGTGTAGATGCAGTAATGATTGGACGTGCTGCTTTAGGTAATCCATGGATGATCTATCGTACGGTTCAATACCTAGCAACTGGTGAATTAAAAGAAGAGCCAAGTGTACGAGAAAAAATGGACGTATGTTTACTACACTTTGAACGACTTCTTCAATTAAAAGGGGAAGGAATTGCAGTACGGGAAATGCGTAAGCATGCATCATGGTATTTAAAAGGAATCCGAGGTAATGGTAAGGCCCGCAATGCTATTAACCAAACAGAAACTGCGGCAGAACTTCGGGTACTATTAAATAGTCTTGTACTGGAGTATGAAGAAAGCGAATCTAAATTGATTGTTCCAGAAGTTAAAGAATTAATGATATAGTTTTTATTATGGGCGTCTCTATAATTTGATAGAGGCGCCTTTTCAGCAGCACCTTTAATTTTTAGAATTATTAATTATTTTGTATTGGATTGAAAATAAATTGAAACAGATGATTACAGCACTAAAATTGTGTACAATAGAAATATTATGGACGTAAACGCGGACAATTTACTTAAGGAGTGAAACAAGTGTCAAATATAGAAGAATTAAATGATCAACTATTGGTGAGACGCCAAAAGATGACAACGATACTAGAAAATGGACAAGATCCATTTGGAAGCCGTTTTGAGCGTACACATTTATCAACAGAAGTACGTGATCAATTTGCAGATCAAACAAAAGAACAGCTTGAGGAAAACCTTCAAGAGGTAATTATTGCGGGCCGTATTATGACGAAACGTGGTAAAGGAAAAGCTGGCTTTGCACATATTCAAGATTTAAATGGTCAAATTCAAATTTATGTTCGTCAAGATCATGTAGGCGAAGAAGCGTATGAATTATTTAAACAAGCTGATTTAGGAGATATCGTGGGTGTGCGTGGTAACGTGTTCCGTACACAAGTGGGAGAACTTTCTGTAAAGGCTGAGGAATTCACATTCCTTACAAAAGCGCTACGTCCTATGCCAGAGAAATTCCACGGCTTACAGGATGTTGAGCAACGTTATCGTCAACGTTATCTAGATTTAATGACAAACGAAGATAGCAAAAAGACATTTATCACGCGTTCGAAAATTATTCGTGCAATCCGAAATTATTTAGATAATGCTGGATACTTAGAAGTAGAAACACCAATGCTTCACACAATTGCAGGTGGTGCAGCAGCTCGTCCATTTATTACGCATCACAATGCCCTTGATATGGAATTATATATGCGAATTGCCATCGAATTGCATTTAAAACGTTTAATAGTTGGTGGTTTAGAGAAAGTTTACGAGATCGGACGTGTGTTCCGTAATGAAGGAATTTCTACACGCCACAACCCTGAATTTACAATGATTGAACTATATGAAGCATATGCTGATTATCAAGATATCATGTCTCTAACTGAAAATCTTATTGCACATGTTGCCCAAGAAGTTCTCGGTACAACTTCCGTTCAATATGGTGAAGATGAAATCAACCTTGCTGTAGGCTGGAAACGAGTTCATATGGTTGACGCTGTAAAAGAGGCAACAGGTGTAGACTTCTGGCAGCCGATGACAAAAGAACAAGCACAAGCACTTGCTAAAGAGCATGGAGTTGAAGTGAAGGATGTTCACGAAGTAGGTCATATTATCAATGAATTCTTCGAACAGAAAGTAGAAGAGACGCTTGTACAGCCTACATTTGTATATGGTCACCCTGTAGAAATCTCACCTCTTGCGAAGAAAAATCCAGAGGACGAGCGTTTTACAGATCGCTTTGAGTTATTTATCGTTCGTCGTGAGCACGCCAATGCCTTCACAGAGTTAAATGACCCTATCGACCAACGCCAACGCTTTGAAGCACAATTAGCAGAAAAAGAAGCAGGTAATGATGAGGCACATGAAATGGACAATGATTTCATTGAAGCATTAGAATACGGTATGCCTCCAACAGGTGGTTTAGGTATAGGTATTGACCGTTTAATTATGCTACTAACAAATTCACCGTCAATTCGTGATGTATTATTGTTCCCAACAATGCGTCATATTACAAAATAAATTACTGCGTAGGCTCTTTATAGAGCTGCTAAAGAGCATTCAATGAATTAAGAGGAGAATTCACAGGATAGGTGAGTTCTCTTCTTTTTGCTCAATGAAAAAAATTAAGTTGTTTAAACGTAGATTATATTTAGGTTATACTTTTAGAGTTCTATGTTTTTCAAATCAAATACAATAAGTATAAAAAGAAGTATTTTATTGGGGGCTTATAATGAATTACAAAATTATTAACAAACAAGTATTTGAACAGGCACAATTACGTTCTGTTTCTGATGTTCCATTTACGGAGGAAGAGCTCGAGCATGGTATGAAATTAGTCGTTGCTAAAAAAGACGAGAATCTTACTTTATATTTAGTAGAAATAGATGGCCATAAGAAATTTGATGTTCGTTGGGACGATTCTTCTGAAATCTTTAGTGGCTGGTATTCTGCATGGGATAACTTCTTGTGGTGCTTAAATATAGTTGACCCTCAAGGTAATGAAATAAAATAGGGACTATTAGAAATAAGCAGGCGCTAAAGTACTTCTACTTTAGCGCCTGCTTATTTTCATAATGCAATTTTTAAAAACCTTCTTTGACCTAAACAACTAATTAGATTTGTAGTTTTATTTAGGAAGTAATTTTACACTAAGTTTTATGAGCTATATTTAACTTGAAAAGTAAGTAGTATTTTAATTTAAGATATTGAGATTTAATAGAAAGAGATGTATAGTAAAACAAATAATAAATAAGGAAAGATACTATGATTTACGATTCTCGTAAATACACAAATTTGCTTATTAAAGCAAGTTTGTTAAATTAAATTAGATTTTGTATAAAAAACACTTGCGAAGTTTTTTCTAACGTGATAAATTATTACTTGTCGTTAAGACGATGCAATTAACAACATTGAACTTCAAAAACAATTTGAAAAAAAGATGTTGACATGAATAATTGATTATAATACAATTTAAAAGTTGTCTCCGCTGATTTGAAAAAACATTTTAAAAAAGTGTTGACAACAAAGTGAAGAAATGTTATAATTTAAAAGTTGCTGTCGAGAGATAGTTGCTAAATGAACCTTGAAAACTGAACAAGCAAAACGTAATCAATAAAGTTTTAAGTAGCTAGTTTTGCTAGTGAACAAAACAAAAATTTTGGACATCAAACATGATGCCAGCAAAACAATTTGAGCTAATC
>Ga0213823_1000830_pt1 | contig 21969 bp, 24 predicted proteins | sample MC6MC0907MG_FD_179887 | JGI IMG/M metagenome (GOLD analysis project Ga0213823, IMG submission 179887) | Enriched soil aggregate microbial communities from Iowa State University, Ames, United States - MC6-MC0907-MG | ecosystem: Environmental > Terrestrial > Soil > Unclassified | place: USA: Iowa...
TCCATCGCATTTTTGCCGTCGTATTCTGTACGCCAACATTCATTTGGGTCATTTTTGACTTCAAAGGCTTTAAGCTTTGGATGAAAGAGCTTGTTACTTGGAAGAAACGCGATATCCAGTTCTTTACTGAATTTGTCAAAGAGCTTTTCGGCTTTAAATTTAAGCATATTAGACAAACATTCTTTAATGCTGGTGAAAAAATAAACTCGATTATTCAAATCTTCACTGCAATCTTAATTATCGGTTCAGGCTTCCTAATGTGGTTCCCTGAATTTTTCCCAAGAGCTGTCGTTCAGTGGGGCTACTTCCTTCATAACGTCGGCTTCGGTCTTGCGATTGCTGTAATTGTCGGACACATTTACCTCAGTGTCGTTCACAAACACTCAAGACCAGGCTATTCCGGAGTTGTTACAGGAAAGGTACCTGCATGGTGGGCAAAAGGCCACTATCCCGACTGGTATGATGAAGAAGTCAAAAAGGGTAACTTCCCTGACTTGGATGATCCAAAACATAAAAAAGGCGCATAAAAACCATTCGTTTTCAATTTTATACTCAAAAAAGGAATGGCTGTCGAACAAATTGACAGCCATTTCTTATAAAAAACTCGTGAGGACAAAATTGGGGAATAAAAGGAAAAGTTTGTCATGGCGAGGTGTTCATGCAGACAGAAACTAGAAGAAAAAAGCTAAACTAGTCCTCATAAAGCGTTCTTGAAGACAGAACCCCAGACTTTCAATAAAAACTTATTGAGTCTTTACTATTAAGAAAGAGGTGTGACAACGATGATTAAATCCGTTGTTTCAAAAGAATACCAGGAATTGCAAAAGGAAATCGTTAAGCTTCAGGAACAGTGGAAGCTGCAGCTAGATCCTGAAACCATCAGACCAAATCTCGACAAGGCTGCAATGACTGCAGGAGTGCCTGCAGCCGTTCTAACGGCTATTAACTTTGAAATTTCACTATTCTTACAGTGGATAGAGGAAATAAATGCCACTCTTGTAAAATTTAATCCTGAGCTCGAGGCGAAGCTTTCGGGTATTAGCACCTACCTGAATGAAGAAACAGCAATTCGCTGGATTGACGAGGCCTTTTCGTTTAACCATCTTTATTTTGCTAGTTTTGCAGAAGAAAATGGTCTTGAAGAATGGATTCCGCAATTCCTCGCTGAAACCGCACTTCGACCTTACTTACAATTGACAGCTGAAAAGGTTCAGCACGATATCAACCATGCGGTGCCGGGAGCCGGCTGCCCTGTTTGCGGCGAACCGGTTAGATTGGCCTCCCTTGAAGAAGAAGGAAAAAAAGTCATCCATTGTCCGCGCTGCCTTGCCCACTGGAATGCTAAGCGCTTGGAATGCTCTCATTGCGGCAACGAAGATCATAAAACCATCCAGTTTTTAACGATTGAAGGCGACGCCATCTCGCAAATTCAAGTTTGCGAGGAGTGCAAGGGCTATATTAAAATTATTGATACAAGACAATATATTACAAAACCTTCTGCTGCATTACTGGATTTAAACTCAATCCACCTCGATTTTGTTGCCCAGGAAAACGGTTATAACGCAGTTGGTATGAAGGAGTAAGACAACCCCTGCAAGAAGGCGCTTTTTGCCTTCTTCAGGGGGCTTACGAATCGAGTCCCAAGGAGACGCAACTAGACACGCTTATGACCCCGAGCTCCTAGGCGCTGAAGTTGGAGAAAGAGAAAAGCTGAAGCGCCTTGAACAGGGGCTTATGACCCCGAGCCTTAGGCGCTGAAGCTAGACAAAGAAAAACGAGAGAAATTAAAGAAGGTGTTTTTTCCATGAAAGCTGCAGCGATTATTTTAGCAGGCGGAAAATCGAGCAGGATGGGCACAAATAAAGCACTGCTAAAAATAAATGAGAAATCTAACATTGAAAGAATTGCAGATACGCTAAAACTGCTCTTTGATGATATAATTCTAGTAACGAATGATTCTGAACAATATGAATTTTTAGGGTTGAAGATGGTCCCTGATTATTATCCGGGGATGGGGCCGCTTGCCGGGGTGCATGCAGGCTTACTTGCGTCCGACTACGATGTGAACTTCATTGTCGCCTGTGATATGCCGTTTGTTTCAACGGAGCTTGCCGAGGTGCTTGTCAACAACTGCGGCCATTATGATGCCGTCATTCCTGTAATCAACGGAAAACAACACCCGTTATTTGCTGTTTTTCAAAAGAGGGTAGCTGAAGGGGCTGCAAATTGTATTGAAGCTGGGGAGCTTCGAATGAAACAATTGCTTGACCAATTAAACGTACTATATGTAACAGAAGCAGAACTGCAAACTTACAGCAATCTTGATCTAGAACGGGTCTTTTTCAATATGAATCACCCAAATGATTACGAAGATGCGAAAAAGTGGGCAGAGGCAGATTTTTCCCGCATGAACGGGGAGTAACAAGGAATTATAGATGTGGAAAACTGCCCGTAAAAGCCCGATTAGTGAGATACAGTGAAACCTGCCGATGCGCTTTTTATCGACATAGTTGAAACCAATCGGGTTCGTACCGTCTCTAAATATCAAAGTGAGTGCCTTGAAAATTAGAGACGGTAGACAGGGACTAACAATAAGTGGGGGAAAACCTCACTTATTGAAGTTTCACAATATAAGGGGGAATAAGGGAACCATGCAATTTTTCAAAGTGAAAACAGTTGAAGAGACATTTGCCTTAATCGAGGAAAAGATTCCGGCGATTGAACAAATAGTGGTCAGGGAACTTGTCGATGCACTAAATCATATTTTAGCAGAGCCGGTAGTGGCCAAGGAAAATGTGCCAAGTTTTGATCGCTCAACTGTCGACGGGTATGCCGTTCGTGCGAAGGATACGTATGGTTCCTCTGATTCCATGCCTGGCTTCTTAACAATAGCTGGCGAAGTAAGGATGGGCGAGGTCCCTGCTGCTGAGGTTGGCCATGGCACGGCTGTTTACGTACCGACAGGAGGCATGATGCCAAAGGGCAGTGACAGTGTGATCATGATTGAACACTGTGAGGACCTAGATGGCCTGCTTAATACGTATAAGCAAGTAGCACCTGGAGAAAATGTGATTCGGGCGGGCGAAGATATTAAAGAAGGGGAAATTCTTCTCAATAAGGGAACGAAACTAAGACCGCAGGAATTAGGGGCGCTTGCCTCTTTAGGAATTGCCGAGGTGCCCGTTTTCCGGAAATTGAAGGTCGGCTACCTTTCCTCCGGGGATGAAATCGTCCCGTATCAAACCGAAGCACTCTTAGAAGGGCAAATTCGCGACATCAACTATTTAACGATTGCCGGACTTGCTAGCGAATGGAATGTCGAGGTTTTATACGGCGGGATTGTCCGTGATGATTATGAAGAATTTCAACAAAAGGCGCGCGAGCTTTATGACAAGGTCGATTGTTTAATCCTTTCCGGCGGCAGCTCGGTCGGGGCAAAGGACTATACAACAGATGTCATTCAGGCCTTAGGGGATCCAGGGGTTTTTATTCACGGCATCTCGATTAAGCCTGGTAAGCCAACCATCCTTGCTATGGCAAATGGAAAGCCAGTCATTGGCCTGCCGGGACACCCGGCAAGCGCCATGATCATCTTTAAGCTGTTCGGCGAGCGTATTTTACGAAAGCTAAAAGGGGAAAAAGTCGAGCGCAAACCGGAGCGGATTTTTGCGAAGATCACAAAAAATATTCCCTCCTCAATGGGTCGAGCTGATTATATCCGTGTTCGGCTTTTTGAAAACGAGGGCGAATGGTGGGCAGAGCCGATTATCGGAAAATCAGGCTTGATTACTACACTGGTAAAAAGCGATGGCATTGTCGAGATTAGTTCAGAAAAAGAAGGAGTTTCACAGGGCGAATATGTACCTGTGATTCCATCAAGGTAAGGGGTCCTGAGCATGGAACAGAAACAGTATAAACGAAAAATCTATTTAGAAGATAAGCCCCGAGCGGAAGCAAGAGAAGAAATACTGGCAGCTTTCGCGCTTACACCTGAAATAGAATATATCTCAGTAGTTGAAGCGTTAGGCCGTGTGACCGCTGAACCTATTTTTGCAAGAGTCTCGATGCCGCACTACCATGCCTCAGCGATGGATGGAATTGCCGTTGTCGCGGAAAGCACGTACCAGGCACATGAGCAAAACCCGCTTCACCTTAAAAAAGGCTTGGAGTTTAGCTTTGTCGATACAGGGAATGCCATTCCTTCCCCATTCAACGCTGTTATTATGATTGAACATGTTCATGTAGTTGATGAAGATACGATTGAAATTATTGAACCGGCAACCCCGTGGCAGCATATCCGCCCGATTGGCGAAGATATCGTCCAAGAGGAAATGCTTTTTCCCCAAGGACATAAATTACGGCCAGCGGATTTAGGTGTGTTGCTCGCCGCACAGCAGCTCGTTATTCCTGTTGTAAAAAAACCGGTGGTGACGATTATCCCGACAGGCAATGAACTTGTCGAAGCAGATTCTGAGTTAGCTTCAGGAAAAATAATCGAATTTAACGGAACGGTGTTTTCTGGTTTTATCAAGGATTGGGGCGGTGAGCCAAAGCTCCATTCCATCGTAAAGGACGAGCCGGAGAAAATTAAGGAAGTGCTGTTGGAGGCATCCGAAACCTCTGATATTATTGTAATCAATGCCGGCTCATCGGCAGGCAGGAAGGACTTCACGGTCCACATCATCGGCGAAATCGGAGAGGTCTTTACCCATGGAGTCGCCGCACGGCCTGGGAAACCAACCGTTTTAGGAAAAATAAACGGAAAAATTGTCGTCGGTGTTCCAGGTTACCCTGTGTCCGCTTATTTAGCACTGGGATGGTTTGTTCAACCGCTAGTATGTAAATATTTAGGGATTCCTGTCCCTAAAGGGCAGACGGTAACCGTCAAGCTTGGGCGCCGTATAGTTTCTTCAATGGGTGCCGAGGACTTTGTCCGAATGAATATCGGCTATGTGGATGGCCAATTTATCGCCAATCCGCTGACAAGAGCGGCAGGAGTCACGATGTCCTTTGTCAGAGCAGACGGCCTTTTAATTGTACCGCCAAACGTGATTGGCTATGAACAAGGGGATTTAGTAGAAGTAGAGCTGCTGCGCCCACTTGAGGAGATCAAAAATGCAATTGTATTTTGCGGCAGCCATGATTTGACGATCGACCTTTTATCTTCGGAGCTGAAACGCGCTCGGACAGAGATGAAAATCGTTTCTTCACATGTCGGCAGCATGGCCGGAATTATGGCGATTCGCAAAGGCGAGGCCCATGTAGCGGGCATTCATTTGCTTGACCCAAGTACAAAGCAATATAATGTTTCATATGTTCGGAAAATTTTAGTTGGTCAAGACGTTGTTCTTTATCCATTTTTAAAAAGGAAGCAAGGCTGGATTCTGCCAAAAGGCAATCCCCTAGAAATAGAAACCGTCACAGATTTAGTTCGGAAGAACGCCAACTTTGTCAACCGACAAAAAGGAGCAGGCACTCGAATCCTGTTTGATTTGCTGCTGGAAGAGGCCGGCCTTTCATCAGAAGAGATCACCGGCTATGACCGGGAAATGTTTTCCCATTTAGCGGTAGCAGCGGAAGTGAAAGGTGATTCCTGTGGTGCCGGACTTGGCATTTATCCTGCGGCAAAAGCTATGGGTTTAGCATTTGTTCCTGTCGCCGATGAAGAATATGACTTGGTGATGACACGCAGCTTTTATGAGAGTGAAAGCGGCAGACAGCTTTTTGAGATTATTCAATCAGATGCATTCCGGAAGCAGGTTGAAAAAATTGGCGGCTATCAAGTCGTTGAAAATGCAGTGTTGAAGAGTTTGGCTGAAGAGGTGAAATAATGAGGATGTACGAAATTTCAAAGGAACCGATTGATATTCAAGTAGTGATTAATAAAGTGGTCCAGCGTGAGGCAGGTGCCATTACCACCTTCATTGGTACTGTCCGGGAATTAACGCATGGCAAGAAAACATTGTTTTTAATTTATGAAGCCTACGAAGCCATGGCTGTGAAAAAGCTCGAGCAGATTGGGCTGGAAATTGAACAGCGCTGGGAGGGCTCGCGAGTCGCGATTACTCACAGGGTGGGGCGCTTAGATATTACCGATGTCGCCGTCGTGATTGCGGTTTCGACGCCGCACCGCGTTGATGCTTACGAAGCCAACCGCTATGCGATTGAACGGATTAAGGAAATCGTTCCAATCTGGAAGAAAGAGCATTGGGAAGACGGCGAATCGTGGATGGGAAACCAGCTTGAGACAGTTGCCTATCCAAGCGGCAAGCCTGAGGCAGGTGATTTAGATGAATAAGGTCTTGTTTTTTGCACACTTGCGTGATGTGGTTGGCGAAGAGTTTTTGCTTTTGGATGCCAGTGGAAAAACAGTTGCCGAATTTAAGGCCGAGTTATCGACGAAGTATGACCTGCCTAGAATGGAAACTGTAATGACGGCGATTAATGAGGAGTTTGCTTCAAATGATGAAGTCATCCGTGACGGTGATGAGATTGCCTTTATTCCGCCGGTGAGCGGCGGTTGATGCTAAGAGAAATTTATGGATTACAGTGCCTGAAAGAGTGAAAAATCGACAAGGCCGGTCATTATTATAGGGTCACAGTATCCAAAAAGGAAAAAATGACATTAGACGGGCGCTAATCTTTATTTCAAATGAATCAGCACCCTGCAGCTAAAATTCTTTTAATAACAACACAAAAGACATAATAAACTCATGCCCAAAAAGCTCGCCAAGTGGCGAGTTTTCGTATCAATTGGGGGGAAAAGTATGAAAGAACGGTATTCACGGCAAGTCCTTTTTCCAGGGATAGGAAAGGAAGGACAAGCCATGATTAATAATAAGCACGTCCTCATTATTGGTGCAGGTGCTCTTGGCTCAGGTAGTGCAGAAATCCTGACGCGGGCTGGAGTTGGTAAAATTACCATCGTTGATCGGGACTATGTGGAAGCCAGTAATCTGCAGCGCCAGCAGCTCTACACGGAAGAGGATGTTGCCGAGAAGCTTCCGAAAGCGGCAGCAGCGGAAAAGCGCTTGCGGGCGATTAACTCCGATGTTGAAGTTCGAGCGGTTATTGGCGATGCAACACCTGAGATGATGGAGGAGCTTGTGACTGGCATCGATTTGATGTTGGACGCTACCGATAATTTTGAAACACGGATGATGATGAATGATATTTCCCAAAAATACAATATCCCATGGATTTACGGTGCCTGCGTCGGAAGCTTTGGGATGAGTTTTTCCATCATTCCCGGGAAAACGCCTTGCTTAAATTGTCTGTTACGGACCATCCCGCTCCAGGGGATGACCTGTGATACAGGAGGGATTATTTCACCGGCCGTGCAAATGGTGATTGCCCATCAGACAGCTGAGGCGTTGAAGATGTTGGTCGAAGATTGGGATGCGGTTCGCACTTCATTTGTCAGCTTTGATTTGTGGAGAAATCAATATACAAGTTTGAAAATGTCCAAAGCAAAGTTTGCCGGCTGCTTATCCTGTGGTGAGGAGCGGACATATCCTTATTTGGATCATGAGAATATGACAAAGACGACGGTTCTATGCGGCCGTGATACGGTGCAAATCCGTCCGTCTTCTGCTGGGGAGATTTCGCTAGAACAGCTCACGGGCCAGCTAAGCTCGCTTGGATACATTGTTAAGGGAAATCCTTATTTACTATCAGTTGAAATCGGCGATGAACGAATGGTTATTTTTCAAGATGGCCGTGCCCTCATTCATGGGACTAAGGATTTAACCCACGCCAAATCACTTTATCAGCGGATTTTGGGGTAAAAACCAAATAATGGTTGATAAAGGACAAAACCGTTTGATAAAAAGTGAAAAGTGTCTTTAATAAGGCTTCTTAAGGAAATGAAGGCCAAATCGGTTCAAGAAATCGATGGAAGTGACCTTCATAAGGTCAATGAAGGCCAAATCGGTTCAAGAAATCGATGGAAGTGACCTTCATAAGGTCAATGAAGGCCAAATCGGTTCAAGAAATCGAGGGAAGTGACCTTCATAAGGTCTATGAAGGCCAAATCGGCCCAAGAAAACGTGAAAAGTGTCCTTCATAAGATCAATGAAGGAGAAATCGGTCCAAAGATTCGAAAAATGGCCTTCACAAGGTTCGTGAAGGCCAAATCGGGTTCAGGAATTCGAAAAAAATAAAAGCAACCCGTACCACCATCGGTACGGGTTTGCTTGTTCGCTCTAGGTGCATAAAAGTGCTAGCTTTTTGCCTTCGAAAGTTGGACGCAGACGAGCATTAAGAATGAGATCCCAATCATGCACAAGACCCATAACCACGCCATCCGCATGTTGCCTGAGTCGATAGCGACATAGATGGCAGTAGGGATGGTTTGCGTTTTCCCGGGTATATTGCCTGCAAACATGAGTGTGGCGCCAAACTCACCTAACGCTCGGGCAAAACTTAGAATTCCCCCTGAGATAATCGACTTCGAGGCAAGTGGGACAGAAACAAACATAAATAGCTGTAATTTATTCGCCCCATCAACCCGCGCCGCATCCTCGACGTCTCTATCAACGCCTTCAAATCCGGCCTTTGCCGATTGATACATGAGCGGAAAGGCGACTATCAAAGCAGCAATCACTGCTGCCCACCAAGTGAAAATGACGGGTTGATGAAATACCCATTCGATGAATTGGCCGATTGGAGTCTGTTTTCCAAAAATCACAAGTAACAAAAAACCGACAACGGTTGGCGGTAACACTAACGGTAAAAGGAAAATGGTTTCAATAACTGCTTTTCCTTTGAATCTTGCCTTCGCCATCCACTTTCCTATAAATAATCCTAAAACCAAAACAATGCATCCTGAAACAACGGCAATCTCTAGAGATAGTTTTACAGGATCCCAAAAGTGGTCTGTCATGTTTATTTTTTACAGTCCTTTAAATCCGTATTTTTCAAAAACTTTCATTGCTTCTTTTGTTTGTAGATATTCATAGAATAACATGGCTTCTTTTGGATGGCTACTAGCCTTGATGATTCCGACAGGATAGATAATGGGCGTATGGTTTTTTTCATCAGCGGTTGCCGCAATTTCTACTTTTGATGATGTTAACGCATCGGTTTTATACACCATTCCGGCATCGACATTCCCGGTTTCCACATATGTAAGCACTTGACGCACATCCTTGGCATAGACCATTTTTCCTTCAACCGCGCTCCAGATCTTTAAGTTTCCAAGTGCCTCTTTGGAATATTGACCTGCTGGTACAGCTTCAGGGGTACCAATCGAAATTTTATCCGCTTTCGGAAGGTCTTCAATCGTTTTAATTCCTTTAGTGGAGTCTTTTGGCACGACTAGCACCAATTCATTTCCGACAAGGTCTGTGCCATTTTTCTTTTCAATCAGACCTTCTGATACTAATTTCTCGAATTTATCTTCTGCTGCCGAGAAGAAGAGGTCGACAGGCGCACCTTGTGAAATTTGCTGTTGTAACGCTCCGGAAGCGCCGAAATTATAATTGATTTTGACATTGCTATGTTCTTTGTTAAAATTTGCTGTTATTTCTGTCAAGGCGTCCTGCAAACTGGCTGCTGCTGAAATCGTTAATTCGACATTCTTTTCAGGAGCTTCCTTCTTTTTCTCTACCGGCTGTTTACTTTGTTCATTAGCTGAACAACCTGTAAAGACTAGTAAAAACATCATCATCGATAAAAATAATAAATAACCTTTTTTCAAATTATCTCTCTCCTTATAACTAGATATAACTAATTATAACTAATTATAATTAGTTGTGGTATGAAAAAAATCACTAATATTTTGCAATATGCTTTTTAAAAAGTAATGAGATACAATATAAGGTGGAGGGATGGACATGACAAAGGAGATATCCTATACGATTGAAGAAGTTTCGCAGCTGTTAAAAGTATCGAAACTTACCATATATGATTTGATTAAAAAAGGGGAGCTTCCCGTATTCCGTGTGGGAAGACAAATGCGGATGGATGCAGAGGATTTAGACCGTTATATTAAAAATCAAAAGTCTGCCCCAATGCCCTCATCTTCTTTTCCTGCAGCCGAACCGCACAGGACGGAAACAAAGGAATCCCACAATATTGTCATTAGCGGACAAGATATCGTCCTCGATATCTTAGGAAAGCATATCGAGAAAGGTTCAACCTATAAGACGCTCAGATCTTATTCCGGCAGCTTAAACAGCCTCATCTCTTTATATAATGGTGAATGTGACATCGTGAGCCTGCATATGTTTGACGGCGATACTGGAGAATATAATCTGCCATATGTAAAAAGAATATTAACGGGTTATCCGTACATACTACTCAATCTTGTTTCCAGAAAAGCTGGATTGTATGTCCAAAAGGGAAACCCGCTCAACATCACTTCTTGGACGGATTTAAACCAGCCGCACATTACCATGATCAATCGTGAGAAAGGATCGGGGGCAAGAATCCTGCTTGATGAACAGCTCCGAATCCATAATATATCTTCGAAGACGATTATCGGATATGAACACGAAGAGACGAATCATTTAAGTGTCGCTTCAGCGGTTCTTACCGGTAAGGCTGATGTAGGCATAGGAATTGAAAAGTCGGCAAAAATGGTGGGCATCGATTTTATTCCGTTAATTACGGAACGGTATGACCTCGTAATGTTAAAAACGCCTGAAAATGGAACGCTCATACGGATTGTAAAGGAGATTTTATCATCTTCATTGTTTCAAACTGAATTAAGCTCTTTAGGCGATTATGATCAAACGAAAACAGGTTCTATTATATATGAAACCTATTAAGATGTTGTCGAAGTGACAAATTTTTACTTGTTTCACGTGGAACATGAGAAGATTGTCGAAGCCCCTCAGCTGTGTATATGTAAAATGAGAAAAAGAAAGGGAATGTCGCAGTGAATATACCTGTCCAAACGCTATTAATGAAAATAGAAGAAGAATTAAAGCTTGCGAAAAACAGCACCAAGCAAGAAAGCTTGCGGGAAAAAGTTTACTCTATTAAAATATTATGCGAATTGATTTTAGACGAAAAATCAGCAGCGAAAACGGAAGTACTATTGAATCAACCGGCACCTGTTACCAGGCAGCAAGTATTTCAGCAGCCGGCATCGATGCCGCAGGCGAAAAAGCTAGAGATGGAAGAAGCAAACGGCGATTCATTATTTGATTTTTAAAAAGGGGGAAATGTAAATGAAAGCTTTTATTATTGTGGGTGCAATCAATGCATTTTTGGCCGTGGCGCTCGGGGCCTTCGGTGCACATGGGCTAAAGGATCGGCTCGATGCCCATTACTTAGAGATTTGGAAGACAGGCGTTACCTATCAAATGTTCCATGCAACAGGGATTTTAATCATAGGCCTTCTCCTTGGGAAAGTTGGGGTAAGCTCTTTGTTCAACTGGTCGGGTTGGTTAATGCTTGCAGGGATTATTTTGTTTAGCGGGAGCTTGTACATGTTGAGTTTGACAAAGGTTGGCGTCTTGGGTGCGATCACACCGATTGGCGGCGTTTGTTTTTTAGCAGCATGGGTTCTTATGATTGTCGGGGCAGTTAAACAGTTTTAAAAAAAAACACCAATTGGCGGCCTAGCCAATTGGTGTTTTTGTATGTTTTTTTATCTTGGCGGGTAAGTAGCCATGGATGGTCCAGCTCCATATGGATATTCATACTCGATTTCCTCAGAAAAAACAATGTAGTCAACAGCTACCATCGGAATGAGGTAGCGGACACCTGTTTGCGGATCACTAAGGATCACGTGATCTCTTCCTGCCGCTTCAATAATTCCTTTAAATTCTTTAGCATTCCACTGACTGTTCCCTTCAAAGGTGGTAAAGACAGTGACAAGCTTCCCTTTATTCAAGCGCAGGATATTTTCGATGTACGACTGCTCAATTGGCAGCATGCCTGAAGGAGGCGTTGGAGCAGCTCCCCCTCCTGCTGGCGGAAATTGCGGAAATGCTTGTTGCTGTGGAGGCATAACCCTCTGCTGTCCGCCGCCTGTGAACGGTTGAGCGCCCGGCTGCCCGGCTGCTCCAGTATAGGGCTGAAACCCTTGTGGATTATAATATTGGCTCATCTTTTTCCCTCCTAAAAAATGAATAATACAAATGGCACAACATTTTATTAATACTCCCCATAACCTAAAAGGTTACTGCGGCATGGAATAAATATCCCTTCTGGATGATGGGGGTAATCCTAAAGACTCGCTGTTTTATAAGTATGAGGGAAAGTCCGAATATATGACTTGAGGATTAGGTTGAAAAAGTAAAAAAAGCTCCCAGCATCTGCTGAGGGCTTTTTGAATTGTCCGGGTTCATCCCTTAGGGGCTCGAGATCACAAACCCATCCGTCCAAATGGTTAAAGAACAACCTTTGACCGGATGTGCTTGTGCTTGGCTACTTTCGTACGCATTAAGGAAGACTAATCTCAGTCTTTACTCACTTATCAGTCAATAAGTCTTCCAATATCTCCCTTAACCAAGGTGCTTGAACTTTTCTTAATTATACATGTAGGAATTTTGCTACGCGTTCTTCTTCTAACAGATTGCCGACAAAGAAAGCTCCAAATTCGCCGAAGCGGGCACTTACTTCGTCAAAGCGCATTTCATACACTAATTTTTTAAACTGGAGGACATCCTCGGCAAACAGGGTAACGCCCCATTCGTAATCGTCAAAGCCAACGGAGCCGGTAATGATTTGTTTTACTTTTCCTGCATATGTACGGCCAATCATTCCGTGGCTGCGCATCATTCTGCGGCGCTCTTCCATCGGCAGCATGTACCAGTTATCATTGCCTTGACGACGCTTATCCATTGGATAGAAACAAACATGCTTCGTTTTAGGCAGCGTTGGGTATAGGCGTGCTAAAATTTGCGGATTTTGATAAGGATCTTCACCCTCTGGTAAATAATTGCTGAGCTCAACCACTGATACATAGGAATGAGCAGGAATCGTGAATTCTGCTAATTTTGTTTTGTTGAATTCGGTTTCAATTTCGTTTAGCTCTTCCATTGTTGGACGAAGGATCATCATCATAAAATCAGCTTTTTGACCAACGATAGTATATAAGGCATGGCTGCCTTCTTTACGTCCACCAGTCTGGTTCCATTTTTCAACAAGACTTAAAAACTCGTGGATAGCGGTTTGGCGTTCATCGCTAGAAAGCATTTTCCAAGTTGTCCAATCTACCGTGCGGAAATCATGAAGGCAATACCAGCCATCAAGCGTTTGTGCTGCTTCACTCATTATAATCACTCCTAAATAGTCATTCACCCATAACTATAACATAGTTTGACCAAGAGACACCTTTCTAAACACTTGAATGCCGGCAAGTGGATATTTTTTGAAAAAAGGTAAATAGTAAAAGTATGAGTGTAATTTTTTGAAAACAAAAACATTTTAATGAAACCGCTATCTGTGACGTGCGATGCTTGATATTTTACCTTGGTAAAGTATGCTAGAAGGGTAGTTTTATTAAGGAGGAAATTGTCGTGAGTGATTTATTTGAAGGTTTAAAGCAAAAAATTTCCGGACGTGATTTAAGAATTGTTTTTCCAGAGGGATTAGATGAGCGGATTGTCCGCGCAGCGAGCCGCTTGGCTGAGGAAAAATTAATCACGCCGATTTTGATTGGCAACATCGAGCAAGTCCAGGCAAAGGCTGCAGAGGCTGGCGTTTCGCTAGAGTCTGCGGAAATCTATGATCCTGCGAGCTATGCTGGAATGGATGAATTGGTTGCAGCGTTTGTCGAACGGCGCAAAGGGAAAGCAACCGAAGAGGATGCCCGCAAAATATTGCTAGATGAAAATTATTTCGGCACGATGCTTGTGTATGTAAATAAAGCACATGGTTTAGTGAGTGGAGCGGCGCATTCGACGGCTGATACGGTTCGCCCTGCGCTGCAAATTATTAAGACAAAAGCAGGCGTGAAGAAGACGTCCGGTGTGTTCATTATGGTTCGTGAAGATGAAAAGTATGTGTTTGCTGATTGTGCGATCAATATTGCGCCGGACAGCAATGATTTAGCGGAAATTGCAATTGAAAGCGCGAAAACAGCGGAGATGTTTGATATCGAACCGCGAATCGCAATGTTGAGCTTTTCAACGAAGGGATCGGCAAAGTCTGAGGAAACTGAAAGAGTGATTGCAGCCGTGGCTGAAGCAAAACGCCGCGATGCTTCACTCGTGTTGGACGGCGAATTTCAGTTTGACGCAGCGTTTGTTCCATCGGTTGCCAAAAGTAAGGCGCCGGATTCACCGCTGCAGGGGGATGCGAACGTGTTCATTTTCCCTAGCCTTGAAGCTGGAAACATCGGTTATAAAATTGCTCAGCGTTTAGGTGGATTTGAGGCGGTTGGTCCGATTTTACAAGGGTTAAACGCGCCGGTAAACGACCTATCCCGCGGCTGTAATGAAGAAGATGTATACAAGCTTGCATTAATTACGGCAGCGCAGGGGTTATAATGGAAAGTTTGGAGCTAGTCCGGGTGTCGGACTGGCTTTTTTTGTCTTAAAGCCCATTAGTGGTGGGGAAATCGTCGTCATGGTCGATAGGTGTGGTTCATAAAGCCCAAAGAGGAGGAAAACCCGTGTCATGGTCGATAGGTGTGGTTCATAAAGCCCGAAGAGGAGGAAAACACGTGTCATGGTCGATAGGTGTGGTTCATAAAGCCCGAAGAGGAGGAAAACCCGTGTCATGGTCGATAGGTGTGGTTCATAAAGCCCGAAGAGGAGGAAAACCCGTGTCATGGTCGATAAGAGCGGTTCATAAAGCCTAAAAGGAGGAAAAACCCTCGTAATGGTCGATAATAAGGTTTGGAAATTGGCACAGACTGTTTAATTCCACCACATTTTGATAAAATATGCCTATCAAACCATTAAGGAGTCACAAACAATGGAAGGTTTACTACGCCAGCCGGAATGGCGGATCATTGACCAATCCGCGGTCGGCATTCATTTTCAGGCATTACAATCATTTGGCACCGATGATACATTATGTGCATCGGTCGGGGCAGGCGAAGCACCAGCGACAGCGAGGACATGGGTGCATCACAATACGGTAGTATTAGGTATCCAGGATACGAGACTGCCATATTTACAGGAAGGCATCCAATTCTTAAAACAAGAGGGATATCAGGTGATTGTCCGGAATTCCGGCGGGTTAGCGGTCGTCCTTGATGAAGGTGTCCTTAATATCTCGTTAATTTTTCCAGAAGCTGAAAAAGGGATTGATATCAACCGTGGCTATGATGTAATGTGGCAGCTGATTCAAAATATGTTTGCCGATTTCCCGCAGCAAATCGAAGCACGTGAAATCGTCGGCTCCTATTGCCCGGGAAGCTACGACCTTAGTATTGACGGAAAAAAGTTTGCCGGCATCTCACAGCGCCGCTTAAAAAAAGGGGTCGCGGTCCAGATCTATCTCGGTGTAAATGGCAGCGGCCAAAAACGTGCCGAGCTTGTGAAGCAATTTTACAAGCTGGCAAAACAAGCGGAACAGACGAAATTTGCCTATCCGGAAATTGTTCCGGGGGTGATGGCCTCACTGTCAGAATTGCTTGGCAGGCCTTTCACGATTGCCGATGTGATGCTGCGGCTATTAAACCAGTTAAATGCCAATAGTGACTTATTGTATGCTGGGCAGATGAATGAGTACGAGCTTGGATTATTTCCCGGATATTATCAAAGAGTCATCGACCGAAATGAGAAAATTACTGACATGGCTAATAAAAAAGGATAAACTTTTTGCATGTTTATCCTTTTCTATTACGTCTAAGTGCACTAAGGAAATCTTCGTGAGCATCAGCTTCGCAGTCGAAGCCCTCCAGTCTATACGCCGCGCAAATGAAGCTTTCACTTAATTTATAAAAAAGCCATGGACCATTCAAATGGTCCACGGCTTTTCTATATTAAGATGCTGCTCCAGTCTCTTCTCCCATTACTTTTCGAAACTTTATTCTGCAACCTTCTCTAAATTTCCGTTGCGGTCCATTTTGAATTTAGTTGCAGGTCTTTCCTCTTCTTCAAATAAAACAAGCTTGCGAGCGCGGTTCATAATTTTCATGAGGGTCTCGTAATCTTCTTGAATTGTTTCGGAATTCTGCTCGAGCCCGGCGATTTTTGCCGCCATTTCTTCGTTATGCTTTCGTAATTCTGCTACTTCCCTTTTCAATCTTTCATTCTCATTTTTTAATGCTTCATTTTGCAGATTGGCATGATGAAAGTTTTGTAAGTAAGAAATAACAGAATCCAGGGTAATCCCGCCGGTGGCTGCTGTCCTGTATGTTTGAACTTGGGCTTGAGCTTGAACTTGAGCTTGAACGGCCGGTTTCACATAGGTTTCAGCGGCCATTTCCACTGTCATGTCCGGCATTTCATCCGTGGTTTCTATCGGCATTTCGACTTGTAGCGGCGGCAGTGTTTCGAATTCTTCTGTAGCCGTGACTGGAGGATTGTAAAGCAGCTTTTTCTTGCCTCCTTGGTCTTTTCCTAACACTCTTTGTCTTTGTTTTCGTTGCTTTTTGGCTAACTGTAATGCTTTTTCATAGCGGTGCCGGACGACAGCGTTCCATCTGAAACCACAGGCCGCAGAAGTTCGGTTTAGCTTGTCGCCTACCTCTTCAAAGGCATTTAGCTGTGTACTGCCTTCCCTCACATGCCTCAGAACAGTTTCAGCCAATAACAGATCGTTCTCATCTGTCCATGCGTCTTGACGAACTTTCATATGTTTCAACTCCCTAAAATAATGTACGATTAACTTTGTCAGTTAAATTCCTGACGATTTTTTAAAAGCTCTAGTCATAGGATGGACAAATTTTTCAGGCTTTATACCAAAATGATTGAAAGGATAGTAGATTTTTTAACTAAAAGATTTAGTCAGGTTGACAATAGCTGCTAAAGATTGCAACTTGCATTGGGAAAAAAGAAAATGTAAAATACCTATGGAGTTAGACCGTTGTAAGATCAGTTATTTTTCCAATAGCTTACATTGATTGCTTGTTGGATAAAATAATGACTATATAATAGATTGACCTTAGAAAGGGTTGTATGAAATGTCAAATGAATTTCGTGTTTGCGATGATTGTCAGGCCGTGAATTTAAAGACATTGATCCCTCGTTTGAAAGAAATCGATCCGGATGCCGAAATCAAAATTGGCTGCCAGTCCTATTGCGGACCCGGCCGGAAAAAGACCTTTGCCTTCGTTAACAACCGCCCTGTAGCAGCATTAACGGAAGAGGAATTAATGGAGAAAGTGAATAAAAAGATCAAATAATCACCTTTATCAATATAAAAAAGGTGATTTTTTATTTTAAGTTATTAATGGTGCCCTTTTTGGTGCCTGACACCCTTTCTAATCCATGAATGATGTAAAGGGTGCCTGACACCATATCTAACCTGCGGAAGTTGTTTATGGTAGCAATTACCCAAGTATGGCACTCAAAATGTGACACTCATGTCGAAAAATCCTGCGGAATTTTGTGGATTTTTGGTATATAATAGAAATAATAAATACTGGCAGATCGGCAGTAAGTCAGCAAGCTAGGAATGTAAAGAGGAAGAGGGAAATCCATGCAATATTCGGCGGAAAAATTAAGTGAAGAAAAAGTGTTTAAAGATCCCGTCCACCGCTATGTCCATGTACGTGACCTTGCGATTTGGGATTTAATCGGAACGAAAGAATTTCAACGGCTGCGCCGAATCAAGCAGCTTGGAACGACCTTTTTGACCTTTCACGGTGCTGAGCATAGCCGCTTCAATCATTCTCTCGGCGTATATGAAATTGTCCGCCGTATCATTGATGATGTGTTTGCGGGAAGGCCGGAATGGAACAATGATGAACGCCTGCTGACGCTTTGTGCCGCGCTTCTCCACGACTTAGGACATGGTCCGTTCTCCCATTCCTTTGAAAAAGTGTTTGATTTTGATCATGAAGACTTAACCCGTGCCATTATCTTAGGTGATACCGAAGTGAACAAGGTGCTCTTAAAGGTGGGCCCGGATTTTCCTTCGCAAGTTGCCGAAGTCATTGCCAAAACATCGGAGAAAAAGCTGGTTGTCAGCTTGATTTCCAGTCAAATTGACGCCGACAGAATGGATTATTTGCAACGGGACGCTTATTTTACCGGCGTCAGCTATGGCCAGTTTGATATGGAGAGAATTTTGCGTGTGATGCGGCCGCGGGAAGACCAGGTCGTCATCAAAAAGAGCGGTATGCATGCGGTGGAAGATTACATTATGAGCCGCTACCAGATGTATTGGCAGGTATATTTTCATCCTGTTTCCCGCAGCGCCGAGGTGCTTTTGACCAAAATCCTCCACCGCGCCAAGCAGCTGTATAAAGAAAACTATACGTTTAAATATGAGCCCATCCACTTTACGTCCCTCTTTCATGAACAAGTGACATTAGAAGACTATTTAAAATTGGATGAATCCGTCATTTTATATTATTTTCAAATCTGGCAGGAAGAAGCTGATCCTGTTTTAAGCGACCTTTGTAGGCGCTTTGTCAATCGCAACCTCTTCAAGTATGCTGATTTTGACCCTGCGAAAGAATACAAAAAGCTTGCTGAATTGACGGCGCTTTTTGAAAAAGCAGGCATTGACCCTGAATATTATTTGGTCGTCGATTCGTCATCGGATTTGCCGTACGACTTTTATCGCCCTGGTGAGGAAGAGGAAAGACTGCCGATTCATTTGCTGATGGAAAATGGGGAATTGCGGGAACTATCGCGTGAGTCAGAAATTGTCGATGCGATTTCGGGGAAAAGAAGAACCGATCATAAGCTTTATTATCCGGCCGATTTTCTTGAAGATGAGTCGACCGAAAAAGAGATAAAACAACAAATACGTGCCCTTTTAGAGATATAAATCAGGTGAAAATAGTAGTATTGGTGCCTGACACCCTTTCTAATCTGTGGATACTGTAAATGGTGCCTGACACCAATGTATGGAGTAGGAGATGACGAACGTTGTTAAAAGATCACGCGAAGCTGATGCAGGCGATTCTGGTTTCCGGTGAAATTACCGGGAGAAAAAAGCTGCAAAAGATGATATTTATTGCGAAAAAGATTGAGTTTCCCTTTCACGAGCGGTTCCAGTTTCATTTTTACGGGCCCTATTCGGAGGAATTGACCACAAGGGTGGAAGAACTTTGTAATATGGGATTTCTGAATGAAGTAAAAGAGAAAAAGGGCGGATACTTTCAATATCGCTACACGCTGACAGACCCGGGGAAAGAGTTTTTGAGCTTGAACGAAGTCGAAATGCCATTTTTGATGGATTGCTTTACCGATATGAATGAGCAAAATGCTAGATTCCTCGAGCTTGTTTCAACGGTTTTATATTTTGATAATCTTTCAAAAGACGAAGTTGCAAATAAGGTATTTACATTGAAAAGCAGCCAGCGCTATACAGAGGCGGAAATCGATGAGGCGTACCAATACATTAAAACGTTGAAAGCGAAGACTCAATAAAATAAAAACGCTTGGACTACTTGAACTGCACCCCAATTATTAGATTGTGTCTAACAATCGGGGTGCAGTTTAACTATAGAAAAAGATATCCAAGCGTTTTTTTTATTGCTTGGTTTCCAGTTAAATTGATATTCATTTTTTTGAAAATTTGTTATGATTTGTCTATCGAGTAATTTGGGGAGGCGGAGCGCTGTGATTGTTGGTGTAATTGCTGTCATTATGATTTTTGGAATTCCGATTGTCGCCATCTTAACAAGCCATTCCGAGAAACAGACAAAATTAAAAGCCGAGATGGTGAAAGATCAACTGAAACTGGAAAAATTAAAGCACGAAAACTATTTAATTGAGACTGAAAAAATGAAGTTTGAACTAGAAAAGATGAAGCTGGACCAACCAAAAAATGAAATAAAATTCTAGCTCGGAAACCTTAAAAGGGGTGTCAGGCACCATGTGAATATTTCACATGGTGCCTGACACCCTATCTAATCTGCAGATGTTGTTAATGGTTCCTGACACTATGTACCTGAAGTGTCCACTCCCTGCGGACAGTGTCCACGAATGGTGCCTGACACCACGATTATTTTTTGTCGCTGGCGCGGACGCCGGCTACGGCGTAGTGGCTTTTGCTCATTTCTTCGATGAAGACGGTGATGCTTTCTGCTGGAGCGCCGGTTGTTTCGCTGACGGCTACGGTTACTTTCTCCACTAAAGCTCGCTTTTGATCATCTGTACGACCTTCAAGCATTTTTACTGTCACATATGGCATTTGCTAGTCCTCCTTTTTTAAACGTAACTACTAGTTAGTGTTCCATAAACAGCTAAAAAGTGCAACAATGCGACCAGCACATTTGATTTTCTTTTTACGAGCGGTTTCATGTATACTAAAGGAAAATAGAAGTAGAGTTCGATCATGAAGCCCTTTTCACGAGAGGAGAAACGCTATTGGAACAATTTCTTGCCTATCCGTTAAGGGAGATTCCCTATGTAGCCATCACGCTGATTTTTGCGTTTACGTTTCACGAATTAGCCCATGCCTATGTTGCCTATAAATTTGGCGACATGACGGCGAAAAACCAAGGGCGGCTAACGTTAAATCCGCTTAAGCACCTAGACCCGTTCGGAACACTATTAATTCTAATTGCCGGTTTTGGCTGGGCTCGTCCGGTGCCGGTCAATCGATTCTTTTTTAAAAAGCCGCGCTTAGCCGGGATTCTTGTTTCCGTCGCGGGGCCGCTTAGCAACCTAGTATTAGCCTTCATTGGCTTTTGCGTTGCCTACGGGCTGCAACGGTTTGGAGTAAATCTGACGGAAAATTTTTATAATTTTCTCGATATATTTATCAAACTGAACACTGTATTATTTGTTTTCAACCTTCTTCCGCTTCCGCCGCTTGACGGCTATCGGATTGTTGAGGATCTAGCTCCTAATCATCTCCGAGCAAAAATGACACAATATGAACAATACGGTGTCTTAATTTTTCTTATTTTAGTGATTACACCATTAGACCGTTTCACCATTCAGCCGATTTTCCAGGTGATCGTTCCTTGGGTATGGAAAATGCTTGCTTATTTCGCCAACGGTTTATTTTTTTAAAGGAGGCTTATACCATCAATGGATGAAAATAAGAAAAAACTTGGTTTTAATATAATAAAAAGTGACCCTACCGATGGGCACAAAGGTTATGGCAAGGGAGCACTCAGCCTTGATAATGTTTCTCCGGTTATTATTGATGTCGAAGCCGGGGAAGCGGAAATCGATGTCGGTGCGATGCATGCCCGCAGTGTGGTCGAAAAAGGGATTAAATTTTTGCAGAATAAAGATGAGGTTCCCAACGGAAAGCCGTATTGGCTTGTTTGGGTGACGATTGATCGGAAGCCGGAAGGTCCATATTATGCCGGGGTAACTGCTTGTTTTATGACGGTTGACCGGGAAATCCGCCGCGGCTTTAAATCCCTGCCGGAGCACGTCAACCGCATGGATAAGTCGCTGAAGCGCCACATTATTGTCGATAATATGGATGCAAACTCGAAAAAGGTACTAGCTGCTTTCCTGCGCGGACATAATGAAGTCTTATGGAATAATTCCACAGAAGAACTGAAAAAAGGGTTATTGGCGGAATAAAGTGCAACTTCATTACTGCCCGTAATTGGAGGAATTAAATTTTTTTAAAAAAATTAAATGGAGAATTACTTGTAGTTTTTATCAAAAATAGGTAGTATTATAATCAGTGTGAATACACTGTAAAACTAGGACAAGAAAAGCTCCGGAGCAATCCGGAGCTTTTCAATTTTAGTTCCCCCAAGGCATAATTTTCTTATACCACGGTACTTTTTTATGATCCTGCTTTTTCGCCGGGGATTCGTCCGAATTTTTTAAGTGATCGGTGCAATATTCGGTCGGTTCGGTGCCGGCCACGAAATAGGTGTAGCGGCGGACAGGGCAGTCCTTTGTCGCCAGCTTGCCATTTGCCGGGTTCACGTAAACGCCGACAACCCCATCTTTCGGCGGCTTA
>Ga0213823_1000833_pt1 | contig 21917 bp, 21 predicted proteins | sample MC6MC0907MG_FD_179887 | JGI IMG/M metagenome (GOLD analysis project Ga0213823, IMG submission 179887) | Enriched soil aggregate microbial communities from Iowa State University, Ames, United States - MC6-MC0907-MG | ecosystem: Environmental > Terrestrial > Soil > Unclassified | place: USA: Iowa...
GCGATAGCGTGTCTCCCGATAGCGATCCAACATATCAATCGTCGCTTTGACCCCCACATGTTTTAGGGCATCTTCTGTGAAAACAAGATAGGAAAGATGTCCCCAAAATATGCGTCTTTGGGCACTTTTATAGAGGTTGAAGACTGCTTTATCAAACGATTTTGACGAAGCATGGCCGACTTCAACATTTACTTGAGCCCCTCCGGGTCCGCTGGACTCAGATTTAGCCATTAATCGTAAATTTATCACTTGTAAATAAACGGTATAATGGCCATCCTTATAATCCACTCCAAGCCCTTGAGCATATACCATTCGCTCGGATTCATTTGTATCCCAACAGCCGGCTATCGGGAACACTGTCAGCACGATCAATGTAAGAAAAAAGTGTTTTATCAGTTTTCTCCTCATTAGGATTTCCCTTCTTTTCGGGTAGGATCGTTAGGGTTCAGAGAGTTTGCTCTATTGCCTTTTTTGGAATCGGGTAAACGAAAAACAGATTTTAAGATATTCATCATATCAATACGGGTAGCTAAACCTAAATAAGGAACCCCAAAAATCCGAATTTGAGCAATGTAAATTAAAATAATATAGATTGATATAAAAAAACCAAAAAAACCAAAAAGAGAAACACAAAAGATGACAAAAAACCGTATTATAGAAACTGTTCCAATTAACCACTGGTTTACCAGTGTAAAGGTAGCAATAGTCGAGCCTGAAATGACAACAAGCATGGCAGGATTTGTTAAACCTGCTCTAATTGCCGCATCTCCGATAATAAGTCCGCCTATTACGCTGAGTGTTTGACCTACTGCGGTTGGTAAGCGCAGACCTGCTTCCCTAAATAATTCAAATATAAGCAGCATTAATAAGGCTTCGAGAGCAGTGGGCAGAGGAACTCCTCTTCTCGATTCTACAATTGTTGCTAAGAGCGTGAGCGGAAGCTGATTCTGATGGAAAGCAGAGAGGGCAACCCAGAAACCCGGAAGAAAAGTGGCCACAAGAATTCCAACAACTCTCATTAATCGCTCAAAGGAGTTAAAAGCATAGTTCTGCTCTTTATCCTCGCTGCTCTTTAACAGAAAGAACAGGTTTACGGGTGTTATATAAGCATAAGCAATCCCATCGATTAAAATAATGATTCTGCCGTTAAGGAGAGATTGAACGGCAAAATCCGGCCGTCCCGTATAGGCATGACGCGGAAAGAAACCGAATGGGTTTTTATCTATTAATTCTTCTAATTGTGTACCGCTGAAAAGTCCATCAATATCAATAGCAGACAACTTTTCCATGATTGTTTGTAAAATTTCCTTATCAGTAATATCGTCTATAAATAGTACAGAAACTTTCGTTCTGGTTCGCCTGCCAATTTCAAGCGATTTACTTGCAAGCGAGGTTGTTCGAAGTCGTTTTCGAATTAAAGCGGTGTTGATAGAAATGTCTTCGATAAAATTGTCTCGTGGGCCTAGGAGACTAACTTCTGTTTTTGTTTCTTCCGGGTTTCGCTGTGGCCGTTCAGAAATGTCCACCAGAAAAATGCTTCCCGGTATATTGAAAATCAACAGCAATTTTCCGGAAAAAATCTCTGAAACTGCTTCATCCTCATTTCCTATCAATTTTAGAGAAGGGAGGCGAAGGAGCTCGAGAATCTTTTCATTGCTAGGTTCTACTTGTAATTGCGAAAAAAAAGCTTCAAGACGTTCGGGAACCGTTTGATAAAGCATATCGTTTTTAACTAACCCTTGACAGTAAGTAAACAATACCTTGTGCTGATTAAATGTAAAATGCTCAAATTTTACATCCTCGTTTTTTTTGAATAACTCCCGAAGAGTTTGTTCGTTAAGGGACTTTGCGGCTGTTGAAATATCCTTTTCATCAGGATTTTTAGTTATATTCAGAGTGGTTTTCTTTTGCTTTTTCTTAAACATCATTGTTCGGCCTCCAAACTTTTCTTTCAAAGAACGCTGCCAATAGACCGAGGAAAACTGATAAGCCTAAGAAGAACCAAACTGTAAATGGTAAAATGATTGCAGATAAAATTTCCATGAATTGAAAATCAGTGATTGGCAGTAATGTTATAGCAGTAATTGCAGCTAAAATAAATAAAAGATACCATTTTTGTTTTTGTTTAAATGGAAGATATTCCTTTATTAGCAGCAAAAGTAATGAAATTCGGATAAATGCACCTGATAGCCATTGGTAGATAGATAAAAAGTCGACGTGTTCAATAAAATTTCCAAGAGAGGCCAGTCCCCATTCCTCGTATGGAGGAAATCGCTGTTTTGATGCTTCCACGGGTCCAAATTCAATCACAGCTCCTATAAGAGGGCCAACTGTTAACAGTGTTAAAATGATTGAAGCTATAACAAAATGGCGAAACCGAATGGGTGTTTCAGTTTTGTGTTGAAGAAATAGAAGGAGCATTAATTCAACCATCCCTGAACATTGATATACCGTTCCCTTTAAAACAGGCCGAAACCCATGTTCGAGAAAGGGCATAAGAAGTGAAAAATTTTTGTATTGAATATTGGCAAGCGCCACAAAAAAGCCGAGAATAATAATAAAAAATAAAAGAAAAATATTAACGATACTCAAGGTACGCAGACTCGTTCCTGCCAACATCCAACAAACCAAAGCAAAACAAGCTGCCATCAAAAAAAAAGGGGTCTTCGGCAGGAAAGTAATACTGACCCAAGTAATTGTCTCCCTTAATGTCACCCCTGCTAAAATGGTAAGATAAAGGATAATAATAAAAAAAATGATGTTGCCTAGCCATTTTCCAGTATATTTTTGTATCCATTTATTCAAGTGCTCCTGCTTTGTTTTTTTATGAATAAAAAATAGAAGAGGAATCCAGAGAAGTATCAAAAAAAGTGAAACAATCACACTTAACCAAGAATCTCTTCCTACAGTTTGTATCAGTGGTGAAATAATAGTGACATGATTCTTTAAGCCAATCGCAGTCATAGATAACAGGATTAATTGAAATACTGTAATTGAATCTGACTTCTTTATAGCTATCCCTCCCTATACAGTATAATTATGGTAAATATTATTTGTAGTTCACTTTTAATTATTCTTGTAATATTTTATTTTTATATTAAGTTGGCTACCTTTTTGGGTACAAAAGGAATGGGTTAGAAACAAATATAATTGCCGAAAAATGTAAGATATTTATAATAAGATGATTAGTTTGACCGTAGTTTTTGTTTCGCTAACCAGACAATAGTTTGTCAATATTTTAAAAAAAGAAGATAAAACAATCATGATATAAATTACCAGCAAGTAGTCTTAATAGGCTACTTGTTTTTTTCTTTGGAAAAATCCATCTAACCACGAATAGGTTAAAACTGTTGACAAAGAGAGAAGGATATACTATTATTATCTTGAATTAAAAATATTGTAATTAATAATATTAGAATTAGAAATTTTTTAGGTGGTGCATCTAATGGGTTTATTGGATAAATTTTTTGGTAAAACAACAGGGGAGGAAACGAAAATGACAAAATTAAACATTGGAATTATTTTAGGAAGTACTCGTCAAGGACGGGTAAGTCCACAAGTAGGAGAATGGGTTAAATGTATTGCTGACAAACGAGGAGATGCAAATTACGAAATCGTCGATATTGCAGACTTTAATTTACCATTTTTAGGTACAACTGACGGTTCAGAACCAGGTATCGCAGCATGGAACCAAAAACTTGCTAGCTTAGATGGTTTCGTATTTATTGTTCAAGAGTATAACCACAGCATCACAGGTGCATTAAAAAATGCCCTTGATTTTGCACGTGAAGCATGGAATGATAAAGCAGCAGGAATTGTAAGCTATGGTTCAACTGGCGGGGCTCGTGCAGCAGAACACTTACGTGGAATCTGTGGTGAATTGAAAATTGCCGACGTTCGCACACATCCAACATTGTCCTTATTTACAGATTTTGAAAACGGAAGTGTCTTCAAACCAGCTGAATTGCATTTGACGAATGTTAATGCAATGCTTGGCGAAGTGGTGGCATGGAGCGGAGCATTAAAAACAATACGATAAAGTAACAAAAAAAGAGGGGATGAACTAAACAGGCATCCCCCCTTTTTGCTAAGAGATAAGAAAGCATAAATTTCGACTTTGAGAATTGTCCAGATCCATAAGAATAATCTTTCGGATGCGATACCTCTCACGAAGGAAAAGCGTTAGCTTTTTCGAGGAGCGCACAGCGGATAGTAGACTTCGCTCTTATAATTTACGATACTTTTTCAATGCCAAGATATTAAGGATGATGAATATTCCAGCGAAGATTACTAAGGCCAAAAGGTCCCAGCTAATCTCACTAAAACTATATCCTTTATACATAACGCCCCTTAATGCATCTCCGGCATAATACATAGGGAATACCTTCGCAATCGCCTGCAGCCAATCTGCCATTCCCTCTAGAGGGAATATCCCAGCAAAAAATATTTGTGGAACGACTGCTATCGGGATAAATTGCATCATTTGAAATTCGGAAGCGGCGAACGTTGACAACAATATTCCTAAAGATAATGCCACCAATGCTAAGAGCAAATTTATCAGAAGTACATTCCATATCGATCCAACGAGCACTATATCTAATACATTAATAGAATAAAAAACGACAATAACCGTTTGAATAACTGCAAACATTCCATAGCCGGCCAAATAAGCCGTGACAATTTCTCCCCTTTGGATTGGGGTTGATAATAACCGTTCTAATGTACCCGTTGTCCGCTCTCGTAATAACCCAATACCTGAAATGATAAAGACAAAGAAGAAGACAAAGAAACCAACTAATATAGGACTTAATACATCGAAAAACACCGTATCTTTATTTCCATAAACATAGTTTGTTTCAATCTTTTTAGGCATCATCCCTGCTAATGCCGGATTTTGCTGGATGAGTTTGGACATAGCAAGAGATGAAACCGTTTGGTTTACCTTCGCTTGTAAGCCCTTTGCGGAACTAGGGTCGTCATTCTGGAGTGTCAATTCCATTTTTCCATTTTCCTGCTGCAGCAGTCCGTTAAGGTCGTCATCAACCACCGTGTTTTTCGTAACTGTCTCATATTCTTTTACCTTAATGCCGGCATCTTTAAAAGCTTTTATAAGACTAGAATCAACCCCCGTGACACCTAATTTCGGTTTAACGGTATTCCCATTAAATAAAAAGTACATAAGGGTCAAAATTAAAAGCGGGGCCACAAACATTAATGCTAAAGTCCGTTTATCACGAAGCAATTGCTGACAGATTCTTTTAATTAACGCCATAATTCTCATGACTGTTTCACCCCTGCTTTCAGGAATACCTCATCGAAATCGTCTGTTTTGAATAATGCTTTTAGCTCATTTGGAGTGCCACTCGTTAAAATACGGCCATCGCGAACCATTGCAACATAATCACATTTAACCGCCTCATCCATCACATGTGTGGTCACAATAATCGTTTTTTCTTCTTCATTTTTCAAACGTAATAATTCAGCCCAAATGGACAATTTCAATTCTGGGTCAATTCCTACAGTTGGCTCATCTAAAATCAAAATTTTGGGATCTTGAATGAGCGCAATCGCCAGGGATAAACGCCGTTTCATCCCGCCAGAATAGGCAGCTACCCGTTTCTTTAAATCAGCTGTCAGATTAACGAGATCGGCCGCATAGGTGATTCGTCTTTTCTGTTCTTCTTTATTCAACTTATAAAGGGATGCAAAAAACTTTAGGTTCTCTTCACCTGTTAACTCAACATACAAGGCATCGGATTGCGCCATGTAACCAATTTCCTGTAATAACCTAAGATTCGGCATTTTTCTGCCCAAAACATGAATCGAACCTGTGTCGGACTTTTCCATGCCGACGATCATTTTTACTAGCGTGGTTTTCCCTGCTCCTGAAGGACCGATTAACCCGAATAATTGGCCTTTCGGGATGGTTAAGTTGACATCATTCAAAACGGGCTTTTTGCCAAAGCTTTTATTAACCTGTTCCACTTTAATGGTTGAATCCATTTTTGTACCCCCTCGTAAAGGTAAATCGTTCTTATCATTTATTTTACAACTCCAGACGATTTTAACAATGAACAGAAAGATGAAATATGTCTATAATTTCAAAAAGGGATATAATGGATGGAAATATCCATGGCTAAACACGTCAAATTTTTAAAGAAAATACACTAGAAAAAGTATTATATAAAAAAATAGGGATGACATATCGTCACCCCTAACAGCTTAATTTTCTACTAATTTATTTACCGTTTTTTGATCAGCTGGTTTCACTTCGTTCGGGTCATCAGCTTGTTTTGAGCGTTTGATAAAGAAAGCAAGGAAAAGAGCAATACTTGCAATTCCAACCGATACGACGAAAGAATCATTAATTCCTTCCAACATCGCTTTCATTGCAATCTGTTGCTTCATTTCAGCTAATACATCAGGAGTAGGATTCCCCGTTAAGTGTTTCATAGCGGATGCGGCTAAATCTTCCGCATGTGTTTGCGTCCGATTTGTCATGATCGTAACGAGCAGCGCGGAACCAATTGCGCCTGATACCTGCTGCAATGTACTGTTCATCGCTGTACCGTGTGGATAATAACGCGCAGGTAATTGGTTTAAGCCATTTGTCATAACAGGCATCATCACCATGGACATCCCAAACATCCGTGCTGAATATAAAAGAATTAAATGTGAATAAGATGTATCAAGCGTTAATTTACTGAAAAAATAACTTGTTAGAATCGTAATCGATAAGCCGATAATAGCCAAAATGCGGCCGCCAATCTTATCAAATAATTTCCCGGTGATCGGGGACATAATTCCCATCAGTAGTGCACCTGGAAGCATCATCAAGCCAGATTTCATTGGAGTAATCCCGCGAATTGTTTGGACATAGATCGGTAATAGCAGCATTGCTGAAAACATCGCCATAGAGATAACAACAGAAATTGCTGATGATAATGCAAACATTGGGTATTTATAGATTCTGAATTCCAGCATTGGTTTTTCAAGTTTAAGTTGACGGAATATAAACAGAATTAATGAAATCGCTCCGACAATAATCGTTCCATATACTTGTGGACTATCCCAGCCTTTATCACCCGCTGAGCTAAATCCGTACAACAATCCTCCAAAGCCAATACTTGATAACACTAGCGACAGGAAGTCAAGACTAATCTCGACTTTAGCTTTTTTATCCTTAAGTAAGAAAAACCCGATTAAAAGGACAATCACTGCAATCGGAGAAACAAAGTGAAATAACATTCTCCAGTCATAATGTTCAAGCATCCAACCGGATAATGTTGGGCCGACTGCAGGAGCAAAAATGAAAATGAGCCCGAAAAGCCCCATCGCTCCCCCTCTTTTTTCAGGTGGAAAGCTATTTAACATCACGTTCATTAGCAGTGGCATCATAATCGCTGATCCAGAAGCTTGGATTAGCCGAGCAACTAACAAGACAGGAAAGGCAGTAGAGAATCCTGCTAGAAATGTTCCTACTGTAAATAAACTAATCGCGGTTAGAAATAACCTTCTAACGGAATATTTTTGAATTAAAAAGGCTGTTGCCGGTATCATAACCCCATTTACTAGCATATAACCTGTTGACAGCCATTGAACAGTGGATGCACCCACGTCTAGATCCTTCATGATCGATGGGAGTGCAACATTTAATAGTGTTTCATTTAACATGGAAATAAAAGCCCCAATCATAAGGATGGCAAGAATCCCATATGGTGGACGTTCATTTTTTATATTGGTTGTTTCCATTATTGTCCTCCTTAAACTATTAGTTCATTTTTTTGTACCTTAATTTCAAGTAATAACAATAATATCACCAGCATCTCAATTTTTGCAACAAAAATAATTTTCCAGTATTAGTAACTAGGCACTGAGCTTGATAGTTATTAGCCTTTAATTATTATCATTCTGATTTAATAAAAAAAGTGAAGATGCTCTATCTGTCTTCACTTTTCTTTTCTATATAACCCTGTAACCTGTCTGGGCCCTAAAAGGGTGATTCGCGCTAAAATCAATGCCATTTCCCGCGGTGATTTTTCCATCCCGCTTTCTAACCAATGCTGGATCACACCGAGGTGGGCCGAGCTGACATAGGCGATGAGAAATTCAACTGGCACAAGCATGTCTTCTTGTTTTAAATTGGAGAGGATATTTTGATAAAAGGTCCTTTTAATTAATTCCTTCAATTTTTCCTGAAAGGCTGCATCTCCGTTTGGGCCCAAGACAGCCTTCATAAAACTAGAATTCTCGTGTAAGTATTCAAACAAGTAAACAATAAACGGAAATGGCTCCTTTTGACCATCAAAGCTTAAGGCGTCTTTTGGATTGATCTTAAGAGTTAACTTTTTGATCCCGTTGATAATTTCTTCTTCGCATTGCTCTAATAAATCGTATTTATCCTCATAATGTAAATAAAAGGTTCCGCGATTAATATCCGCTCTTTCCGTTAGATCACGGACGGTAATCGCTTCAAATCCTTTTTCCTCCATTAGCAAAGTAAGAGCATCGCGGATCATCCGCTTTGTTCGAATAATTCGTCTATCTGCCAGCCGCTCAGACATGTCCACATACCCCCAGTAAACTTTTTTATCGAAAGATTAAACCTGAACTATGGTTGTGTTAATTAATAGACAAAGGTTAATTCATTGTTTATTGCTGTCGATGTTACACCAATTATAATAAACTTATTGATGGATAATCAACATGATGTTCATTTATTTCAAAGCTTGGTCGTCATGATTGCTTTCATTGTAAATTTAGAACATAAACAAAAGATAAAATCGTACATTAATGCTCAGTTTGCTGTGTTGATTTCAGTACCTAACACTACGTAAATTTACGTAATGTTAAGCAGTTTTTTTGTAATTGTGTAAAGGGGATTATTGGTATATTTGTAGGCTTTGTGGCTAAACCTATTGTGGTAATTTCCATTTAAGAAAGGTGATTAAGACATGATTCTAAGCTTGATGCAAAGCTTTGTGTTTCAAAATCCGGAAATTCTTACTATCGATGGAGCGGCGGCTATTGTGTTTTATTTCACGGTGTATTCGTTCATTGGCTGGTTGATTGAAAATAGCTATAGCTTCTTCACAAAACGGGAATTTTTTAAAGAGAATTTTTTATTTGGCCCCTTTAAACCGATGTACGGCTTTGCACCGGTACTCTTGGTTTATTTGATTTCACCTGAAACAAATTGGGTTATCGTAATCTTTTTATGCCTTTTCATTCCGACCCTAGTCGAGTATGTAAGCGGGGCAATGCTGCAGAAATGGTTCCATAAGCAATGGTGGGATTATTCGGATACACCACTGCAGCTTCATGGACATATCTGTTTACCCTTCTCCATCTGCTGGGTGTTCTTATCTATAATTTGTTTAAAATGGGTTCATCCTGCCATTTCTTTTATGTATGGAGCCATTGAACCATATTGGGTATGGGTCTGGACTGCGACAGGACTATACTTCCTTGCCGATCTCCTATTAACAATTCGAAAACACACCTTACAAAATTTAACAAACGGTGCCTGACACCATTTGCAATAAAAGCACTCCTTCTATGGTAAAAAGAAGGAGTTTTTGGTGTTCATCGTAGTTTGTTTCTTATAGTGCTGTATTCATAAAAGATTAAATTTCAATGAAAATATGATAGATAGGAAAAATAGTGCTACATTGTAGAAAAGGATTCTGCACATAATATTGTGAATTGCCGCCTTGGGATAAACACTAAAAAGGAGGGCTTATTATTAAAAAGCGAATTTTAGTTGTTGAGGATGAAAAACAAATCGCAAAAATTTTAAAGATTGAACTCGAGTTTGAAGGCTATGAAGTGGTTGTTGCCTATGACGGAAAGTCAGGATTGCAAGCCGCATTGAACGATAAATTGGATTTAATCCTATTAGATGTCATGCTGCCCGAAATGAACGGGATTGAAGTTCTTAGAAAAATACGAGTAGAGAACAATCTGCTTCCTATCATCCTACTAACAGCCCGGAATATGACGATGGATAAGGTCGGCGGACTTGATCAGGGAGCAAATGATTATATTACTAAGCCATTTGAAATGGAGGAAGTATTGGCAAGAATTCGGTCATGTCTGCGTCAGAATTCCATTGCTGTTAAGGCTTCGCAGCCTGAAGAAACTCTGTTATCCATTAAGGATTTAACCGTAAACCTTGATACGAGAGAGGTGATCAGGGGTGGGGCTTCGATTACTTTAACGCCCAAGGAATTTGATTTATTAGCCTATTTGCTTTCCAATAAAAATAAAATTGTCACCCGGGAAAATATTATTTTTCATGTGTGGGGCTATGAATATGAAGGGGAAACAAATGTAATCGATGTGTTTATCAGACATTTACGAAAGAAAATAGAAGAAGGCTTTTCTGACCCTAGCATTATTCAGACGATCAGGGGGATTGGATATACAATAAGGGAGAAGTAAGCAAATGAAGATTACGACCAAAATTAATCTGATCACAACCGCATGGATACTCTGTGTGTTAATTGCTGTAAACACAGTGGTCTTTTTTTCGTTTTTGAATATTACGGTCAATATGGAGGATAATACCCTTTTTCAAAAGGCAGGCCAATTGATAAAGAAGTTAAATCAGGATGATACTCCTGCAGCTATTAAAGAAAAATTAACTCCATTTCTGACGCCCCATTCTTTTATAAGAATCATTCAACCTGACGGGAAAATTGTCAATCAGGTAACAAATGATACGTACTTGGCCGCAAAAATAAAACCGCAATTTGCCAGTAAAAAAGGGTCGGAAAGGCGTACCATTAGGCTAAAAAATCAAGAAGAACAAATTGCGATTGTCAGGGTACCATTCCAACAAGACGGGCAAGTTTTGGGCACACTTGAGTTTGGAGAGAAATTAACCGGATTGGAATTAGGAAAGGACTTATTACTTTCTATTCTTGTTTTTTGTACGATTCTAGGAGCGGTATTATCACTGCTGGGCGGCAGGTGGCTGTCCAATCTGATTATGAGGCCAATTTCTAATATGATTAATACGATGGAGGACATAGAGCAAAGTGGGATCCCGAAAAAAATTGTCATTCAACATGAAACAAAGGATGAACTGCAAAAATTAGCGGTTACGTTTAATCGAATGATTGAAAGATTGGAAGCAAACCTGGAAAAACAGAAGCAATTTATATCAGACGCTTCACATGAATTAAAGACCCCACTCACGGTGATCAAAAGCTATGCAGATCTTTTGCTAAGACGGGGGATCCAAAATGAAGAGGTTGCCCATGATGCCATTGAATCGATTCATTCAGAAGCCACGAGAATACAAAGAATGACAGAAAAGTTTCTCGATTTAGCCGATACAGAATCAGGTAATCTGTTAGAAACAAAACCAATCAATTTAGTAGCCTTGTGCGAGAATATACGTAAACAGCTGAAAAGTGCCTATAAGAGGGAAATTGAACTCCATTGTCAGAAAGCTTCTATTACCGCCATTGCTGATGAATTAAAGCTAAAGCAGGCAATTATAATTTTAATTGATAATGCTATTAAATATAGTTCGGAGAAAATCGATGTGTATTTAGAGGAAAAGGAGCCATTTATAATTATTAGGGTGAAAGATTACGGGATTGGCATCCCTGAGTCTGAAATAATTAATATCTTTGAACGTTTTTATCGAGTGGACAAGGCCAGAAGCCGGGAGACAGGAGGAACAGGCCTGGGTCTGTCAATCGCCAAAAATATTATGAAACAGCATCACGGGGAAATTAAAGTAAAAAGTATCGAAGGGGTAGGAACGGAAGTGGAATTGTACTTGCCTAAAGGGAACCTGCCTTTTAAATGATCAATATTCTAATCATTTGTTTTTCTTTTAGCCCTTTTATTTCTTATTTATGCCATTTTACCATTGGTACTCATTTGGGTCAGCGGTTGGGGAATAATCAGAAGGATATTAAGGCAGTCCTTTGCCAGCAGACTAAAAGCATGACGTCTGAATTAGTTATTAAGACCAAATTTTTTCATAGAGCTAGGGCATAATAGTAACAAAAAAGGAGGACAAACCTTGAGCAACTATACAGCTTATATCGATCAGTACGGGTATATTGTCCTTTTTGTGGCCTTATTTCTTGAATTAATTGCTCTCCCATTACCTGGAGAAGTCCTTATGAGTTACAGTGGGTTTTTGGTGTTTCAAGGTCATCTAAATTGGCTCGTAAGCATCCTAATGGCAGGAATTGGAGCTTGTACGGGAATGACATTATCCTATTGGATCGGGTTTAAATTAGGAAAACCCTTTTTTATAAAATACGGACATCGTTTTCATTTGGGACCGGAAAGAATTGAAAAAACGTCGCACTGGTATAGCAAGCATGGTAACAAATTGCTGATTATCGCTTATTTTATCCCTGGAGTCAGACATATCACTGGTTATTTTTCAGGAATAACAAGGCTTCCGTTTCGAAAGTTTGCGCTGTTTGCCTATAGTGGTGCATTTATTTGGGTAACAGCATTTATTACGCTTGGCAAGATATTAGGTCCTCAGTGGGAGCAGTTTCACAGTTCTATTAAAAATTACCTCATTATCGGGGGGATCATTGCTGCAATATTGATGATCGCTATCTTTATTATTAAAAAGTACAAAAGGGAGTTAAAAGACGCAGCAGTAAGAGGATTGAATCTCACTTTGAATATATTCCATTCCCGGAAACGGGTAGGAATTCTTCTAGGGATTACTGCGGCGCTAACCTTAGGCCTTATTATCTTAATGATAGGAATGATCCAAGATTTCCTTGCGGGAGAATTCTCGGACTTTAATGAAATTGTCAGTTTGTTGGTTTCATTAACGTTTAGTAAAGACTGGACCGAGACTATGCGGATTTTCTTATTCATGGGTTCTAGACAGGTTCAACTTTTGCTGATTATTCTTACAGTGTTTTGGATTTTATGGAAAGGCAGAAATAAGCTTTTAGAATTTTTGTCCCTTTGTCTTGTGGTAAGCGGCGGCGAGATCTATGAGGAAAGCTTAAGGAGAATTTTTCACAAACTCTCACCTGTTAATCAATCGATTAGGGATAATCTGTTTTATACATTTCCAAGTGAACAATTGCTCATGACGCTTGTCATTTACGGTTTTGCCGTATTTCTCTTTGTGCGTCATAGCAGAAAGGTGTGGGTTCATACAGTTATTCCGATAGCGGTTTTGATTTTGTTAATTCTAATAGCCATCAGTCGTCTGTATTTTAATATCGAGCTCCCAAGTGATGTTGCTGCAGGCTGCGTTTTCGGTGGAGTATGGCTAGGGTTAAATATTCTTCTTCTAGAGATTTATCGATTATTGAGGAACATGGATTCTACACCGATTAGGCAGGCTTAATAAAGGTAAGCATAATAGAAATAGGGAAAATGGTGCTTGACACCATTTGCAATAAATACACTCCTTCTATAGTAAAAAGAAGGAGTGTTTGTTTTTGATTCGTAATTTTTAATAGTGCACAAATGTGTTAGGGCTTTGTTTTTTGTCATATATCTCTTAACGTTGCATACAATCTAAGGTTAGTTAAATGATTCTACAAAAGGGGGAAGGATATTTTATGTTCTATGCTGTATGGCTGGAAGGTCAATTGGTGTGGAATATGCCCTTATTAGCGGGTCTGATGTGTGTTGGTGCATTATATTCATTTATATTACTGTCCTTTACGAACATAAAAATTCATCATCAACAACCCCTGCTGTTTTTCCTCTGTTTAGTCATAATATACGTAACCATTGGCAGCCCTTTATCGGATATCAGTCATTTATCATTCAGTTTGCACATGATCCAAATGAGTATTTTATTTTTTATCATCCCGCCTCTTTTTCTATTAGGAATCCCGGACTCTTTCCCCGAAATAATAAAAGGATTAAATAGATTATTCCTTCCTCCGAAGGCTGCCCTGTATACATTTGCAGTACTATTCTTGTTGTATCATTTGCCGGTGGTATTAACGTTTCTTTCGCAAAATTCGTTTGTTCATAATGGATATCTATTCGTGCTGTTGGTCATGTCATTTAGTATGTGGCGTCCAATTGTCAAGGGGCAGAATAAACGTTATGCCTTTTTGAGTGGACTATTATTGTTACCTGCCTGTACCCTACTCATTTTAACTGCCTTTATTGGTGGACTGAATAATCCTCTTCTTACCCAAATGACCGCAACTCTTTGTATAAGCCCCTCCGACTTAAGTTCTTTAAATATACTTCCTTATCCATTCAATACTAAATTTGATCAAATAATGGCAGGATTCCTCATGATGGGAATGCACAAATTGGCATTATTTGTAACAGTTCGCATCGGAAAGAAAGTGCAAGTGCATGACTGGGGGAGAAATGGGTAACAAACCATCTCCTCCTTTTTTCTTTATACAAATACCTCTAACTTAACTAAAAATCAAAGGTATTTTGCCAAAAAATATTCAAAAATGATGAAAAAATAGCCCCTCTGAGTCATAGGAAAAATCCACCATATCGTTTACCTTAGTACTTGTTACAAAATCCAACCCCTTTAATAAAAAATAGCCTGACCATGTTGTAATCTTTAATGTTCTCAGGAAGGAAATAATTGATATGAAAGTTTTACTGAAACTGATTTTATTTGTGGGGATGATTAGTTTAGTAGGAGGAAAGGAGACGTCTGCAGACATATCCCTTCAGTCACAAATCAATGCTGTTCCAGCTGGCGGGACACTGAAGCTGGCTTCTGGTACCTATCAGGAACCGATTGTTTTAAAAAAGCCGATTGTGTTGGTGGGAGAGAAAGGAACCATTCTTAAAGCTTGTAATGCTAAACCTGCCATTACCATTAAGGGGGAAAATGTGACAGTTAAAGGGATTCAAATTCTTAGCTGTAAACAAGATAAAAGTCCAGCTGCGATAAAAATAAGCGGCAAGAATCATCAGTTCGAGGATATAACGCTGAATATAAGGAAATCAGGAATAAACCTCGAGAATGTTGAACAATCAAGTTTCCGAAATATTAGACTGTCTGGACACGGCAAGGGAAATGGTTTTGAACTTTGGGAATCCCATCATAATACGTTTGAAGAAATCAAGATTGATCACGTCCAGGACGGCTTTTATATGGAAGATAGCCACTATAACACGTTTAGCGGCAATACCATCAGTGATTCAAGGTATGGGCTGCATGTGATGTTTTCTGATTATATAACCGCAAAGAATAACCGGTCAACACGGAATTATACCGGTGCGATGGTGATGGGGACGAACTATTCCATCATTGCGGATAATCAGCTGCTGGAAAATAACCAGAATGTGAACGCTCAGGGCCTGCTTCTCTTTGATGTTCATGATTCCACGATTAATCACAATCACATTTCCGATAACCGAGTTGGGATGTTTATCGAAGATTCGAGCGGGAATGAAATTACAGGCAACGAAATTGCCGCCAATTTTGTTGGCGCACAAATGAATCGAATTGAGAAAAATGTGATTGAGGGCAATGCCTTTATCAGTAATGTAAACGATTTTCAAGCGACGGATGCTGCCGATAATACAATTCAAAACAATTATTGGGATGCCGCTATGAAGCTTGATACAGACGGCGATGGAAAAAGCAATCTGCCTCACAGTGCCGATCCGTTTTTCCTTAATCTAGCAAGAGAAACACCGCCATATCAACTATTCTTTCAGCATCCGGGGATGACGCTGCTGCAAAAACTGCTAAAAAGTCCCGAGCACCTACTTGTAACCGATCAAGAACCATTAATGAACAATTACTTAAACAACCAGCAACAGCCCGAACAGAAACAGATTATCTTTTGGGTAATCTGCCTTGCCATGATTATCGTTAGTCTACTATTAATTTATTTTGGGAGGAAAAGAACTTGAAACAAAAATTACTAAAAACATGCTTGATAGCCATCCTATCTGTATTCGTCATCGCTGGCTGTGGAAAAAAGGAAGTTAAACCAGTGGCCATCAATGAAAAAACAGATAAATGTGAAATCTGTCATATGGCTGTAAAAGATAACGAGTTTGCTACTGAAATTATTCTTGAAAACGGAAAATCCATGGTATTTGATGATATCGGCTGCATGTACAAATGGCTGAAGGAAAATAGTGACAAGAAAGTAGCCAACTCATTTGTTAAAGACTATGATTCCAAGGAATGGATTGAAGCAAAAAAGGCTTCATATGTGTATGACAAGCCAATCAAAACACCAATGGCCTATAATGTCATCTCTTTTACAGATCAAAAAGATGCGCAATCTTTTATCGATCAACATGGCGGCAGTCTATTAACTTATGAAAAGTTGGAGAACCATTCATGGGAAAAGAATGAGGAAATGGTTAAAGAAATGAAGGAAAAAATGAAAATGAAAGACGGACACGATGGCATGGAGATGGAACATTCTGACGATAGCCATTGATGAAAAACTAAGGCTCATTTCAAAAATATTGTTGCATTATTAAATTCGCCGATAAACCTTCAAATTCGCCGATAGAATCCCAAAATCGCTGATAGATTGGCCAAATCCGCCGATAAAATCCTAAAATTCACCGATAGACGGGCTAAGTCGATAAATAAATAATAAAAATATAGGTGTTGGAGTAAAATTTACATTAAAAATGTAAATTTGAAGAATTTGAACTTGATATAACCCAACAATGCTTACGAAAACAGCCAAAATTTAAGAAAGATAAGTACAAAAAGACAGTCCATCAAGATTGTCTTTTTGCTTGAAAGGATACAAACGATGAAAAACTTATGGCTTTCTGAATGGAAGACAATGACGAGGCAGCGTTCCTACTATCTATTTCTAATCCTTTGGGTGCTAGTGTTTTCGCTGTTGTTTTTACTTGAACGAAATAATGCAGGCCTTTCCAGCTTTACGAATGTCACAGGAACGATTGTCAATATCCTGCTCTATTTACTGCCGTTGTTTATGCTGATTATTGGTTCCTTTTCGATTACAAATGAAATAGAAAGCGGGCAGTGGCAGCTTCTCTGTACGTATCCTATCAGTATACCTGCCTATTTTTTGGGGAAATTTGCCGGTCTGATTACGGCACAGACGGCTGTGTTCACTTTAAGCTTTGGGATCAGCATGGCGATTGGTTTGTTAACAGGCATCCAGTTATCGCTGCCATGGCTGCTGGGAATCTATCTTTTTTCGCTCCTCTTGATCTATGTATTTTTAATTCTTGGCTTATTACTTGGAACAGTGGCGCAAACAAGATGGAAGGCATTAATGTCGTCTGTTTCCGTCTGGTTCTTCCTCATCATGATTTGGCCAACCGCTTTGATTGCCGTTTTAGGTCTCGTTCCCTACCCAATGATTGACCCATTAATGAAACTTGCGATGGTCTTAAACCCAGCTGAGTTTTTGCGTATCTTTTTAATCATTCAATGGGATAGCGGCGCGATTTTTGGCGGCTCGTACGATGCGGTTGTTCACCTATTCCAATCAGGTACCGGCTGGAGCATTTTAATCGGCTACATGATTGCTTACTTACTGATTATGTTTTCCGTCTCGATCCTGTTCCTAAGAAGAAGGAGATTTCTATGATCGAAATAAAAAATGTTTCAAAGGTATTTAAACATAAAACCGCCCTTTATCCGTTTTCGTTAACAGCAGGAGATGGTGAGTGCATTGTCCTCTGTGGCGGAAACGGTGCCGGGAAAAGCACCTTGCTTCAGATGATTGCCGGCATTTCCACACCAGGTGATGGCACGGTTTTAATTCATCATGTTGATATCAAGCAAAATCGAAAGCAGTATGTTTCGTTTATCGGATATATGCCGGATGAATTTTTTGCCCAGGAGACGTTGACTGTCACCGAGTTTTTAACTTTTTATGGATCGTTCCGAAAGGTTGCACAGTCCCGGGTCAAGGAAGTGATCCACATACTTGGGTTAGCGGCTAAAGAAGATGAAATGATTAAACACTTATCAAAAGGGATGCGCCAAAGGCTGTTATTTGGCCAGGCATGGCTCGCAAACCCCTCCGTGTTGATTCTTGATGAACCGACAAATGGCCTGGATCCGTATTGGATCGATGTATTTATTGAATTGCTGAAAAAAATAAAACAGAGCGGGACGACGATTATTTTTTCCACCCATATGATGGATGTTGCGGCCGAAGTGGCTGACCAGGTCATCTTTATGGAAAATGGAAGGATGACAGAAGCGATCCGAAATGATCATGTTAATCCGAAACAATTTATGGTGGAGCTTCTGGGCCGCTATCGCCAAAAAGAGGAATAATCTGAGCAGGTGTGCTTTAATGGAGATATCAGGAAGTAGAGGGGCCTTTAGGATGTCTTTTCGTACATTAAAAATTATCACGATTTTAGTACCTCCCCTGCTCATTGGGAGCTTTGAGCTCATCCGCCATAGTGTATTACTGTATCATATGTCAATGGAGACAGGGAATTACTTGATTATTCTTTTAACATTAGTCGTTTCTTATGTGTTTTCCACCTGGATGTTTAAGATGATTGAGGAAAAAAACCATCGCCTGGCAACAGAGCGGGAAATGCGCGCCGTTTATGAAGAAAGAGAACGGCTGGCAAAGGAGTTACACGATAATATTGCTCAGACTTTATTTTTACTAAAAGTAAATTTAAAAAAGGGAAAAATAAATGAAGCGAGCGGTCTCGTCAATTCCATTGACGCAAATCTCAGGCAGGCGATTTATAATTTGCGCGTGAACCCTTTAGAGATGATTTCCTTTCCAAAACGGGTAGAGAATTGGCTAACCGAATGGAGTACAGTTTCCGGGATTGAAACGAATGTTACCATCCAGATAACAGAAGGCTATTTTAGTCCTTCGGAAGAGGTTCAGCTGTTTGGAATCATCCAGGAGGCATTTACCAATATTCGGAAACACTCAGATGCAAAATCCGCAGGGTTACTTCTTCAAACGATCCCAAATGGTTGGGAAATGAAAATTGAAGACGATGGAAAAGGGTTTTCGAAAAAAGAACGGAGTCTGAATCAATACGGTCTTGTCATGTTAAAAGAGCGTGTTGAAAAAATAGATGCGGTGCTTGAAATCTCCTCAGAGAAAAATCACGGGACCAAAATTATGGTAAAAGGGAGAGATAAATAATGGTTCCTTATCGAGTTTTAATTGCTGACGATCATCCTCATGCAAGGCAGGCAATTATGGGAATTCTTGAAGAAGAACCCCTTTTTACAATTGTCGGTCAAGCCAAGAATGGCAAGGAAGCCATTGACCTCTGCGCCGAACATCTTCCCGACATTTTATTAATTGATATTGAAATGCCGGTTTTGGATGGCTTAGCCGCAACGAAAATCATCAAGGAAAAATATCCGTTCATAAAAGTAATTATTTTAAGTGTCTCCGACAATGTCGGAGATTTATTTACAAGTATTCAGTACGGGGCTCAGGGATATTTATTAAAAAATATGGACCCGGATGATTGGCTCCAGTATCTTCGTTCAATTGTCGACGGCTCGAACGTGGCTACAAGGGATATGGCCGGAAAATTACTTTATCAATTTCGCGAACGCGATTTGCAGAACACACCAGCGATTAGTTCATTGACACCGAGAGAAAAAGAAATTCTTCTATTAGTTTCAGAAGGGTTAACTAACAAGCAGATTGCCGAAAACCTGTTTATCGCTGAGAATACGGTAAAAAACCACATCAAAAACTTACTGGAAAAGCTCTGTCTCGAAAACAGGGTCCAGCTCGCTTCGTATGCAGTTAAATATATTACAAAATAAAATTGGGTACATTAATAGGGGAGTGTTTTACATTCTGAGCATTGGGGGCGATTCCCATTTATAAAAAACAAGAACGAAAGCTTATTTGGCTGTCCTTTATTGTAGCGTCCATTTTAGGACTAGCGATGATTGGACGAATTTTTTCAGGCTGAGGGCAGTTGTGTAAAAGTTCTAGGTATTCAGTTTTTTTTAATTATTTGCTGGAAGGCACGCAAATTAAGGGGGGCAGGTAATGGGAAATGAAGAAACAGTTTTTTTAAGCCGAGTGTTAACAGAATTGACCTTATCCTTCCACATCATCTATGCAACCATTGGTGTCGGTATACCGCTTATGATTATGATTGCCCAATGGGTCGGGATTAAGAAAAACGACGAGCATTATATTTTACTGGCGAGACGGTGGACGCGGGGGTTCGTTATTACCGTGGCGGTTGGGGTTGTGACCGGGACAGCAATCGGCCTGCAGCTTTCGCTGTTATGGCCAAATTTTATGGAACTGGCGGGAAATACGATTGCCCTGCCATTATTTTTGGAAACCTTCGCCTTCTTTTTTGAGGCCATATTTTTAGGAATATACATATATACTTGGGATCGTTTTGAGAATCAGAAAAAGCATTTACTGCTCCTGATTCCCGTTGCGTTGGGTGCCTCTTTTTCTGCCATTTTTATCACAATTGTGAATGCTTTTATGAATGCACCGCAAGGCTTTGACCTGGTTAACGGGGAACTGGTGAATGTAAGCCCGCTCTTAGCGATGTTTAACCCGGCGATGCCGACAAAGGTGGCCCACGTCGTAGTAACAGCCTATATGACCTCGGCCTTTGTACTGGCTTCCATCGGCGCTTTTCGTCTGCTGAAGGGATCCAATCACGTGTACCATCAAAAGGCGTTATTTTTAACAATGAAGCTCGGGCTTATTTTTTCGATTGCCACAACGGTGCTTGGCGATTTTTCCGGAAAGTATTTAGCTGAATATCAACCGGAAAAATTAGCCGCTGCGGAGTGGCATTTTGAAACTGAAAAAGGCGCACCTTTGATTTTGTATGGAGTCCTTGATGATGGGGAAGTGAAGTATGCCATTAAAATCCCATTTGGATTAAGCTTCTTAGCACATAGCAACCTAAATGCGGAAGTTATCGGATTAGATCAATTTAACAAGGCTGACGTGCCGCCGCTTTATATTCATTATTTGTTTGATTTAATGGTAACAATCGGGATGTGGCTGACTGCCTTATCATTGGTATATGTTTTCGGTACATGGCGAAAGTGGCGGTTTATTTTAGCAAAATGGTTTAACTGGCTGATGGTGCTCGGCGGTCCCCTGGCGATTATCGCGATTGAAGCGGGCTGGTGGCTCGACGAAGTGGGGCGTCAGCCGTGGATATTGCGCGGGATTATGCGGACAAAGGATGCTGCCACGACAAGCGGACAAGTGGATACTATGCTATGGCTGTTTGCCGGATTATATCTCCTCCTTGGTATTGGCAGTGTGTTCGTATTATGGCGGATGTTCCGCAGTAATCCGGTAGAACAGGAATTAGCTGATCGGGCAGCGGATAAGGCTGGTGACACGAAATGACACTTGAAATCCTCGGTATTACCGTGTTGGGCGTTTTTCTATTTGGATACATTATCGTTGCATCGATTGACTTTGGCGCAGGGTTTTTTAATGCCTTCAGTACGTTAACAGGCAAAGGTCATATTTTAACGAAAGTGATTCAACGTTATTTATCACCTGTTTGGGAAGTTACAAACGTCTTTCTCGTCTTTTTCTTTGTCGGGATTGTTGGATTTTTTCCGAAAACTGCTTATTATTATGGCTCAACCTTACTTGTACCAGCGAGCATCGCCATCATTCTCCTGGCGATCCGCGGTGCGTATTATGCGTTTACTACCTATGGGGGATTAAAGCATAAACGCTACACCATTCTGTACGGTTTAACGGGATTATTTATTCCAGCCTCTTTATCAATCGTTTTGACGATTTCTGAGGGCGGCTTTGTCACCATGAAGGATTCGGGACCAGTACTCGATTATTGGGCTTTGTTTACGAGCCCATTATCTTGGAGTATTGTTGTTCTCAGTCTGACATCTGTCTTATATATTTCCGCCGTGTTTTTAACCTGGTATGCTCAAAAAGCGAAAGACAGGCAGGCTGCTAACCTGCTGCGGAAATATGCACTTG
>Ga0213823_1000835_pt1 | contig 21900 bp, 16 predicted proteins | sample MC6MC0907MG_FD_179887 | JGI IMG/M metagenome (GOLD analysis project Ga0213823, IMG submission 179887) | Enriched soil aggregate microbial communities from Iowa State University, Ames, United States - MC6-MC0907-MG | ecosystem: Environmental > Terrestrial > Soil > Unclassified | place: USA: Iowa...
AAATGGCCCGCCTGCAAACCATTCAGACCGACTACGCCGGCAAGGTCGCCGACCTGAATGTGCCGCAGTTGCTGCTGTCATTCATCCCGCAGAACCCGTTCGCCGACCTGGCGCGGGCCAAGCCGACGTCGATCATCAGCGTGGTGATCTTCGCTGCATTCCTGGGTGTCGCAGCGCTGCAACTGCTCAAGGATGACGTCGAAAAAGGTCAGAAAGTGATCAACGCCATCGACACCCTCCAAGCCTGGGTGATGCGTCTGGTGCGTCTGGTGATGAAGCTGACCCCGTACGGCGTGCTGGCGCTGATGACCAAAGTGGTCGCCGGTTCCAATCTGCAAGACATCATCAAGCTCGGCAGTTTTGTCGTGGTGTCGTACCTCGGTCTGGGCCTGATGTTCGTCGTGCACGGCTTGCTGGTATCGGCGGCCGGGATCAACCCGCTGCGTTTCTTCCGCAAGATCTGGCCGGTGCTGACATTCGCGTTCACCAGCCGCTCCAGCGCCGCGAGCATTCCGCTGAGCATTGAAGCGCAGACCCGGCGTCTGGGGATTCCGCAGTCGGTGGCGAGTTTTGCTGCATCGTTCGGTGCGACGATTGGCCAGAACGGTTGCGCCGGTCTGTACCCGGCGATGTTGGCGGTGATGGTTGCGCCGACCGTGGGCATCAATCCGCTGGATCCGCTGTGGATCGCGACGTTGGTGGCGATTGTGACCTTGAGTTCGGCGGGCGTTGCCGGTGTTGGTGGCGGCGCGACCTTCGCGGCGCTGATCGTGCTGCCGGCGATGGGCTTGCCGGTGTCACTGGTGGCGTTGCTGATTTCGGTTGAGCCGCTGATTGATATGGGGCGCACGGCGTTGAACGTGAGTGGTTCGATTACTGCCGGTGCGATTACCAGTCAGGTGATGCAGCAGACGGATAAAGCGTTGCTGGATGCTGATGAGCATGCGGAGTTGGCTCAAGCGTGATGTAAAGCAAGATCAAAAGATCGCAGCCTTCGGCAGCTCCTACAGGGAACGCGGATACCGTGTAGGAGCTGCCGCAGGCTGCGATCTTTTAAGCTTTTTCCCAGACTTCGAAGTTGTACGCAGGTTTATCGCCTTCAGCCGGATTCGGCACATTCGACACCAGCTTCCACTGGTTCAGATCAAACTCCGGAAACCACGCATCCCCTTCCGGGCTCAACGCCACGCGAGTCAGATAAAGACGATCCGCCTGCGCCAGCCCTTGCGCGTACAACTGCGCGCCGCCAATCAGCATCAGCTCATCGACGCCCTGTTCCTTCGCCCATTCCTCGGCACGAACCACGGCCGCTTCCAGCGATGGATAAACCTCGGCACCTTCGAGCACCAGACCGGCCTGACGGCTGACCACGATGTTCAGGCGCCCCGGTAATGGCCGACCGAGCGAATCCCAGGTCTTGCGGCCCATGATGATCGGCTTGCCCAAGGTGGTGGCCTTGAAGTATTTGAAGTCCCCAGGCAGGTGCCAGGGCATGCTGTTGTCGACGCCGATCACGCGGTTTTCACCGAGGGCTGCGATCAGGCTGAGGGGGAGTGATTTAGTCATGCCGGCGAGGATACCAGAGCCGCGCTTACCCCGATAAGCGCCACAGCGGTTATGCTCAGCACTCAATTAAGCGACGGGACGCTGCGTGACTGAACTGACTCCACTGCAAAACCTCTGGCTCACCGAGACCGTGCGCCTGCGCGAAGAACACGCCGGTCCTCTGGATGATCTGGAAGCCAATCGTCTGGCCCGCACCGCCGGCGGTGATCTGCCGAGCCGCATTCAGCGCCGGGCGTTATGGCTGGCCGAACGTGACGGGCTGACTGCCGCTCTCAAACACTGGTTGCAAGGCGCGCGTCTGGCGCTGGTGCTGCTGATGATTTTCGCGGTATTGAGCGGCGCCGGTCTGGCCTTCGCCGCACTCGGCCAAACGCCGGTCAATGTGTTTTGGGCCTTGGGCAGTCTGCTCGGGCTGAATCTGATTCTGTTGCTGAGCTGGCTCTTGGGATTTGTCTTTGCCGGCGAACACGGCGCCACGCTCGGACGGCTGTGGTTATGGCTCAGCGAAAAAATGGCCCGCGATGCCAAAGCCGCGCAACTGGCACCGGCCCTGCTGTTGATGCTGCAACGCAAGAAACTCAATCGCTGGGCACTCGGTACGCTGGTCAACGGTTTGTGGTTGCTGGCGATGCTCAGCGCGCTGATTCTGTTGCTGACGCTCATGGCGACCCGGCGTTACGGCTTCGTCTGGGAAACCACGATTCTCAGCGCCGACACGTTTATTCACGTCACCCATGCGCTCGGTTACTTGCCGTCGCTGCTGGGTTTCAATGTGCCGACCGTGGAGATGATCCGCGCCAGCGGCGACGGCGCGCTCGACATAGAAAGCGCCCGTCAGGCCTGGGCGACATGGCTGGTCGGCGTGTTGGTGGTCTACGGCGTGCTACCGCGTCTGCTGCTGACGCTCTTGTGTTTCTGGCGCTGGAACAGCGGCAAAGCCGCGCTGCGTCTGGACTTGAACCTGCCCGGCTACGCGCAGCTGCGCGAACGTCTGATGCCGACCAGCGAGCGCCTCGGCGTCAACGACCCGGAGCCTGCGCAGTTGCATCGCGTCGAAAGCAGCGTCGGCGAACTCGCCAGCGAAGGCGCGTTGCTGGTCGCCATCGAACTCGACGAACAACGTCCATGGCCACCCGCGCTGCCGAAAAACGTCAGCAACGCCGGCATCCTCGACAGCCGCGAATCACGCCACAAACTCCTCGAACAACTCAGTCGCTTCCCGCCAGCACGTCTGGCGATTGCCTGCGATCCACGGCGCTCGCCGGATCGCGGCAGCCTCGCCTTGATCGCCGAACTGGCGCGCAGCGCCGGCGAAACCCGTGTCTGGCTGTTGCAAGCACCGCCGGGTGAAGCACTCGATGCCGAACGCCTCGGTGATTGGCACGTGGCACTGCAACAGCTTGATCTGAAGTTTGCCGATTGCGCACCGTTGAACTGGCTGGAGACGGGCCATGACTGACACCTGGAAAACGCCGCTAAAACTCGCGGTGGTCGGCCACACCAACGTCGGCAAAACCTCGCTGTTGCGCACCCTGACCCGCGATGTCGGTTTCGGCGAAGTGTCCCATCGCCCGAGCACCACGCGGCATGTCGAAGGTGCGCGGTTGTCGGTGGACGGCGAGCCGTTGCTCGACCTGTACGATACGCCGGGGCTGGAAGACGCCATCGCCCTGCTCGACTTTCTCGAACGCCTGGAACGCCCCGGCGAACGCCTCGACGGCCCGGCGCGACTGGCGCGGTTTCTCGACGGCAGCGAGGCGCGCCAGCGTTTCGAACAGGAGGCGAAAGTGCTGCGGCAACTGCTTGCCTCGGATGCCGGTTTGTATGTGATCGATGCGCGCGAGCCGGTGTTGGCCAAGTATCGCGATGAACTCGAAGTGCTGGCCAGCTGCGGCAAACCGCTGCTGCCGGTGCTGAATTTCGTCAGCAGCGCCAACCATCGTGAGCCGGATTGGCGTGAAGCGTTGGCGCGGCTTGGATTGCATGCACTGGTGCGTTTCGACAGCGTGGCGCCGCCCGAGGATGGTGAACGGCGGCTCTATGAAAGCCTCGCGTTATTGCTGGAAAATGCCCGGCCGCAACTGGAGCGATTGATTGCCGATCAACAGGCTCAGCGCCTCGCGCGCCAGCAAAGTGCGGCGCGCTTGATTGCTGAATTGTTGATCGACTGCGCCGCGTGCCGCCGCAGTGTGGTCAGTGAGGCAGCGCAGGAACAACAAGCCATCAGCGAACTGCGCAAAGCCGTGCGCCAGCGCGAACAGAAATGCGTCGAGGCGTTGCTCAAGCTGTATGCGTTTCGTCCGCAGGACGCGGCGTCGAGTGATCTGCCATTGCTCGATGGACGCTGGGGCGATGACCTGTTCAACCCGGAAACCTTGAAGCAGCTCGGCGTACGGGTTGGCGGCGGGATCGCTGCCGGGGCAGCGGCCGGGGCTGGTGTGGATCTACTGGTTGGCGGGATTACCCTCGGCGTGGCGGCGCTGGCAGGCGCGATTGCTGGCGGCGCGCTGCAAACGGCGCGCAGTTATGGCAGTCGGTTGCTGGGCAAGATCAAGGGGCAGCGTGAGCTGACGGTGGATGACGGGGTGTTGCGGCTGTTGGCGTTGCGTCAGCGGCAGTTGGTGTTGGCGCTGGATCAGCGTGGGCACGCGGCGATGGACGCGGTTCAGGTGGCGACGCCGCAGGATAAGACCTGGCGCGAGGGCAAGTTGCCGGAAGCGCTGAACAAGGCGCGGGCGCATCCGCAGTGGTCGTCGCTCAATCCGCAGGCGAAGTTGAATCAGGCTGAGCGGCAGGAGCAGATTGAGGCGTTGGTGGGGAAGGTGCTTGAGCTGTAGACGCCGACCCTCACCCCAGCCCTCTCCCAGAGGGAGAGGGAGCTGACCGTGTTGTTCTTCCGTCATACATCGACCTGAGATATCCAGTCGAACTCAGGTTTGAAAGGCATGAAAATCGGCCCCCTCTCCCTCCGGGAGAGGGCTGGGGTGAGGGTTGCAATTACCCGGCCGACAACAAAACTTCAGCCTTACGCTTCAGCACACCCAAATCCATCACCGGCACCGCCCTCTCCTTGGCCAACTCATCCCACTGGCGCATCCGCAGGCTGACAGCGCATAACGGATCGCGCTCAAACACGTCCGCTTCAGCCTCGGTCATCACCCCGCCCTGATACTCAAGCGTCCGCCGACTCGCCTCACTCAGCCGATCAAAATACCCGGGCTCACGCAACGTCAGATACCGCTTGGCCTGCACGTGACACTCCACCAGCCGCGCCATCCGCTCACTAAAACCGGCTTCACGCAAATAATCCGCACCCAGGCGCTCATGGCTGACCACGCCATAACCGCCCATATTCTCCGCGCCCTCGGCACACAGATGACCGATGTCATGAAAGAACGCCGCCAACACCACTTCATCATCGAAGCCCTCAGCCATCGCCAGTTCGGCCGCCTGGGACATGTGCTCGATCTGCGACACCGGTTCGCCGATGTAATCGCTGGTGCCGAAGCGCTCGTACAGTCCGAATACCCGCGCGACGACTTGCTCGTGAGCTGTCATTCAATTTCCTCCAGCAACTGCGCAACGTTGCGCTCGGCCATGGCCGGGCCGACGCTCATGCCAACGCCGGTGTGCATCAGCGCCACGCTCAATCCGGCTGCCGGGCGCAGGAACGAAAACGGCCCCGGCCCCCGGGAACCATAGACGCCCTGCCAGCGCTCGACCACCTGCACCTTGCAGCCCAGCGTCTGCTCGGCCAGTTCAAGCATCCAGTTATCCACTTGCTCGGCGTTGAACGGTGAAGGGTCGCTGCCGTAATGGTGCGAGTCGCCGATGATCAGTTCGCCGTACGGTGTCGGACTGATCAGCAGGTGGATGCCGTTGTCGTGCAGCTGCGGTTGCTCACGGAGGATCTGCGCCTGCACCGCCGCCGCTTCCGGCAGATCGGCGAAGGCGCCGTAGTGCACGCAGCTCAGGCCGGTGAGCAAAGCGTGTTGCAGATTGAGATCGATCGGCGGTTTGGCGCGGAGCATTTGCAGGCGGCAGATTTGCGGGTCGAGGGCGGCAATCGGCTCAGCGAGCAGGGTCTGATAATCGTGTCCGGAGCAGACGATGATCTGCTTCGCGGTAAAGCTGCCCGCGGTGCTGTGCAGGTGACCGGGTTCGACGTCGCGCACCAGTGTGGAGAAGTGAAAATCGACGCCGAGGTCGCGGCGCAGGTAATCGATCAGCGCCGGGATTGCTTCGCGTGAGTACAGCTGTTGATCGTCGATACCGTGGAGGGCGGCGCGGTGGTGGTTGAATTGACCGCTGTACAGATCGCGCACTGCGGCGCCGCGCAGCAGGTCGACGTTGTAGCCGTGTTCAATGGCGCGGCCGGCGCAGAAGCTTTCGAGCAGGTGTTCTTCGGCTTCGGTGCGGGCGAACAGGTAAGAACCGTTGCGCTTGATTTGCAGGCCGGCGAGTTGCGCCCAATCGCCCCAGATCTCGCGGCTGGATTTAGCCAGTTCGAGCATAGGCCCCGGTGGTTGGCCGGTGACCAGCGCCTGACCGAAGTTGCGCACCGAAGCGCCGAGGGGCGTGGCAGTGCGTTCGAAGACGGCGACTTTGAGACCGCGTTTGGCGGCGGCATAGGCATGGGACAGGCCGAGGATGCCGGCGCCGACGATCAGCAGGTCTTTGTGTTGTGTCATCTGGATGATGTCCTGAATGAAAGACCGCAATCGCGAGCAGGCTCACTCCTACAGTTGGAATGCGTTCCCCTGTAGGAGTGAGCCTGCTCGCGATGGGGCCATGTCAGCTTGCGAAAATTTACTTGGCCGCAACTTTCTCGGACTTGCCGTCATAGCGCTTGCGCCACTCGGTCAGAATCTCGTCGCGATTCTTCGAGGCCCAGGCAAAGTCGTTCTTGATCAGACGCTGCTCATAATCCGCCGGCAATTCAGTCTGCGGCTTGGCGATCCCTGGCTGGGCAAGAACAGCGAAGTTCTCCTTGTACAAATCCATCGCCTCGGCACTCGCCGAGAAGTCAGCCAGTTTCTTCGCGGCCTCTTCATGCGGCGTACCTTTGATCACCGCAGTCGCTTCGATCTCCCAGCCCAGGCCTTCCTTCGGCAGGATGATGTCCAGTGGCGCGCCCTGACGCTTCAGCTGTACGGCCGGGTATTCAAAAGAAATCCCGATCGGGAACTCGCCCGCCGCTGCTAACTTGCAAGGCTTGGAACCGGAGTGAACGTACTGGCCGATGTTCTGGTGCAGACCGTCCATGTACGCCCAGCCCTGCTTCTCGCCAAAGGTTTGCAGCCAGGCGCTGACGTCGAGGAAACCGGTGCCGGACGACGCCGGGTTGGGCATGACGATCTTGCCTTTGTACTCAGGCTTGGTCAGATCGTGCCAGCTCACTGGTTTGGTCAGACCCTGCTTCTCAGCCTCAACGGTGTTGAAGCAAATCGTCGCGGCCCAGACGTCCATGCCGACCCACGCGGGCGGGTTCGCGGCGTCGCGGTAGTTCGCGCCGATCTTGCCGAGATCCTTCGGCGCGTAGCTTTGCAGCATGCCTTGCTGATCAAGAATCGCCAGGCTCGAAGCGGCCAGGCCCCACACCGCGTCAGCCTGCGGACGGGCCTTTTCGGCGAGCAGTTTGGCGGTGATGATCCCGGTGGAATCGCGCACCCATTTGATTTCGACGTCCGGGTTGGCCTTTTCGAACGCTTCTTTATAGGACTTCAGTTGTTCGGCTTCGAGGGCGGTGTACACCGTCAACTCGGTTTTTGCCGCGAAGGCATTCAGGCTGAAAGTAGCGAGCACAGCAGCGGCCAGGGCCAAAGGCTTGAACATGATCGTTTTCCTGTAAGTGAGTTGAATCAGTGACCGGGCGCGGTTTGCCGCCAGGCTTGAGAACGGCGCAGCAAGCCGCGCGAAGCCCACGCCAGCAGCAAGGACACGCCCGCCGAGGTGAACAGAATCAGGCTCGACATCGCTGCCGCGCCGCCGACGTTGCCGGCGTCGTCCATGTTCAGCACTGCGACCGCCGCAAGAATGGTGTCGGGGCTGTAGAGGAAGATCGCCGCCGACACCGTGGTCATCGCCGAGACGAACAGGTAGCGCACGATATCCAGCAGCGCTGGAAGGCAGATCGGCACGGTGACGCGCAGGTAGTGGCGGTACAGCGGCGCTTTGAGCGACAGCGCGGCGGCTTCGAACTCGGTATCGAGCTGGCGCAGCGCGGTGGTCGCGGTCATTTGTGCGGTGGTCAGGTAGTGCGCGATGGTGCAGACGATCAGCAGCGTCATCGTCCCGTACAGCACATGCAGCGGGTTACCCGTGAGGTTGAAGAAGAAGACGTAACCCAGACCGAGCACCAGCCCCGGCACCGCCATCGGCACGAAGCTGAGCATGCGCAACGCGAGGTTGAGGCCGCGTTGGCTGCGGGTTTTCTCCATCAGGTAAGCGCCGGTGAAGATCAACACGCTGCCGATCAGCGCCGTGCCCAAGGCCATCTTCAAACTGTTGCTGTAAGCCAGCCAGCCACCGCCGGCGGTTTCGTTGAACTGGTAATGGTTGAGCGACAGCGACAGGTTGTACGGCCAAAACTTCACCAGGGACGAGAACACCGCCATGCCGAACACCAGAATCAACGCGGCGCTGATCAGCAAGACAATCGCCAGATAGCAGCCATCACGCAACTTCGACGGCGCCGGTTTGAACACCTGCGCCCGCCCGCTCATGGAGTCGCCGTGACGCCGACGCAGCCAGGCATCGACGCCGAAGCTGAACAGCGCCGGCAGCAACAGCACCATGCCGATCAACGCGCCGCGACCGAATTGTTGTTGGCCGACCACGGCTTTGTAGGCCTCCAGCGCCAGCACTTGATAGTCGCCACCGACCACCACGGGTACGCCGAAATCGGTGATGGTCAGGGTGAACACCAGACAGAACGCGGCGAACACGGCCTGGCGAGTCGCCGGCCAAGTGATGCTACGAAACGCCTTGGCCGGACTGGCGCCCATGCTCGACGCGGCGTCGAACAGTCGCGCATCGGCCAGCGACAACGCCGAGAGCAGAATCATCAATGCATGCGGGAAGGTGTAAATCACCTCCCCCAGCACAATCCCCCAGAACCCATAAATGTTGTCCGAGAGCAGCCCGCGCAACATGCCCTGGTTACCGAACAGATAGACCAGTGCAATCCCCGGCAACATCGACGGTGCCATCAGCGGCAGCAGGGAAATCCCGCGCCAGATGCCTTTCGCCGGAATCAACGTGCGTTGCAGCGCGTAGGCAAACAGATAGGCCAGCGGTACGACGATGGCCGCAACGCTGAGGGATACTTTCAGACTGTTGCCAAGCAGCCAGTGGAAATTCTCGCTGGTCACCAGCTCCTTCGCCGCGAGCCAGCCACCGCCCTGCCCGGCTTCACTGCTGAAGCCGCGCCAAAAGATCGCCAGCAACGGCAGCAATACCGCGACGCCGAGTAACAGCAGCAGAAGGACTTTGCCGCCGACGACAAAAATGCGGTCGCCGATCTCGGCTTTCGAAGACTGTCGCACCTGCTTGTGCGGTAGCGGCAGCGCGAGATTGCTGTTCATCAGGCAAACACCTGCAGGCTGCGCGGCGGCAAGGCGACCATGATTTGCTGGGCGCCGAGGCGCGGCATGGCTTCCGGGGCGAGTTCGGCGAGCAGTGCGTGGCCCGGCAATTGATCGAGTTCGAAGCTCATACGGCAGCGGTTGCCGAGGAAGGTGATCTCGCGGACTTTGGCCGGGAACAGGTTTTCTTCATGCACCGGCGGATTGACGTTGATCGCTTCCGGGCGGCAGAACAGACGGCCGGAGGCGCGCTGAATGCTGCCGTCGCTGAGGCGCAGGTTCATCCCGCCGACCTGCGCGTGAGTGTCGCTGCTGCGCTGGAACGGCAACCAGTTACCCTGGCCGACAAACTCGGCCACGAACGGCGTGGCCGGGCGGTTGTAGATTTCCTGCGGGGTGGCGTACTGCTCGACGCGGCCGTTGTTCATCACCGCGATACGGTCGGCCATCAGCATGGCTTCGTCCTGATTGTGCGTGACCATCAGGGTGGTGATGCCGAGGTTGCGTTGCAGCTGGCGCAACTCGGTACACAGATGCTCGCGGACCCGGGCGTCGAGGGCCGACATCGGTTCATCAAGCAACAACAGCGACGGTGCCGGCGCCAGCGCGCGGGCCAGCGCTACACGTTGCTGTTGGCCGCCGGACAATTGGCCGGGGTACTTTTTCTCGCTGCCGGTGAGGCCAACCAGTTCCAGCATCTGTCCGACGCGCTGGCGGACTTCATCGCGACCGCTGCCAGCAAGGCCGTAGGCAATATTCGCCTCGACGGTCAGATTGGGGAACAGTGCGTAGGACTGGAACAGAATCCCGTAGTCGCGGGCTTGCGGGGCGAGGTGCGAGACGTCGCGATCGCCGAGGTACAGCTCGCCGCTGTCCTGTTTCTCCAGACCGGCGATGCAGCGCAACAACGTGGTTTTGCCGCAGCCCGAGGGGCCGAGCAGGCACACCAGTTCACCGGCGGCGACGTCGAGGGAGACGTTATCCAGCGCGGTGAAAGCGCCGAAGCGTTTCTGCACGCCGCGCACTTTCATCGGCGCACCGGGGTTGGTCAGGGCAGTTGCGATGGCAGGATTCATGGACAGACCTCATCAAGCAGATGGGGCCAATCCTAGAGTTGTAATGCGTCCGTCATGTGGCAACGAGGCAAAAACGGCCGATAGTGGTATTCGGGGATTTTGGTTCACCAGAGATCGTTCCCACGCTCTGCGTGGGAATGCCTCATCGGACGCTCCGCGTTCGGCTGTTGGGACGCAGAGCGTCCCGGGCTGCATTCCCACGCGGAGCGTGGGAACGATCATTACGCGGGGGACATTTCCTGGGCCAAGCCGAGGAACGCCGCCGGCAACCGCGCGCCCTTCCTCTCCTTGAGGCAATAAAGGTATTCAGGAATCTGCGGCGCATTCTCGATCGTCAACACGCGCAACTGCGGATCATGCGGCACTTCCTGCCGGGCAATGATGCTGATGCCAATGTTGCGCAACACCGCCTCACGGATCGACTCGCGGCTGCCGATCTCCAGCAACGGCCCGAAACTCACCCCGGCAGTCGCGAGCAACTCTTCCGTCAGCCGCCGCGTGGTCGAGCCCGACTCACGCATCAACAACGTATGCCCGGCCAGTGCACTCAACGCCACATGCTCCTGCGCCGCCAACGGATGATTGCGATGCACCGCCAGCACCAGCGGATCAGTCCCGAGCACCCGACGAATCAACCGCGCGTCATCAAGCAATTGCGACGACGCGGCGATATCCACGCGGTAATCCTCCAACGCTTCGAGCACCTGCTGCGAATTACCGATTTCCACCGACACTTCCACCTGCGGCAGGCGCTCGCGAAAGGTCTTCACTAGATCGAGGATGTAATACGGCGCCGTCGCGGCGATGCGCAATGTGCCCTGCACCTGACCGCTGTTGCGCAGGAAGAACTCAATGTCGGCTTCCTGCTGCAACAGCGTCTTGACCATCGGCAGCAACCGCGCACCTTCGTCGCTGACGCTCAGGCGCCGACCGCCACGGTAGAACAGCTCCACCGAATACTGACTTTCCAAATTGCGAATCTGCGTGGTCACGGTCGGTTGGCTGAGGCCGAGTTTTTTCGCCGCCAGCGTGATGCTGCCCAAGCGGGCGACCATGTAAAACGCTTTCAGCTCGGCACTCAGCACAACCTTTCCTCATCTATTTGCGCAGCAGGCGCAAACCGTTGAACACCACCAGCAGGCTCACGCCCATGTCGGCGAACACCGCCATCCACATGGTGGCGAGCCCGGCGAAGGTTACCGCAAGAAAGATAGCTTTGATCACCAAGGCCAGCGCAATGTTCTGTTTCAGGATACTCGCGGTATTGCGCGACAGGCTGATGAACGCCGGGATCTTGCGCAGATCATCGTCCATCAGGGCGACATCGGCGGTTTCGATCGCCGTATCGGTGCCGGCAGCGGCCATGGCGAAACCGATCTCGGCGCGGGCCAGTGCCGGGGCGTCGTTGATACCGTCGCCGACCATACCGACTCGCCGGCCCTGTGCATAAAGGTCTTCGATGGCTTGCAGTTTGTCGGTCGGCAGCAAGTCGCCACGCGCTTCGTCGATGCCGACCTGTGCGGCAATCGCCTGGGCGGTGTGGACGTTGTCGCCGGTGAGCATCAGGGTTTTCACCCCGAGTTCGTGGAGCTGACGGATTGCTTCGCGACTGGTTTCCTTGACGGTATCCGCCACCGCGAACAGTGCCAGCGGGCCGGAATTGTCGAGCAGCAGCACCACGGATTTGCCCTGTTTCTCCAGCGCGAAGAGTTTGTCTTCCAGTGCTGGCGAGCACAGGCCGAGTTCTTCGACCAGACGATGGTTGCCCAGGTGATAAGTCTGGCCGTTGATTTCGCCTTTGACGCCACGCCCGCTCAATGCTTCGAAGTTATCCACAATCAGCGCTTGGAAGTTTTTATCCACAGCGGCGTTGGCGATGGCCAGAGACACCGGGTGATCGGAACGGCCGGCCAACGCAGCGGCAATTGCAGGCGCGGTGGCATCGGCGGTCGGGTCGAGGGACAGGTAATCGGTCTGCACCGGTTTGCCGTGGGTGATCGTGCCGGTTTTATCCAGCGCCAGATAATCGAGCTTGAAACCACCCTCGAGGTACACGCCGCCCTTGACCAGAATGCCTTTGCGCGCCGCTGCCGCGAGGCCGCTGACGATGGTCACCGGGGTGGAAATCACCAGTGCACAAGGGCAGGCGACCACCAGCAACACCAGCGCGCGGTAGATCCAGTCGAACCACACCGCGCCCATGAACAGCGGCGGGATAATCGCCACGGCCAAGGCAAACACGAACACCACGGGCGTGTAGATTTTCGAGAATTGATCAACGAAGCGCTGGGTCGGTGCACGCGCACCTTGGGCCTGTTCAACAGCGTGGATGATCCGCGCCAGGGTCGAATTGTTCGCCGCTGCGCTGACCACGTATTCCAGCGAACCGGCTTGGTTGATCGTGCCGGCGAAGACTTTATCGCCGACGGTTTTCTCCACCGGCAGGCTTTCCCCGGTGATCGGTGCCTGGTCGATGGTCGAACTGCCGCTGAGCACTTCACCGTCCAGCGCAATGCGCTCGCCCGGCTTCACCCGTACGCGGGCACCGAGTTCGACGCTTTTTACGTCTTGTTCAATCCACGAACCGTCAGCCTGCAACACCGTGGCTTGCTCCGGCGTCATCTGCATCAGGCCGCTGATCGCATTACGCGCACGGTCCAGCGAGCGCGCTTCGATCAGCTCGGCGACGGTGAACAGGAACATCACCATCGCCGCTTCCGGCCACTGGCCGATGAGGATCGCACCGGTGACGGCGATGCTCATCAGTGCGTTGATGTTGAGGTTGCGGTTCTTCAGGGCGATCCAGCCCTTTTTATAGGTGGTCAGGCCACCGCTGAGGATCGACACCAGCGCAATGATCGCCACCACCCAGGTGGGCGCGGCGTTGGTGAAGTGGATGACTTCGGCGGCAAGCGCCCCGATACCGGACAGCGCCAGCGGCCACCAGTGTTTTTTCACTGGCGCCGGGGCTGGCGCTTCGACGCCCGCCTCCAAAGGCTCGGCGTGCATGCCAAGGGATTTGATCGCCTCGGTGATCGGCTCGGTGCCCGGCAGGTTATGGGTCACGCCAAGTACACGGTTGATCAGATTGAATTCCAACTGCTGCACACCGGCTAGCTTGCCGAGCTTGTTCTGGATCAACGTCTGCTCGGTCGGGCAGTCCATCGCCTCGATGCGGAAACTGCTCAGTCGCGCATCGGCGCTGGTCTTTTCACTCAGTTGCACCAACGCAGGCGCGGCGGCTGTCGACGAGCAGCAGGAGTCTTCGCGCGCATGAACCGGTGCTGGCGCTGCACCTTTCGACCCGCAGCAAGAATCGCCGCCATGTGAATGCTTATGCACAGGCTGCAATTTATGACTGTGATCGTGTCCATCGCCGGGCTTGTGGGTGTGCTGGGAATCGCTCATTGGTCGCGTCCATGAAGGTGCCTGTTGCCAAGTAAAGACCCTGTAGCCACTATAGGGTCAAGCACCCTTTTGGAGATTGCCGTCATGAAGATCGGAGAACTGGCCAAACTCACCGACTGCGCCGTGGAAACCATCCGCTACTACGAGCGCGAAAACCTGCTGCCGGAGCCGGCCCGCAGCGACGGCAACTACCGCGTCTACACCCAGGCCCACGCCGAACGCCTGACCTTCATCCGCAACTGCCGCACCCTCGACATGACCCTCGAAGAAATCCGCAGCCTGCTGGCCATGCGTGATAGCCCGCAGGATCAGTGTGAAAGCGTCAATACGCTGATCGACGAGCACATCCAGCATGTGAAGGCGCGGATTGATGGGTTGCTGGCGTTGCAGACACAACTGCTCGACCTGCGCCAACGTTGCGGCGAAGGGCCGATGGCCGATCAATGCGGGATTTTGCAGCGGCTGGAGGTGAGTGGCGGGGTTGTGGCGACGGAGGTGGAGCATTCGCACGTGGGCCGTAGTCACGGCCATTAATGGCCGTGACCAACTTCCAACTCAATTCTAGTTGCTGTTACGTTTACTAGACAATGAGCGACACCGAGACCACTCCTCTGAGAAAGGAGAGCCATCCATCAAATCATCAAGAAAAAAAATCAACTCTTCGTATAATTTTTTGATTCGCTGCAAAGAGATCGGCTTAATTAATCTCCCTTGGACGTACAAACAAACTTCATCTAGAACACAACACTCAACCGTACGACTTTCCCCAACAACCTCCTTCCGGAACAAGAAAGGAAGAAGAATCTGGGGTAACTGTGCCGTGAGCTCCGGAAAAACAGGCTCTATACGAGTACAGGTCTCAATATTAAGCTCTAACTCCTTCCAAGGTTTTAATATAGCATGCATAGACAGAGTAAATCTCTGATTAGTAACCCCGGCACGTGTAAGATTATAAAGCCTCGCAGCTAAACTCGCTGCTGTGTATGGCTCCTTCTTACCCTTATTCATTCTAACGAAAATATTCTTCTTCAGATCTTCTTCCAGCAAGTCCGACATTGCTTCTTTTAAAAAATTGTTCTTTGATCTATGGCTAATAGTTTTCTTCACCAAATCGGCTTCCACCCCACCTACCTCCAAGGATAGATCTGAGTAGGAAAGCACTGTAACCGAGCTGCGTTTTCTTTCCTGCCACTTCGACAAAATAACTGGTAACAAATAAGAATTTTTATGATCAAGCAAAAGACATTTTGGTGCTTCGGACGAGAGATCTCCGCTCATCGACTTTCCAAGTAGCCAGTCGCTATTGCTAAAGAACATCTTAATGTTTTTTCCGTCGAGCTCGTAGTCCAGCCACCTATCCCCCAACTCATCCGACAATTTACGCCATCCAGCGCCGAACCGAAATGCCATCACTGCCAAGAATAGCGATATATTTAGCTCGTGTTGTTCATCCCAACTAGCAGCTCTGGATAGATCTTTAGATAATTTTTTCTCTAAAGCCAAAAATATTGCTTCCTCCAACTTCGCCTTCGCTGAAGCAGCAACTTCAGAACGACTAGCCGACACCCAATCACCAGCATTACCCGACATTAAATTAATACTAACATCCAACATCGGGAAGGGCGCCATATCAAACTTAAAACTTTGACCACGATAATAGACGCTAATGCGATTAGCGCTTCGCCTCTCATCGTACAATCGGTAGGAGACACCTACAATCGAGTCGCCATATTTAACATAATCAAAGTCAGTATTAAGGTTCGTTTTTTTCCTTGTCGCTTTTGACAAAGAGAACTCTCCATGCCGCACAGTCCGCATTATACCTTCAACGGGTATCAGTGACCCTTCGGCAAACTCTACAATCTTATCCGCAATACTTGCAGCCTCATAAGAAAAGCTTTCACCGTAAATAGGATCGTATCCAGTGGCAACTGAGGACTGAATTGATTGAGGCCGATACGCAAGTGGCGAGTGTTTAGGAGCAGAAATTTTGAATTCGAATTCAACTGTAGTCCCAGAAGATACTGATATATCCGAGGGCTTTCGCTTAATAAATACCAACCCCTCTTTATCAGACGTAGGACTGTGCATTAAGACTTCTAAAGACTCGTTAGAAAACACGTCCTTAGTTTTCATTTTTATGACATCACACACCATAAAAATACTTTGTAGACCAATTCCAAAGGCTCCCGACGGTTTAAGCCACTCAGGCATAGCTTGTATTATTTTTTGACGGCGTGTATTTTCCTGCGACGCACCAATCCGCAGCATATAATCTAGGTCTTCTACGCCAATACCTGTACCGGTATCTGTGACTTTTAAAATCCAGCCGGAAGAGAGTGAGCCTGCCTCCTCAATTGTATCCATCTCTATTAACTCGACAAAAATCCGCTCTTTATCAAGAATTCTTCTAGAAGAACTAGGGCTCGACCAATCAACATCAGACCTTGAACCACAAGACAACCACAATCTAACCAGTACGGCATCCACTGCATTTTGTAAAACTTCTCTCACATACGCAAAATTAGTATCATACAAATTTCCGCCTTGGATTAAATTGAATGCTTTTCTTGGATCAATACTAAACTGTGGGCGCTGACCTTTTTTTAGAACCTGGAATTCCCCAACCAGGAGAACCTCTAACTCTCCCAACGTAGGGAGAAGACCCAGTTTCCTAGATGGCACAATGTCTTGCCAGTGAGCCATTTGGCACTGCATCTCCTCCCTTAGCCAACCAAACCATTTACATGTTTCGATATAGCCTTCAATAGTTGAACATTCTGCCTTTATCTCTATACGATCACGATCAATTCGCAAATGTCTGATAGCGGAGTGTTTCTCCTCGTGCGCCTTGCTCAACGCCGGCCTTCCCTCACCAGCAATACATTGCATTACGGGACAAAACCTATTGTCGTCTAAGTCTAGTAAATCGCCCATGCGCAGCAGGCACGCAATAAATCTCGGATGACAATCATCCTGTGCCACTCCAGCTTGCTTGAACGGCAGACCCGAGATACTCAAAATTTCGGAAAACGGGCGCCCATGCATTTGACAAATACGACCAAGCATCCTGAACAATCTTGCAGGTATGAGTTCTGTTCGTGGCGAGGATAATCCTATGCTTTCCAAAGGAGAGTTCACTATTAAGTCTGAACGCTCTGCATGCCTTCGCCTAAACCACTCTGACATTAGTTCCCTGAACTTGTCGACCGCCTGCATTGGTGAATCCGCGCCAGCAAACCATGTATCCGCGTCCTGATTTTTAAATACGCTTACAAATCGATGAAGCTCATGATGATTATTCTTCGATATTTCCGTTAAGAATTCTGTGAATTTTTCATCAGCCATCGCCTCCATTAAGTCAGACTTGGAGACAACCATTCCTATATCATGCCAATATGCAGCTTCCAGTAGCAACCAAGTATCAGTTGCAGAAAGAAGTGCAATACCCTCCTCACCCAATAATCGTTCAATATTGATAAGAATTTGCCGACTGTGCGACTCATCATGGCGGCTGAAATGTGGAAACAAACTGCTTATGGTTTGAAGAGCTTTGGGTATTAACTTTTCATCAAATCCCCACTGGCTAACCAGCAAAGATAGTGCGGAATGCTCTTCCCCCTTATTCCGCAGGTGTTTTATTAATAGGTCAGCCACCGACACACTCCATTTTACCGATTTGTATTGCAGCTCTTTTTGACCATGAGCAAGGCCTTAGAGCTGCTATTTATATTTATTTAGAACTTAAACCGCCATCGGCGCGGTCATCGGCGCGTGATGCTCATAGCCTTCCAGCGAGAAGTCGCTTGGCTCGACCAGCTCCAGCCATTCCGGCTGATACACACCGGTCTTGGCAAACTCCGGCACGCGGTCGGAGATTTTCAGTTTCGGCATGGCGAACGGCTCGCGCTTGAGCTGTTCGTTGAGCATGTCGAGGTGGTTCTCGTAGACGTGCGCATCACCGATGAAATAGGTGAACCAGCGCGGCGTGTAGCCGGTCAGGCGACCGATCAGGCTCAGCAGCGCGGCGCCTTCGGTGAGGTTGAACGGTGTGCCCAGACCCAGATCGTTTGAGCGGATGTAGAGGGTCAGGGAGATTTCCTTGGTCTCGACATTCGGGTGGAACTGGTACAGCAGATGGCATGGCGGCAGGGCCATTTCATCCAGCTGAGCAACGTTCCAGCCGTGGAACAGAATACGGCGGCTGCCCGGATCCTTGATGATCGTGTCGACGCACTGACGCACCTGATCGATGGCTTTGTACAACACCACGTAGGCCTGGCCGTCTTCTTCGCCCTGAGCGATCTGCTTGTAGCCGTTGGCCAGGGTTTGTTCGATGGCGGCGCTGTTGCTCAGCGGGATCTGCTTGTACGCCGGCCATTTGCGCCATTGCACGCCGTAGATTTCGCCGAGGTCGTCGTCGCCCTGACGGAACGGGTTGGCCAGCCACTGCGCGTTTTCGTTAGCGTTCTGGTCCCAGACCTTGCAGCCCAGCGCACGGAATTCAGCGGCGTTGTTCACGCCACGAAGAAAACCGCACATCTCGCCGATAGCCGATTTGAAGGCCATCTTGCGCGTGGTGATCGCCGGAAAACCTTCCTGCAGATCGAAACGCAGCATCGCCCCCGGGAAGCTGATGGTGTTGATGCCGGTGCGGTTGGCTTGCTTGGTGCCGCTCTTAATGACGTGCGAGACCAGTTCGAGATATTGCTTCATGAGTTACCTGTGTCCTTTGAGCCCCGGCGTCGCGCGCCGGGGTTCGTAGTTTAAGCCGTCGGCGCGAGCGGAGCTGCCGGTGCGCGACGATAGGCCAGCCAGATCAGGAACAGCCCGCCGACAATCATCGGCACGCAGAGCACTTGGCCCATGGTCAGCCAGTTCCAGGCCAAGTAGCCCAACTGCGCATCCGGCACGCGGACGAATTCGACGATGAAACGGAAGATGCCGTAAAACAGCGCGAACATGCCCGATACGGCCATGGTCGGACGCGGTTTGCGCGAGAAAATCCACAGGATCAGGAACAGCGCCACGCCTTCTAGTGCGAACTGATACAGCTGCGACGGGTGACGCGGCAGCTGCGCCGGGTCGCTGAACGGCGGGAAGACCATGGCCCACGGCACGTCGGTGGCTTTGCCCCACAACTCGGCGTTGATGAAGTTACCGATACGCCCGGCGCCCAGACCGATCGGCACCATTGGCGCAACGAAGTCCATCAGCTGGAAGAACGACTTGCCGTTGCGCTTGCCGAACCACAACGCGGCCAGCATCACGCCGATGAAACCGCCGTGGAACGACATGCCGCCCTTCCACACTTCGAAAATCAGCGTCGGGTTGGCCAGATAAGCGCTCAGATCGTAGAACAGCACATAGCCCAGACGTCCGCCGACGATCACGCCCATCGACATCCAGAAGACCATGTCGGACAGCTTCTCCTTGGTCCAGGTCGGGTCGAAACGGTTGAGCCGGCGCGACGCCAGCAGCCACGCACCGCCGATGCCGATCAGGTACATCAGACCGTACCAGTGGATTTTCAGCGGACCGATGGCCAGTGCCACCGGGTCGATCTGCGGGTAAGGCAGCATTGCGACTCCTCGTTAGAGTTGAAACCAGAATTCCCGGGCGACGCTGCCACCTCAGGATTAAGCCAGGATTGCGACGGTTACAGCAGGAAGCTCACACCCACGCTGAACAGCAAAGCGGCGAACAGCCGTTTCAGCAAGCGCGGCGACAACCGATGCGCCAAACGCGCGCCGATGCGGGCGAAGATCATGCTGGTCAGGGCGATGCCCAACAGCGCCGGCAAATACACAAAACCGAGACTATGCGGCGGCAACAACGGATCGTGCCACCCCAGAATCATGAAACTTAATGCACTGACCAGGGCGATCGGCAGACCGCAGGCCGACGAGGTCGCCACGGCTTGCTGCATCGGCACGCTGCGCCAGGTCAGGAACGGCACGGTCAGCGAACCGCCGCCGACGCCAAAAATCGCCGAAGCCCAACCGATTATGCTGCCGGCCACGGTCAGACCGAATTTGCCCGGCACCGTTCGGCTGGCCTTGGGTTTGATGTCCAGCGCCAGTTGCACCGAGATGATCAAGGCGAACACGCCGATGATCTTTTGCAGGTGCGGGCCGGAGATCGCTTCTGCGGTCAGCGCACCGAAACCTGCACCGAGCAGAATGCCGACGGCCATCCACATGAAGATCGGCCAGCGCACCGCGCCTCGTCGATGATGCTCACGCACGGCGTTGACCGAGGTGAAGATGATCGTCGCCAGCGAGGTGCCGACCGCCAGATGGGTGAGAATCGCCTGATCAAAGCCCTGCAAAGTGAAACTGAACACCAGCACTGGCACGATGATGATCCCGCCGCCAACCCCGAATAGCCCGGCCAGCACGCCCGCACAGGCGCCCAGCGCCAGATAGAGCAGAAATTCCATGACCGTCTCCCCAGACCGCATCCGCAAAACCGGAGCGGCATGGTAACGGATGCACACCCTTTGGCTCCACTGGCGATGGATGCACGGACGCCGGATGCGTACAGTGGACAAAAAACACACAAGGACCACCTTATGTGCCTGATTGTTTTCGCCTGGCGCCCGGGCGATGCCCAGCCGCTGATCGTCGCGGCCAACCGTGACGAGTTCTACGCCCGGCCGAGCCTGCCCTTGGCGCAGTGGCCGGAGGCGCCGCATGTGCATGCCGGGCGTGATCTCGAGGCCGGCGGCACCTGGCTGGGGATTGGTGCCAATGGACGCTTTGCGGCGTTGACCAATATCCGTGATCCGCAACAGGCGCCAGCGCGCAAGTCGCGGGGGGAGCTGGTGGCGCGGTTTCTGACGGGCGATGCGTCGATTGATGATTATTTGAGCGATGTGGTCGGGCGTTCGGCGGAATATGCCGGGTTCAATCTGTTGCTCGGCAATAGTCATGAGCTGTGGCATTTCAATGCGCGGATGTCGGAACCGGTGATGCTGGAAGCGGGCGTCTACGGGTTATCCAATGCCGGGCTGGATACGCCGTGGCCGAAGTTGCTCAAGGCCAAGGTTGCTTTGAGTGCGGTGCTGGATGATCCGACGCCTGCGCGGTTGCTGGGGTTGTTGAGTGATGCGCAGACCGCGCCGGAAGCGGAATTGCCGGATACCGGGGTGGGGATGGCGACTGAGGCTTTGCTGTCGAGTGTGTTTATTGCCAGCCAGAGTTACGGGACGCGGGCGAGTACGGCGTTGATTGTGCAGGCGGATGGGGCGCGGCGGATGGTCGAGCGGAGTTTTGGGCCGTATGGCGGGCATTTGGGCGAAGTGGAGATAACAGCTTAAGAGCAGACCCTCACCCCAGCCCTCTCCCGGAGGTAGAGGGGGCCGACCGAGGTGTCTTGAGCCGTACATCGACCTGAAAGACCGAGTTGATTATGGCTTTAGCGCAGCACTTTCATCCCCGCGTGAATCGATTATGGATTCAGCAAGGCAGCTTCAGGTCGGCGGAGTTCTGCAGCATCCCCGGATCAGTCCCCTCTCCCTCCGGGAGAGGGTTAGGGTGAGGGGCTTTTGATCTTCAGAGGGCTTTGACCACCGCCGGCGGATGCATCTTCGACAACCCAAGATTCTTCAGCGCCAATTGCAGCGAACTGTGGATAACCTGCGGGTTATCAATGGTCATCAGCTCCGCCAGCAATTCCTGAGCCTTGCTCAGATTGACCTGACGCAGCATCCACTTCACCTTCGGCAAGTTGGTGGCGTTCATCGACAGGCTGTCGAACCCCATCGCCATCAACAGCACCGCCGCCGCCGGATCACCGGCCATTTCGCCGCAGATACTCACCGGTTTGCCTTCGGCATGGGCATCGCGCACCACGGTTTGCAGGGCTTGCAGCACCGCTGGATGCAAGTAGTCGTAGAGGTCGGCCACACGCGGGTTGTTGCGGTCGACCGCCAGCAGATACTGGGTCAAGTCGTTGGAACCGACCGACAGGAAGTCGACCATCCGCGCCAGTTCCTTGGTCTGATACACCGCGGCCGGAATCTCGATCATCACGCCAATCGGCGGCATCGGCACGTCGGTGCCTTCGTCGCGCACTTCGCCCCAGGCCCGGTGAATCAGGTGCAGGGCTTCTTCGAGTTCGTGGGTGCCGGAGATCATCGGCAGCAGAATCCGCAGGTTGTTCAGGCCTTCGCTGGCCTTGAGCATCGCGCGGGTCTGCACCAGGAAGATTTCCGGGTGGTCGAGGGTGACGCGAATGCCGCGCCAGCCGAGGAACGGGTT
>Ga0213823_1000838_pt1 | contig 21836 bp, 18 predicted proteins | sample MC6MC0907MG_FD_179887 | JGI IMG/M metagenome (GOLD analysis project Ga0213823, IMG submission 179887) | Enriched soil aggregate microbial communities from Iowa State University, Ames, United States - MC6-MC0907-MG | ecosystem: Environmental > Terrestrial > Soil > Unclassified | place: USA: Iowa...
GGGCTACAGCCTGCAAACCTGGGGTTTACAGACGATCCCCAGCAGCAAATCGGCGTTTATTACCGCGATGTATGTTCCGCTGGTGCCGCTGCTGCAGTGGCTGTGTCTGGGCAGAATGCCGGGGCTGATGTCCTGCGTGGGTATTGTGCTGGCGTTTATTGGCCTGATCCTGCTAGCAGGACCGGGTGACAACCTGCTGGCGATGGGGCCGGGCGAAATCATTACGCTGATTGGCGCGGTGGCGATCGCGGCAGAAATTATTCTGATCAGCGCCTGGGCCGGAAAGGTCGACGTTAAACGGGTGACCGTCGTGCAGCTGGCAACAGCCTCAATAGTGGCCTTTATCGCGATGGTGCCTGCGGGCGAATCGGTGCCGCCAATGTCCACCGGGCTGGTGGTTGTGGCGCTCGGTCTGGGGATTTTCAGCGCCATTATTCAGGTGACAATGAACTGGGCGCAGCGCAGCGTTTCGCCCACGCGCGCAACCGTCATCTACACCGGTGAACCGGTCTGGGCCGGTATTTTTGGCCGTCTGGCGGGCGAACGCTTGCCGCTGCTGGCGCTGTTAGGTGCGGCGTTTATCGTGCTGGGTGTGCTGGTCAGTGAGTTAAAGCTAAAAAAGAGACGTCGTGAAGCGGCCGATCTGACCCTCGAATAACGCGGTATTGCACCTGAAGCGCGGCCATTCACTCTGCCCGCGCTATCCTGTGCCGGGTAAGGCGACGCGCCATTACCCGGCACAAACCTTCTGTCAGGAATCCTGACGCACTACTTCAGCCTGGGTAACCTCAGCCGTGCGCCGGCTCAGCAGCGCATTCAGTAAAATTGCGCCAAAGGTCGCCGTCCCAATCCCGCCCAGAGTAAAGCCGCCGAGCGTCAGGGCGAAATCCCCTGCACCGAGCACCAGCGTTACGGCGACCATAATCAGGTTGCCGTTCTGGTTGAGATCCACGCGGTTCTGCACCCAGATGCGGGCGCCTGCCACGGCAATCAGACCAAACACCACAATCGACGCTCCGCCAATCACCGGCGCCGGAATGGTGTGGATCAGCGCCCCGAATTTCGGAGAAAAGCCCAGCAGCAGGGCAATCACCGCCGCGGCGACAAACACCAGCGTAGAGTAAACCTTGGTCACCGCCATCACGCCAATATTCTCCGCGTATGTCGTTACGCCGCTGCCGCCCACGGCGCCAGAGAGCATCGTGGCCAGCCCGTCACCCACGAACGCGCGCCCCATGTACGGGTCCATGGTACGCCCGGTCATTCCAGCAACCGCTTTGAGATGGCCTAAGTTTTCCGCTACCAGAATCACTGCGACCGGTGCGATAAGCATCATCGCCTGCCCGCTAAAGGTGGGGGAGGTGAGGTGCGGCAGACCAAACCAGGCGGCGTTTTGCACCAGCGTAAAATCGACCGGTTTACCCAGCCCCAGCACGCTGGTCATCAGGGCATACACCAGGCAGGCCGCGATCAGCCCCACCAGGATCAACAGCCGCTGAATCATTCCTCGGGTAAATACCGCGACCAGACCAATGCACAGCACCGTCACCGCCGCCATCCAGCTATCAAAAGACGAGCCGGAGACGCTTTTCACCGCGATAGGCGCGAGATTCAGGCCAATCGCCATCACCACCGCCCCGGTCACGACCGGCGGCATCAGGCGTTCGATCCAGCGGGTGCCGACCTTCATGACCACCAGGCCAATCAGGGTGTAGATAAACCCGCAGGCGATAATGCCGCCGAGGGCGATGCTAAGATTGGGGTTGATGCCCTGGCCGTTATAGCCCGTGGCGGCGATCACCACACCGACAAAAGCGGCACTTGAGCCAAGGTAGCTCGGCACGCGCCCGCCGGTGATGAAAAAGAACAGCAGCGTGCCAATCCCCGACATCAGGATCGACAGATTCGGATCAAGCCCCATCAGAATGGGCATCAGCACCGTCGCGCCAAACATAGCGACCGCATGCTGAACCCCCATCACCACGGTGGGTAGGACGGGAAGCCTCTCATCCGGCGCGACCACGCCGCGTTCAGTGGAGGTCGAGGTTAACTGCCAGTGGGGAAAACTGAACAAGGCCATGAGCTGTCTCCTTAAGGAGGGTTAACAGGCGGGTCGCAGGAGTGCGTGATAGCCGCGATCAAACCACACCAGTCCCTGCGGCGCGGGGTGGCGGGTAATGGAGACAATGTCGCAAAACAGAATGTCGTGGGTACCAACGCTGACCACCTGGCTGATGCGGCAGTCAAACGACGCCAGAGCCTCCTCCAGCCGTGGGCAGCCCGTTTCACCGGTCTGCCAGTTTGCCGCCGCAAAGCGTTCCGCCATCGGCGTTTTCCCGCCGAACAGGTTAGACAGCGGCTCTTGTCCGGCGCAGAGGGTATTGACGCACAAGGTGCGGTTTTCGCTAAACGTCGGCCAGACGGACGCGCCGCGATTCAGGCACACCAGCAGCGTGGGCGGTGAGTCGGTCACGCTGCACACGGCGCTGGCGGTAAATCCCGCCTGCCCGGCAGGGCCATCGGTGGTGATGATATTCACCGCCGCGCCGACGCAGGCCATCGCGTCGCGAAAGGTTTGTTGATTCGGTACGCTCATGTTTGCTCCTTACGCCAGCCCGCAGGCATCTTCAAAGGTCAGACGCGGCAGTCGGGCATAGACTTTGCTCGCATCGCCATACCCGATATTGATCAGCAGATTGCTTTTCAGACCGGTGCCGGTGAAAAAGGCTGCATCCACTTTTTGCGGATCAAAGCCGGACATTGGCCCGGTATCCAGCCCCAGAGCGCGACAGGCGAAAATCAGATAGGCCGCCTGCAGGGAGCTGTTGCGAAACGCCGTCTCCTGAGCGAGTTCCGGACTGGTGGTAAACCAGCTGCGGGCATCGCCGTGGGGGAACAGTTCAGGTAAACGCTCATAAAATTCGCTGTCCCACGCCACGATCGCCGTGACGGGGGCGGCGAGGGTTTTTGCCAGGTTGCCGCTGGAGAGGGCCGGAGCCAGTTTTTCTTTGCCTTCGGGCGTGCGAACAAACACGATCCGCGCGGGGGAACAGTTGGCGGAGGTCGGTCCCCATTTCATCAGGTCGTAAATCTCACGCAGCGTCTCATCGCTGACCGGAATATCCTGCCAGCCGTTGTGCGTTCGGGCGTCGGTAAAGAGCGTTTTCAGCGCGCTCGGGTTGATGGCTTCGCTCATGGCGGCTCCTTATAGCACTTTTTCACGCGTATGCAGCAGGCTGGCAAGCCCGTTCAGCAATAGCGTATTAAACGTATCGGGATCGGTGACGTTGCAGGCGTGTCCGCCCTGGCGCATCACCACTTTTTCACTGTGGGGCAGTGCGGCGTGCAGCGCAGACGAACAGACGGCGGGCACCAGCAGGTCGTCTGCGGAGCAAATTACCTGCACCGGGCAACGAATCCGCGCCGCATCCCGGCTAAAATCCGCCTGTTTTAGGGCCTTAAGCCGACGCAGCAGATTCGCTTTCCCCTGGAAATGGGCGAGCGCCAGCGCCTCTTCGGCCTCCATACGCGGCCCACGGGCCGCCATCCAGTCTGCGGGATAGAGAAACAGGGGCTGCGCCTCCACCCAGGCCTGCGCGCCGCCCGCATGCAGCAGCCGCTCGCGGATCTGGAAACAGCGGCGGGTATGGGCGTTTAACGTTAGCCAGCCGTTGACGGACACCAGCGCGGTGAGCGCCTCAGGGTGATCGAGAGCTAACTGCAGGCCGACCAGCGCCCCCAGCGCGTGGCCCACCACGCAAAAGCGCGGAATGCCTGCCTCTGCCAGCGCCAGATACAGCTCCTGCGCCATCTGCGCGAGAGAATAGCCCTCGGGCAACGCCTCGGGATTATTCCCGGTCCCACGCTGGTCGTAGCACACCACCTGATACTCTTGCTCCAGCACCGACAGCTGCGGCAGCCAGTAGCCACCCGCGCCACCCAGCCCGGCAATGAGAACCACCACCGGCGCACCGGCGTACGGTGGCGGTGAAACGGATATTTTCATGGCAACCTCATTTTCCGATATGCGCAACGGTGGAGATTTCGACCAGCGCCTCGGGCTTTACCAGTCCGCACTGGATACAGAACCGTGCCGGTTTGTTGCCGGGGAAAAACTCGGCGTAGATTTCGTTAATCGCGGCGTAGTTTTTCCAGTCGGTGATAAAAATGCTGTTGAAGGTCACGTCCTCCATCGTTCCACCCGCTGTTTCGATAACGCTCCTGATGGTCTCGAGAACGTGGCGGGTTTGCGCCTTTGGGTCGTCGGGATAAACCACGTTGTTGTGCTTATCAAACGGCAGCGTGCCGGAGACATACACCACGCCGTCGGCGAGCGTGCCGGGTACAAAGGGCGCAATCGGCGTGCTGGTACCTGCGGGAATGATCACGGATTTCGGCATAGTGTGGCTCCTCAGGCGATACGGGCTAACGATGGCGGGGAGACGGCATCGCAAAACTCGGCGACGGTGCTGACCCAGCCAAAAAAGGTTTCGATATTGAACAGGGCGGCCTGCTGCGCGAACTCCGGCCCGGCCTGGTGCGTTGCGTCTGCCAGCACCACGCCGAAATACTCAAGGAAAAAGCCGTCGCGCAGGGTCGATTCCACGCAGACGTTGGTGGCGATCCCGGTGAAGACCAGATGGCGAATGCCACGGCTGCGCAGCAGGCTGTCGAGCGGGGTGTTGAAAAAGCCGCTGTAACGCGGTTTGGGCAGCACGATATCGCCGGGCTGCGGCACCAGTTCATCCACCAACTGGTAATCCCAGCCACCTTTTGCCAGCAGTTTTCCCTGCAGCTCCGGCTGTTTGCGCATGGTTTTCAGCGCGTTGGATTTGTGGAAGTTAGGTGAGCCGGGGCCACCGGCTTCCACGTACTGATCGTCCCAGCCGTTCTGGAACCAGATAATCAGCATGCCCGCCGCGCGGGCGGTGGCAACGGCGATGTTGATATTGTCGATCACCGGGCGGGTGGCCGAGACGTCAAATCCGGCCAGATCCAGATAACCGCCCTGGCTTGCGTAGGCGTTTTGCATATCCACCACGATCAGCGCGCTCTGCTCAGGCGAAAAGGTGATGGCTTCCGGGCGTGCGTGTAACGTCGTCATTACGCGACCTCCCTGGTGACGGTGGGAATATGTGCGCGGCACTGCATTAGCGACTGAATGCGCTCGCCAAAGGTTTCCACGCCGGTAAGGAAATCGTCAAAGGTCAGCAACACGCCTTCGGCACCGGGCACGCTGGCAACTTCATCAAGCATTCGCGCCACATTGGCGTAAGAGCCGACCAGCGTGCCCATATTGATGTTGACCGCGGAGGTCGGGTCCGCCATCTGGCGCACGTTGGTGTCCGATCCGGAACGCGTGTCTTTTTGGCTCTGTTCCGTCAACCAGCTCAGGGCTTCTTCATCGGCACCGGCTTTGTAATGCTCCCATTTCGCCCGCGCGGCCTCGTCGGTTTCGTCGGCGATCACCATAAACAGCACATAAGAACCGACCTCGCGCCCGGTCACTTCCGCCGCTTCTTTCATCCGCGCTGCAGTCGGCGCGAAGGCGGCCGGGGTGTTGACGCCTTTGCCGAAGCAGAAATTGAAATCTGCGTGCTGCGCCGAGAAGGCCATGCCTGCGTCGCTTTGTCCGGCGCAGATCACTTTCATCGGCGTGGAGGGCTGCGGGCTGACGCGGCAGTCGTTCATGGTGAAGTAATCGCCCTTGAAATCGCTCTTGCCGGTGCCCCACAGATCGCGCAGGACCTGCACGTACTCGGTAAGATAGTCATAGCGACGCGAGAAATACTCATCGCCCGGCCACAGCCCCATCTGCTCGTATTCCGGTTTTTGCCAGCCGGTCACCAGATTCACGCCGAAACGACCGCCGGAGATGGAGTCAATGGTCGACGCCATACGCGCCACAATCGCCGGGGGCAGGGTGAGGGTGGCGGCCGTTGCGTAAATCTGAATGCGCGACGTCACCGCCGCCAGGCCTGCCATCAGGGTGAAGGACTCCAGATTGTGATCCCAGAATTCGGTTTTACCGCCGAAACCGCGCAGCTTAATCATCGAGAGAGCAAAATCGAAATGGTAATGCTCCGCCTTTTGCACAATGGCTTTGTTCAGCTCGAAGGTCGGCATGTACTGCGGCGCGTGGGAGGAGATTAGCCAGCCGTTATTGCCGATAGGGACGAATACGCCAATTTTCATCACGAACCTCTCTTCAACTCAGTGTGGGGTGAAAGTCAGACGTGGCGCTGCATCCTGCATTTCCTGTTCAGCCTCGTGATGGTGGTTTTGCAAAGGGAATGCCAGTTTTGAAAATGGCTTTGTTATTAGTGTGTTAATTGATGGTTGTTAAAAAGATGCCGGTAAAAGTGGACTAACTGGTCAAAAGCGATGCACACAAATCAGGCAGTTATGCGCGATTGAGGTGCAGAATGTCGTGAGAAGCGAGGGGTTTTGCTATGCTGAACGCACATCAACAAGGAGAGCAGGCATGACACAAGGCGCAGTGCAAACAGCAGGTAAACGTTCGCGGGCGGTGAGCGCCAAGAAGCAGGCCATTCTGAAAGCCGCACTGGAGACCTTTTCCCGGTTCGGCATTCATGGCACGCGTCTGGAGCAGGTGGCGGAGCTGTCCGGCGTGTCGAAAACCAATCTGCTCTACTACTACCCGTCGAAAGAAGCGCTCTATGTCGCCGTTCTGCAGCAAATTCTCGATATCTGGCTGGCGCCGCTGAAAGCGTTTCGCGAAGAACTGACGCCGCTGGTGGCGATCAAAGAGTACATTCGCCTCAAGCTGGAGGTCTCCCGCGACCATCCGCAGGCGTCGAAGCTGTTCTGCATGGAGATGCTGCAGGGTGCGCCGCTGTTGCAGGCGGAACTGACGGGGGATTTAAAGCAGCTGATCGACGACAAATCGGCCATCATTGCGGGCTGGGTGGCGAGCGGAAAGCTGGCGCCAATCGATCCGCAGCACCTGATTTTCATGATTTGGGCCTCGACCCAACACTACGCTGACTTTGCCAGCCAGGTTGAAGCCGTGACCGGAAAAACGCTCCAGGATGAAGCGTTTTTCCAGAGTGCGGTGGATAACGTGCAGCGTCTGATTATTGAAGGGATTCGCCTGCGTTAATTGCCTGGCGGCAGCGGGCAGCTTAAATCGCCTTCTTCGCACTGCATCAGCGAGGCCAGAAACGCCTCGCGCTCGACGGTTTTTTCCGTCATGCACTGATTAATGATCATCGGCTGGATGCTGCCGCCTTCGGTGCCGGAACCGGCAAAGGCGCAGTCGGCATCACGCAGTCCAATCCACGCCTGCTGGGCCTTTTTCAGTAAATCACGCTGGGGCGCGGCAGCACGCTTCATCACGGCCTGGTACGTCTGATTCAGTTTTTTATCTGCCGCCTGATATTGCTGGGCGGTGCAGGTGTTCAGATCGGTCTGGGTGGTCGCACTGGCACACTCATCCGCCAGCGCATTAGCGCTGAAGAGCAATACCGCGCCGGCAATCAATACTCGTTTCATTTTACCCTCCGTATAAAAAAGCCGGACGCGCTACGCTTATCCGGCCTACGGGTTCATTGTAGCTATACGATTAGCCGATTGTCATCAGGCTGGCGTTACCGCCTGCGGCCGCCGTGTTGACGCTAAGAGAGTGCTCAACGTACAGACGCTCCAGCAGCAAATTGGTTTCACCGCGTGCGAAGCCCTGCACTGACACAATCGCGCCGTCGCGCGCCGCTACTTGCTCGCACAGCTCACGCAGCTGATCGGAATCGCCGTGGTAAATCACGGCGTCGAAGGCCTGTGTGGTGATCACGTCCGGTTTCGCGAAGGTGATGCGCGCAGACACCTCTTTCGGCAGCTGTTTGGCGAGATCGCGGTGCAGACCGTCCTCTGGCCACAGCACTTCACAGCCCGTTGCCGCAGCGGCAGCCAGCTGGACCAGCGCGTCCTGTTCGTTGTCGGCGATGCACAGCACGCGCTCGCGCGGCATCAGCGTCCAGGTGTTGCGCTCACCGGTTGGGCCGGGGAGCAGACGCTGAGTACCGGCCTGCGCCTGTTCGCCATACTGCTGGCACAGGGCGTGCAGTTCCGGGCGTTTTTCCGCCCATTTGGTTAGCGCCTCCAGCGGCTGAGTCAACAGCGTTTTCAGCTGCGCATCCACCGGACGTTCCGCATCCTGACGCGCCAGGGTCACGCCGAGGGCGTTCTCCGGACGGTTCGCCAGCAGACGATAGAGATAGAGCGGGCCACCGGCTTTCGGACCGGTGCCGGACAAGCCTTCGCCGCCGAACGGCTGCACGCCGACCACTGCGCCCACCATGTTGCGGTTGACGTACAGGTTGCCGACTTTCGCGCTGCCCGTCACCTGAGCGATGGTTTCGTCGATACGGGTATGCACGCCGAGGGTCAGGCCGTAGCCGGAGGCGTTAATCTGATCGACCAGCGCCTCGAGGTTGTTGCGGCTGTAGCGCACCACGTGCAGCACCGGGCCGAAGACCTCTTTTTTCAGCTCGTCAAAGCTGGAAAGCTCAATCAGCGTCGGCGCAATAAAGGTGCCGGTGTTCCATTCGCGGGCGTCTTCGCTGTTCTCGCGAACCGCCTGGAAGACCGGACGGCCTTTGGCACGCATCGCCTGAATGTGCTGTTCGATATTGGCTTTGGCTTCGGCGTCAATCACCGGGCCAATGTCAGTGGTCAGTCGGCCTGGGTTACCCATCCGGCATTCTGCCATCGCACCGCGCAGCATTTTCAGCGTATGGTCGGCGATATCATCCTGCAGGCACAGCACGCGCAGGGCGGAGCAACGTTGTCCGGCGCTATCAAAGGCCGAGGCCAGGACGTCCACCACCACCTGCTCGGTCAGGGCGGAAGAGTCGACGATCATCGCGTTCATCCCGCCTGTTTCGGCGATCAGTGGCGTCGGACGCCCCTGCGGATCGAGACGGGTGGCGATGTTGCGTTGCAGCAGCGTTGCCACTTCCGTGGAACCGGTAAACATCACACCGCGCACGCGGTTGTCAGAGGTCAGCTGAGCGCCGACGGTTTCACCGCGCCCCGGCAGAAGCTGTACCACGCCTGCCGGAACACCGGCTTCGAGCAAGATCTGAATACCCTGAGCGGCAATCAGCGGCGTCTGTTCAGCGGGTTTCGCCAGCACGCTGTTACCGGCGGCAAGCGCGGCAGCAATCTGGCCGGTAAAGATCGCCAGCGGGAAGTTCCACGGGCTGATACAGACCACCGGACCCAGCGGGCGGTGAGTTTCATTATCGAAGTCGTTGCGTACCTGACCGGCGTAGTAGTGCAGGAAGTCGACCGCTTCGCGTACTTCGGCGATGGCGTTGCTGAAGGTTTTCCCGGCTTCGCGCACCAGGATGCCAATCAGCTGTTGCATCTGGTCTTCCATCAGCACGGCGGCGCGTTCGAGGATCGCGGCACGCTCCTGCGGCGGCGTTGCGAACCAGATTGGCGCATTGTTGACGGCGTTTTCCAGCGCCAGCTCGACTTCCTGGGCGGTGGCTTCGCGGGCAAAACCGACGATATCTTTCGGCTCGGCCGGGTTGATCACCGGCTGCATGTCGCCTGCGTCAACGGGCTGTTCAAGAATCGGCTTCGCCTGCCATTTCTGCAGGGCGCTGTTGAGCAGGGCGGAAGACAGGGATGCCAGACGGTGTTCGTTCGCCAGATCCAGACCCGCTGAGTTGGTGCGATCGCTGCCGTACAGTTCACGCGGCAGGGCAATTTTCGGATGCGGCAGGCCGAGCTGGCCCTCCTGCGCTGCCATTTTTTCCACGGCCTGCACCGGATCGGCAACCAGTTCATCGAGCGGCAGCGTGGTATCGGCAATACGGTTGACGAAGGAGGTGTTCGCGCCGTTTTCCAGCAGACGACGCACCAGATAGGCAAGCAGCGTTTCGTGTGTGCCAACCGGAGCATAGATACGGCACGGTCGGTTCAGTTTGCCTTCCGCCACTTTACCGGTGACCTGTTCGTACAGCGGTTCACCCATGCCGTGCAGGCACTGGAACTCGTACTGGCCCGGATAGTAGTTTTGCCCGGCCAGGCTGTAGATCGCCGCCAGCGTATGGGCGTTGTGGGTGGCGAACTGCGGGTAAATCAGGTTCGGCACGTTGAGCAGTTTTTTCGCACAGGCGAGGTAAGAAACGTCGGTATAGACCTTACGGGTGTAGACCGGATAGCCTTCCAGTCCCTCCATCTGCGCACGCTTGATTTCGCTGTCCCAGTACGCGCCTTTCACCAGACGGATCATCAGGCGACGGCGGCTGCGGGAGGCGAGGTCGATAAGATAATCAATCACAAACGGACAGCGTTTCTGATAGGCCTGAATGACGAAGCCGATACCGTTCCAGCCCGCCAGCTCTGGCTCGAAGCACAGTTTTTCCAGCAGATCGAGGGAGATCTCCAGGCGGTCGGCCTCTTCGGCATCGATGTTAATCCCGATATCGTACTGGCGCGCCAGCAGGGTCAGGGATTTCAGGCGCGGGTAGAGTTCATCCATCACGCGATCGTACTGAGCGCGGCTGTAGCGTGGGTGCAGGGCGGAGAGCTTGATGGAAATCCCCGGCCCTTCGTAAATGCCGCGACCGTTCGAGGCTTTACCAATCGCGTGGATCGCCTGCTGGTACGAGACCATATAAGCCTGGGCATCGGCGGCGGTCAGGGCCGCTTCACCGAGCATGTCGTAAGAGTAGCGGAAGCCTTTATCTTCCAGCTTGCGGGCGTTGGCCAGCGCTTCGGAGATGGTTTCACCGGTGACGAACTGCTCGCCCATCAAACGCATCGCCATGTCCACGCCTTTGCGGATCAGCGGTTCGCCGCTCTTACCGATAATGCGGTTCAGGGAGCGGGAAAGGTTGGCTTCGTTATGGGTGGAGACCAGTTTGCCGGTAAACAGCAGGCCCCAGGTGGCAGCGTTGACGAACAGCGACGGGCTGCGGCCAATGTGCGAGTGCCAGTTACCGTTGCTGATTTTGTCGCGAATTAACGCATCGCGTGTGGCTTTGTCCGGAATACGCAGCAGCGCTTCCGCAAGGCACATCAGCGCCACGCCTTCCAGCGAGGAGAGGGAGAACTCCTGCAGCAGCCCTTGCACCATACCGGCGCGACCACTGGCGGATTTCTGATTACGCAGTTTGTCGGCGAGCTGATATGCCAGGCTGTGCGCCTGGGACGCAATCGGCTCCGGCAGACGGGCCTGCTCCAGCAGCATCGGCACGGCGTCGGTTTCGGCGCGACGATACGCGGCGGTGATCGCGGCGCGGCTCACGGACTGCGGCAGGATCTGCTCGGCAAAGTCGAGGAACGGCTGGTGGTTCTCTTCGGCGATGGCGGCGGCGTCTTCGCTTTCGTTGGCGGCACCCGCCAGCAGGGCAGGCAGTTCCGGTAAGTCGTCTTCGTTTTCCAGACGTTCCAGATAATTAAAAATGGCCTGTTTAATCAGCCAGTGCGGCGTGCGGTCAATGCGGGTTGCAGCGCTCTTAATCCGTTCGCGGGTCGCGTCATCCAGCTTAACCCCCATGGTGGTCATGCCCATGCCAGTAACTCCTGTTGATCTTTAGTGATGTTCGTTCGTTAGCGTGAAATATCCACCATGTTGCAACTTTGTGCAACCGTGTTAAATGTGACCTGGGCTGCAAGCTGAAAAATGAATGGATTGTTAACGATAAGTAAGCTGGTAAATACGATGAGATTCTGCGTGTGAAGCCCGTTTTTATGCGGCACTTAACACTTTTAAAAGGTGCAACCCGTAAAAGCGTGAGCGAGTGCAACCTATACGAAAGACCTATAAATCCAGGGATGAATTTGATGTAAATGCAGTGTTAAATCATTTGTGCATGTGGAGCGCTTACGGCAGGATACGCGCGCCCAACCGAAATACACTCATGATTATCACGTTCCGATAATCGAATAATAAGGCAGCCCGGACGGCTGTCGCTCGATATTTTTGGAGATTTTAAATGGCTATTAGCACACCGATGCTGGTGACATTTCTCGTTTATATTTTTGGCATGATCCTGATAGGGTTTATTGCATGGCGTTCGACCAAAAACTTTGACGACTATATTTTAGGTGGGCGTAGTTTAGGGCCCTTCGTGACCGCGCTGTCAGCGGGCGCTTCCGACATGAGCGGCTGGCTGCTGATGGGGTTACCGGGCGCGATTTTTATCTCCGGGATTTCCGAAAGCTGGATTGCCATCGGCCTGTGTATCGGGGCATGGATTAACTGGAAACTGGTGGCCGGGCGTTTGCGTGTTCACACCGAAGTGAACAACAACGCGCTGACGCTTCCGGACTATTTCACCAGCCGTTTCGAAGATAAAAGCCGCGTGCTGCGTATTATCTCCGCGCTGGTGATCCTGCTGTTCTTCACCATCTACTGTGCGTCCGGGATTGTCGCCGGGGCTCGTCTGTTCGAAAGCACTTTCGGCATGAGCTATGAAACCGCACTGTGGGCCGGTGCTGCAGCCACCATCCTTTATACCTTCGTCGGTGGCTTCCTGGCCGTGAGCTGGACGGATACCGTGCAGGCGAGCCTGATGATTTTCGCCCTGATCCTCACCCCGGTGATTGTAATTATCACCGTCGGCGGGTTTGGCGATTCGCTGGAAGTGATCAAGCAAAAGAGCATTGAAAACATCGATATGCTTAAAGGGCTGAACTTCGTGGCCATCATCTCACTGATGGGCTGGGGGCTGGGCTACTTTGGCCAGCCGCACATTCTGGCGCGTTTCATGGCGGCGGACTCTCACCACAGCATCGTGCATGCGCGTCGTATCAGTATGACGTGGATGATCCTGTGCCTGGCGGGTGCGGTCGCGGTCGGCTTCTTCGGCATTGCGTACTTCAATAACAACCCGGCGCAGGCGGGGGCGGTGAACCAGAACGCCGAGCGCGTGTTTATCGAGCTGGCGCAGATTCTGTTTAACCCGTGGATTGCCGGGATTTTACTGTCGGCGATTCTGGCGGCGGTGATGTCGACCCTGAGCTGTCAGCTGCTGGTCTGCTCAAGCGCTATCACAGAAGATCTGTACAAGGCCTTCCTGCGTAAAGGCGCGAGCCAGAAAGAGCTGGTGTGGGTCGGACGCTTTATGGTGCTGGCGGTGGCGCTGGTCTCTATCGCGCTGGCCGCAAACCCGGAAAACCGCGTGCTGGGACTGGTGAGCTACGCCTGGGCGGGCTTCGGTGCAGCCTTTGGTCCGGTGGTACTGTTCTCGGTACTCTGGTCACGCATGACCCGAAACGGCGCGCTGGCGGGGATGATCATCGGTGCGGTGACGGTTATCGTCTGGAAACAGTTCGCGTGGCTGGGCTTGTATGAAATCATTCCAGGCTTTATCTTCGGCAGCATCGGGATTGTGGTGTTCAGCCTGCTGGGGAAAGCGCCGTCGGCGGCTATGCAGGAACGTTTTGCCGAAGCGGATGCGCATTACCACACGGCACCGCCGGTAAAGTTACAGCCTGAATAAGCATAAACAGGTTTTCAAAGCCGGGTAAGGCGTCATCGCCGCCCGGCTTTTTATTTGTCAGAACTGCACGCAGACCGGTTGATCAACGCGCATCACCGACTCCTGTGCAAACCGTGATTTGTAGATCCCGCGTAATGCTTCGATATTGCTCTCGCTCTGAGCATCTTTCCCGTGGATCAGCATTAACGCTTTACTTGGCTCACGCGCCACTTTCCCGTCATTGCCCAGCCATTGTCCGCGCGCATCAAACACCGTTAAGCCATCGCGAAAACGCGGCGTCACGTCCTGATCGACAAACTGCTGCCACTCCTGCCCGGTGATGGCGGCACCCGCCGGACGATTCAGACCGAAATAGAGCGTGGTTTGCTGCATCTGGTTATCCACTTTGCAGGTGGCATCAGGAGCCGTATGCGAGGGGGCGTTACAGCCTGCCAGCATGAAAAGTGCGGCAACCATAAGCCCTGTTTTGATGGTCATTGTTCGCTATCCTCATTGTTATTGTTGCAAGAAAAAGCCGGGTGGCGCTAACGCTGACCCGGCCTGCATATCATCTGTTCGACAATGGTGTTAAAGCACCAGCCCCGCAAAGCTTGCCGACAGCAAGCTCACCAGCGTCGCGCCGTACACCAGACGCAGACCAAAGCGAGATACCACGTTGCCTTGTTTCTCGTTCAGCCCTTTGATCGCCCCGGCCACGATGCCGATAGAGGCAAAGTTGGCGAATGACACCAGGAAGATAGAGAGAATGCCCAGCCCGCGCGGTGTCATTTGACCGGCAATTTTTTGCAGCTCAATCATCGCCACAAATTCATTCGCCACCAGTTTGGTCGCCATAATACTGCCCGCGTTCAGCGCATCACTCAGGGGAATGCCCACCAGCCACGCCAGCGGATAAAACACATAGCCGAGGATCTGCTGGAAGCTCATTCCAAACAGGCTGGAAAAGAGGGCGTTGACGGCGCTAATAAGGGCAATAAAGCCAATCAGCATCGCCAGAATAATCATCGCCACTTTAAAACCGGCCAGAATATACTCGCCCAGCATCTCAAAGAAGCTCTGGGATTCGTGCAGTTTTTCCAGTTTGATTTCCGGCTCGGCTTCCGGGCTTGCCGGGTTAATGACCGACAGAATAATAAAGGTGCTGAACATATTGAGGATCAGCGCCGCGACCACGAATTTCGCATCGAGCATGGTCATATAAGCGCCGACGATCGACAGGGAAACGGTGGACATCGCCGTCGCCGCCATGGTGAACAGACGACGAGACGAGAGATCGCCGAGCACCCCTTTGTAAGCAATGAAGTTTTCCGACTGGCCGAGAATCAGTGAGCTGACGGCGTTAAAGGATTCCAGCTTGCCCATGCCATTCAGTTTTGACAGCAGGGTGCCGATCAGACGAATAAAAATCGGCAGAATTCGCCAGTGCTGGAGAATACCGATCAGGGCAGAAATAAAGATAATCGGACACAACACGCCGAGGAAAATGAACGCCAGCCCTTTTTCACCCATTCCGCCAAAGACAAAATTGGTGCCTTCAGCGGCAAATTTCAGCAGGGATTCAAAGAAACCGGAGACATATTTAATCACGAAGAGACCGCTTTCGGCGTGCAGGAAAAAGAACGCCAGCGCAATTTCAATCACAATAAGCTGTAAAACATAACGAATACGAATTTTTCGGCGGTCGAAACTCACCAGCCAGGCGAGCGCAAGAATAATGACCAGCGCCAGCAGGAAATGAACAAAGTTATACATTTTGAATTTTCAGCAGGTAAACGAAGCGCTTATTTAGCCATAGGGCACGGGAACCGTAAATGGGCATTTACGTTATAAGTTATATACATAACGGTAACGATCGTAACTATTAACCGGCGATGGATTTACAACTGGTCATCAAAACCTGACACAATTCGCTTGTTTTTCTTTCTGTCGTAATGATAATCACTATCACAGTTATTTACCTTTCTTTGCACCAGTTGACCGCGATAAACATTTAAGGTGTCGGCATGTTTGTTCCATTTCTCATTATGTTACGTGAAGGGCTTGAAGCGGCCTTAATTGTCAGTCTGATTGCCAGCTACCTGAAGCGCACCCAGCGCGGCCGCTGGATTGGTGTAATGTGGATTGGCGTTATTCTCGCCGCCGCACTCTGTTTAGGTCTCGGGATTCTGATTAACGAAACCACCGGTGAATTCCCGCAAAAAGAGCAGGAGCTGTTCGAAGGGATCGTGGCGGTGATTGCCGTGGTGATTCTCACCTGGATGGTGTTCTGGATGCGCAAAGTGTCGCGTAACGTCAAAGTGCAGCTGGAGCAGGCGGTCGATCACGCGCTGCAAAAGGGCAACCACCACGGCTGGGCGCTGATTGGGATGGTCTTTTTCGCCGTCGCCCGCGAAGGGCTGGAGTCAGTCTTCTTCCTGCTGGCGGCATTCCAGCAGGACGTGGGGATCTGGCCGCCGCTCGGCGCGATGCTGGGTCTCGCCACCGCGATTGTGCTGGGATTCATGCTCTACTGGGGCGGCATTCGCCTGAACCTTGGCGCGTTCTTCAAATGGACCAGCCTGTTCATTCTGCTGGTCGCCGCCGGGCTGGCGGCAGGGGCGATTCGCGCCTTCCACGAGGCGGGCCTGTGGAACCACTTCCAGGACGTTGCGTTCGATTTCAGTAATACGCTCTCCACCCACTCTCTGACCGGCACCCTGCTCGAAGGCATCTTCGGCTATCAGGAGACGCCGAGCGTCAGCGAAGTGGCGATGTATTTCATCTATCTCATTCCGGCGCTGGTGCTGTTCTTTATGCCATCACGCCCCAGTACTCAGCCGTCGCGTACTGCGCCCTGAAGTGCTTCGTGTTGTTTATACATACTTTTAGAAAGGGAAGGGTCATGGCAATTCAATTTCGACGTACTGCATTACAGGCAGGTGTGGCAGCGCTGTTTGCGTATGCATTCTCAGCGGGCGCGGCAGATGTTCCTCAGGTGAAAGTCACCGTGAACGATAAACAGTGTGAGCCGATGACCATCACGGTCAACAGCGGTAAAACCCAGTTTATCATTCAGAACCATAGCCAGAAGGCGCTGGAGTGGGAAATCCTCAAAGGCGTGATGGTGGTGGAAGAGCGTGAAAACATCGCGCCAGGCTTTACCCAGAAAATGACGGCTAACCTGCAGCCGGGCGAATATGACATGACCTGCGGCCTGCTGACCAACCCGAAAGGCAAGCTGATCGTCAAAGGCGAAGCCACGGCGGATGCGGCGAAAGGCGAAGCGCTGCTGAGTCTGGGCGAGGCGATCACCGCCTATAAAGCTTACGTGACCAAAGAGACCGCCGACCTGGTTGCCGGTACTAAAGCCTTTACCGACGCGGTAAAAGCGGGTGATATCGAGAAAGCCAAATCTCTGTACGCGCCAACGCGCCAGCACTACGAGCGTATCGAACCGATTGCCGAGCTGTTCTCTGACCTCGACGGCAGCATCGACGCCCGTGAAGATGATTACGAGCAGAAAGCCGCCGATCCGAAATTCACCGGCTTCCACCGTCTGGAGAAAGCGCTGTTTGGCGACAACTCCACCAAAGGAATGGAGAAGTACGCGGAGCAGCTGAATACCGACGTGCTGGATCTGCAAAAACGCATTAGCGAGCTGGCTTTCCCGCCGTCAAAAGTGGTGGGCGGCGCGGCTGGCCTGATTGAAGAAGTGGCGGCCAGCAAAATCAGTGGCGAAGAAGATCGTTACAGCCACACCGACCTGTGGGACTTCCAGGCGAACGTTGACGGCGCGCAGAAGATTGTAGACCTGCTGCGTCCGCAGCTGCAGAAAGACAACAGCGAACTGCTGGCGAAAGTGGATGCCAACTTCAAGAAAGTGAATACCATTCTGGCTAAGTACCGTACTAAAGACGGGTATGAGACTTACGACAAATTGACGGATGCCGACCGGAATGCGCTGAAAGGGCCAATCACGACGCTGGCGGAAGATCTGGCACAGCTGCGTGGCGTACTGGGTCTGGACTAAGCATTATGAGTAAACATCATGAAATCGACGTCGCAGAACCGTCGCGCCGTCGATTGTTAAAAGGGGTGGGGGCGCTTGGCGGCGCGCTCGCTCTGGCGGGGGGTTGCCCGGTGGCGCATGCGGCCAAACCGCAAAGCGCGCCGGGAACCCTCTCACCGAATGCACGCATGGAGACGCAGCCGTTCTACGGCGAACATCAGGCCGGGATCCTGACGCCACAGCAGGCGGCGATGATGGTGGTGGCGTTTGATTCGCTGGCGAGCGATAAAGCGGATCTGGAACGTCTGTTCCGTTTGCTGACGAAGCGGATTGCGTTTCTGACGGCAGGCGGCCCGGCGCCGGAAACGCCGAACCCGCGGATGCCGCCGATGGATTCGGGTATTCTGGGGCCGTTTATCGCCCCGGATAACCTGACGGTCACGGTTTCCGTTGGCGAGTCGCTGTTTGACGCCCGCTACGGGCTTGAGAAACAGAAACCGAAAACGCTGCAAAAGATGACGCGTTTTCCGAATGATTCTCTCGACGCCGCGCTCTGTCATGGCGATCTGCTGATCCAGATCTGCGCTAACACCCAGGATACGGTGATCCACGCCCTGCGCGATATCATCAAGCACACGCCGGATCTGCTCAGCGTGCGCTGGAAGCGGGAAGGGTTTATCTCCGATCACGCGGCGCGCAGCCAGGGAAAAGAGACGCCGGTCAACCTGCTCGGCTTTAAAGACGGAACGGCCAACCCGGACAGCCGCGATGCGGCGCTGATGAAAAACGTGGTCTGGACCACGGCGGATCAGGGCGAACCGGCGTGGGCGGTGGGCGGCACTTATCAGGCGGTGCGCATTATCCAGTTCCACGTGGAGTTCTGGGATCGCACGCCGCTGAAAGAGCAGCAAACCATTTTTGGTCGTGACAAGCAGAGCGGTGCGCCGCTGGGCATGAAAAACGAACACGATGTGCCGGATTACGCAAAAGATCCGGACGGCGATACCATCGCGCTCGACAGCCATATTCGTCTGGCGAACCCGCGAACGCCAGAAACCGAGTCCAGCCTGATGATGCGTCGCGGTTACAGCTATTCGCTGGGGGTGACCAACTCCGGGCAGTTGGATATGGGCCTGCTGTTTGTCTGCTATCAGCACGATCTGGAGAAGGGCTTTTTAACCGTGCAGAAGCGGTTAAACGGCGAGGCGCTGGAAGAGTACATAAAACCCATCGGCGGCGGCTATTTCTTTGCTCTGCCGGGCGTGCGTGATAACACCGCGTATCTCGCGCAAGGGCTGATCGAAGCCTGATTATTCTCCCCGCCACCCGCGCGGGGAGATTATTTTTTCCTATGACCCTCACTGTTATATTTCTGTCATATTTCTGTATGAGACTGAACTCAGCTGCAGGGCGAGTTTGAAAAAGTTGCGTTCAGGTAAAAAAGATGTTGCATTTGTGATAAATCCTGATGTACTTAATATAAGACAGCGGTAGTTCCCGGCAGTGATAACGATTCACTATGGAGATCGCGAATGGTTGGGTCCTGTACTGGACAAGTTAAACATAACAACCGCAGCACCCGGCGCGGAGGCTCTGACTCCGGCAGCGATTTCTTCACCACAAAATTCTCCTCCCCCATACCTCAAAAGAACTTATCCGGCGTGCAGAATGGTGCGCGTAGCCGTTTTGCATCGTCATTCCAAAAGGCAAGCAAGGGCTTACAAGGAAGCCAAACCTCAGATGTTCGTGCGCATAATCGCGCTGCCAACGGCGCGTGTGATGAATACCAACAACTCAAGGTGCTATCCATGGGAAGACAAAAAGCAGTGATCAAAGCTCGTCGCGAAGCAAAACGTGTGCTGAGACGGGATTCACGTAGCCATAAACAGCGTGAAGAAGAGTCGGTCACCTCGCTTGTGCAGATGAGTGGCGGCGTAGAAGCAATTGGCATGGCGCGAGACAGCCGTGATAACTCCCCAATTGCCGCCCGCAATGAAGCTCAGGCGCACTACCTGAATGCTATCGAGAGTAAACAGCTGATCTTCGCAACCGGTGAAGCCGGATGCGGGAAAACGTGGATAAGTGCTGCCAAGGCGGCGGAGGCTCTGATTCATAAGGATGTGGACAGAATTATCGTCACCCGTCCGGTATTGCAGGCCGATGAAGATCTCGGCTTCTTGCCCGGCGATATGTCAGAGAAGTTCGCCCCGTATTTCCGGCCTGTCTATGACGTGCTGGTCAAACGCCTGGGGGCTTCTTTTATGCAGTACTGCCTGCGACCAGAGATTGGTAAGGTGGAAATCGCGCCGTTCGCCTATATGCGCGGACGTACATTTGAAAATGCGGTCGTCATTCTCGACGAGGCTCAGAACGTGACCGCAGCGCAAATGAAGATGTTTTTAACGCGCCTCGGGGAAAACGTGACCGTTATCGTCAACGGCGATATCACCCAGTGCGACCTGCCGTCGGGTGTCAAATCGGGCCTGAGCGATGCGCTGGCACGTTTTGTGGAAGATGACATGGTTGGGGTGGTGCGTTTCAACAAAGATGATTGCGTACGCTCGGTTCTGTGCCAGCGCGCACTGCTTGCCTACGACTGAATTTGCTGCTGATGACAAAGCCCGGGAAACCGGGCTTTGCTTTCTGGGGAACCCAAACGACAGACGAAAAAAAAGCCCGCATTTTCATGCGAGCTCTTCTCTAAATATGGCGGTGAGAGAGGGGTTCGAACCCTCGATACGTTGCCGTATACACACTTTCCAGGCGTGCTCCTTCAGCCACTCGGACACCTCACCGTATTGTTTCGCTGCCTGACCTCTCGGGGGCAACGGGGCGCTACTATAGGGAGTTGCGCTAAAACGGTCAAGCAAATTTTATGCCCGAGTGGCTGTTCGGTTAAGCAATAATCACCTCTGCCGGTTTACGCTCACATCTGACCAAAACGACCGGAATTAAAATCACCGATCGCCTCTGCGATTTCGGTTTTGGTGTTCATCACGAACGGACCGTAACCGACAATCGGCTCGTTTAACGGCTCGCCGGACATCAGCAGCACTTTTGCGTCACGGGTAGCTTCAAGATGCAGTTTATCCCCGCTCTGGCTCAGCACCACCAGCTGGGCTTCACCGGCTTCGGTGGTGCCATTCACTGTGATACTGCCTTCGACCACCACCAGCGCCGTGCTCCAGCCATCCGGCTGGTTCAGGCTCAGATGACCGCCCTGATGCAAGGCAATGTCCCATACGTTGAGGGACGAGAAGGTGTGCGCCGGACCTTGTGTATCGCCATACTGACCGGCAATCACCCGCAGCTCGCCGCTGTTATCGGGCAGCGCCACGACCGGGATCGCCGCTTTGGTGATGCTCTGGTAGCCCGGTGTGGCCATTTTGTGCTTCGCCGGAAGGTTGACCCACAGCTGCATCATCTTCAGCTCACCGCCCTGGCGCGAGAAGGCATCGGCGTGAAACTCTTCATGCAAAATGCCCGCACCGGCGGTCATCCATTGCACATCGCCCGGACCAATCACACCACCTTTACCGGTTGAATCGCGATGCTCCACGTCGCCCGAATAGACAATGGTCACCGTTTCAAAGCCGCGATGGGGATGCTCACCCACACCGCGTTTCACGCCGTCGCCGGGGAAGACGTGCGGGCCTGCATAGTCCAGCAGCAGGAAAGGGCTGAGGGCTTCGCCGTAAGTCTGGTAAGAGAACATTGAGCGTACCGGGAAACCGTCGCCCACCCAGTGGGGACGCGGTGCGGTATAGACGCCAGTAACCTGTTTCATGTTTTTCTCCTGCTGTTCGGTTGATGCGTATTAGCTTATATTCGACATTAATATCCCGGTAGAGTGTGAAATTAATACTCACTGTTCCATAAACAGGACGATGGAGGCGAAATGCAGGATCTCAATGACTTTGCGTGGTTTGTGAAAGTGGTGGACCACGGTGGATTTGCCGCGGCAGGGCGGGCCTGTGATTTGCCGAAATCCCGCCTCAGTCGTCGTATTGCGCAGCTTGAGGAGCGGCTGGGCGTGCGATTAATACAGCGCACCACGCGGCAGTTTACGGTCACCGACATCGGCCATACCTTTTATCAGCACTGCAAAGCGATGCTGGTCGAAGCGGAGGCGGCGCAGGAGGCCGTCGCCGCTCTACAGGCAGAGCCACGCGGAATGGTGCGCATAACCTGTCCGGTTACGCTGCTGCATGTCCATATTGGGCCGATGCTGGCGCGATTTATGGTCCGCTATCCGGGCGTGAATCTGCAGCTGGAAGCCACCAACCGGCGCGTGGATGTGGTGGCGGAGGGGATTGATGTGGCAATTCGCGTCCGGCCACGGCCTTTTGACGATAGCGATCTGGTCC
>Ga0213823_1000841_pt1 | contig 21759 bp, 16 predicted proteins | sample MC6MC0907MG_FD_179887 | JGI IMG/M metagenome (GOLD analysis project Ga0213823, IMG submission 179887) | Enriched soil aggregate microbial communities from Iowa State University, Ames, United States - MC6-MC0907-MG | ecosystem: Environmental > Terrestrial > Soil > Unclassified | place: USA: Iowa...
CGGTCTATGTATTCTTTATACACCTTATTATTTTTTTTCGGATAGGCGAAGTACAAGTATCCGTTGTCCTCCAACAATTGTTTTTCAATCACTGATTGAAGCTGCTTGGTGAACTCCTCTAAGCAAAATATAAAAATAAAGATAAGATCGTATTTGGCTTGTTTACTAGCTGAATCATATTCTAGTTTACTAAAGTCATCCATATTTTCAGGTACTTGGAGAATTAGCTTATTTGGATATTTATTCAAATTCAGTTTTTCTACAATACTTTTCGGTGAATTCATGTTTTTTGCTCCTTTTTAATACATTCAAGCTGAATCTTTCTCATTAATTTTAGTTCAATACCTCAGGGTTAATCAAGTTATTAGGAAATTTGCCCGATAACCTTGCGAGTAAATTTTCAACTACAAGCTCGGCCATTTTCAGTTCCGATTATAAGTGGATGCTCCGATTTGCTAGGGTGTCACCCTCTGTAGTTATTGCGACTATCTGTAGAATGGATCGATGTAAGGAGAATTTATGAAAATAGAGAAGATAGGCGAGCTTATCATTATACTATCAATTTGCTTTATATTTGCTATCACTATCATAGCGCACTTTCCATTCATGCAATCCATTGTGTTTCAATCGAATCATTCCAAGGGGCAAGGAACATAAGATTGCATGGTACGATGTGATTCGTGCCAGAATATCAGTGATTGTGGGCTCCTATTGGCCAAAAATGATTGATGATTTGGTGTTAAGGGCAGGAAATGAGACTAACATGGATCTTCATGTGGGACTTGCAAGGATTTTGTTGGTATTAGAAGCGACGCACTGTGCAATTGGCTTGCCAATTACGATAATAGCAGTTCCTTTTTAGGGGCTATGCTGTGTTCTGGCCATACATGACGGGATTTATTGCACACCGCAGAATTGTGCTGTGGGCTTTTTCCTTTTGAAAAAGGGAGGAATAACATTTCCATGCAAACAAATAACGAATGAAGGCTATTAATATGTACAAATTGAATACGAGGCACTATAGTAACTCCCCTATTATTTTGCTAAAATATTAAGAGCAATTAGTTTTTTAGGATAAATGTCATATAGTGTGCTAAAGTTATTTTTCTGAATAATGAAGTAATGTTGTGTACAGTCTAGGAGGAATTGTCGATGTGGGATTTTGACATGAATATAGATCAAATTGCTAGAATTAAAGTAATCGGTGTTGGCGGCGGAGGAAACAATGCTGTTAACCGGATGATTGAGGATGGAATTCAAGGCGTTGAGTTTATTGCTGTCAATACAGATGCACAGGCTCTTAACCTATCAAAAGCAGAGATAAGGATGCAAATTGGTGCATCCTTGACCAGAGGATTAGGGGCAGGTGCTAATCCTGAAGTAGGGAGAAAGGCAGTCGAAGAGAGCAAAAAGCAGCTGCAAGAGGTATTAAAGGGTGCAGACATGGTCTTCGTAACTGCCGGAATGGGTGGCGGTACAGGAACAGGGGCTGCGCCGGCGATTGCGCAAATTTCTCGTGAGATTGGAGCACTTACGATTGGTGTAGTCACACGTCCTTTCGGATTTGAGGGAAAAAAGCGTGCCGGTAACGCAGCAAATGGTATCGAGTTAATGAGGGAAGCCGTGGATACCTTGATCATTGTTCCAAATGATCGCTTATTACAGATTGTTGATAAAAAAACACCGATGGTAGAAGCATTTCGGGAAGCGGATAATGTCCTCCGTCAGGGTGTTCAAGGGATTTCCGATTTAATTGCTGTCCCAGGTTTAATCAACCTTGATTTTGCTGACGTGAAAGCAATCATGTCCAATCAAGGAACAGCCTTAATGGGAATTGGGATTGCAAAAGGTACACACCGCGCTGTTGAAGCAGCAAAAAAAGCAATTTCTAGTCCTCTGCTTGAAACTTCCATCAATGGGGCTCAAGGTGTACTCATGAATATCACGGGTGGCAGTAATTTAAGTCTGTATGAAGTACAAGAAGCAGCCGATATCGTTGCCTCCGCTGCAGATAAGGAATTAAACATGATTTTTGGTTCTATCATTAACGAGAATTTAAAGGATGAAATAATGATTACTGTGATTGCGACAGGGTTTGTGGATCAAGACAGGCCATCCGGAAACATGTCTTCAAATGAAGTAAAAACACGTTCTAGACGTGAACAAATTATCCAGGAAGAACCTGTACAAGACTATGAACCACAATGGCAGCAACATGAAGAACAGCAAATAGATCATCGTTTGCAATCAGAGCTGGAAGATGATTTGCAAGATATCCCGGCATTTTTGCGAAATCGAAATAAAAGGTTTAGATAGGAAATTTATTAAGTAATAATAATAGCCCCCAAATTGCGATAGGATTTGGGGCTAGCTTTTTTCCTCTATTTGCTCAAAAAAAGATACAACCAGTTGATTAAGCTTTTGAAAATCCTTTTTTTCAAAGATGTTGACATTCGCTTTTATTGATGAAAGGGCACTTTCGACAATAAATTTTCGCGGTTTCTTATTGTTCAATAATTCATCATGTATAAAGTCAAGTAACTCCATGTATTTGTTCTGATCAGTGTTTTGGCTGATAGCCTTTTTTAACAAAAGTATTGTATGATAAAGTTCCTTTTGAAAAAATTGGTTGCTATTTTGACAATGCGGCAGCCACTGCTCTAAAACTTCTGGGTGAACTAATTGTTCACCTGCTTCTGACACTTCATCCACGATCTTCACTGTACGGTCCATACTATATCGAACTATTTTTTCAAGACTTCTTGTTGTTGACTTATTTGTCATTCCCGAAAATTTAAGGTTTTGGTGTAATATTCCTAGAAATATGATGGCGCAATCTAACAAATAGGGCTTTTTACTGTCGCCGAAGATATCAAGGAATCGTTTGTATACCCATTGGATATTCCTTAATTGTCCTTCTCTAAAAAATTGTTTTAGCTCTTTATCATTTGAAACGAGTGCCTCTTCATAAAGAAATAATAATTTACTTGACTTATTATTTTTCAACTGAATTTCCACTTGTTTGTTGAAGATATCAATGTTAGCAGGGTCTTCCCCAATGAGTATTTCATTTCGTTCATAATCAATTTCCTTATTGATCGTTTTAAAAAGAGCGATTAATAATTCATTTTTAGATGAAAAATAATTATAAAATGTTCCTTTAGAGATTCCGCTGTAATTTAATATATCCTGAATGGACGTGGCTTGAAAGCCTTTGTCAATAAATAATTGACGGGCCGCATTAATTACATGCTCTTTCCTGTCATTCATTTGATCACCCTTAATCTATAGTTTGGACTGACTGTATAAAAATAATAGTACCTTATTTTTTCACAGGATACAAACCTATTAAATAACAGGATATTTTTCCATTGCAAAATTTGGACTGATGGTATAAGATATAATTTATGCGAATTTAGAGGTTATGTTTGAACTATTAATCAAAGGGGGAAAAATAATGGATCACACCATAAAAAAGCACGATCGTCCGCCTTACGGGATTATTGCGGTATTGATGGTCGGAGCTTTTATTTCATTTTTAAACAACACGTTATTAAATATTGCGCTTCCTTCAATTATGAAGGACTTGAATGTTGAAGCATCTACTGTTCAGTGGCTGACCACAGGTTTTATGTTAGTAAATGGGATCTTGATCCCAATAAGCGCGTTCTTAATTCAAAAATTTTCTGTTCGGCATATTTTCCTAGCAGCTATGGCGTTATTTACAGCAGGGACAATTCTTGCAGGATTTGCCCATGTCTTTCCGCTTCTATTAGCAGGGCGGATGCTGCAAGCTTCCGGATCCGCTATTTTAATGCCGCTTTTAATGAATGTGATGTTAGTTAGCTTCCCGATAGAAAAAAGGGGAACAGCAATGGGTGTATTTGGCTTGATATTAATGTTTGCTCCAGCAATTGGCCCAACATTATCAGGCTGGATTATTGAACATTATGACTGGAGAATGCTTTTCCACTTTGTAACACCAATTGCCATTGTCGTCTTATTATTAGGTATTTTCTTATTAAAAGACAAAAAAGAAAACGTTGATCTCCGCCTCGATTTCTTATCGGTTCTCTTATCAAGTATCGGTTTTGGCGGAATTCTATATGGTTTTAGTTCTGCAGGAAGTAAGGGCTGGGATAGCCCCCAAGTGTATGGGACAATTCTTGTTGGTACTATTTCTTTGATAGTGTTTATTTTGCGTCAGTTGAAGCTAGAAGAGCCGTTATTAAACTTCGGGGTCTATAAATACCCAATGTTTGCCTTGTCATCTGTCATCTCAATGGTTGTAAACATGGCATTGTTTAGTGGGATGCTGCTACTTCCCATTTATGTTCAAAACCTTCGTGGCATATCGCCAATGGACGCAGGTCTATTGCTGATGCCTGGGGCGATTTTGATGGCGTTAATGTCACCAATTACTGGGAAGTTATTTGATAAAATTGGCGGCCGGATTCTTGCTGTCATTGGTTTAGCTATTATCGTGGTGACGACATATGGCTTTAGTAAATTAACACTTCACACTACGTATATACAACTAATCATATTGTACTCAATCCGTTCATTGGGAATGTCAATGGTTATGATGCCCGTTTCGACAAATGGTCTTAATCAATTGCCAAAACGGTTCTACCCGCACGGTACGGCCATGAACAATACATTAAACCAGGTAGCCGGCGCTATTGGTACTGCATTAATGGTTACCATCATGTCAAATCGTGCAAAATCACAGGCGGTAGAACTAGGTCAAGAAGCAATGAAACATTTGACAGGAAAGCCTACTCCAGCAGAGCTTGCGGAAATGAAGCAGCATGTTATGATGCAAGCAACGTTAAATGGAATTAATTACTCCTTCCTAATTGCTACCTTTATTGCTGCCGTGGCTTTCGTACTTTCGTTCTTTATCAAACGCGTCAAACAAGCTGGGGATGAACTAAAAGGAGGAAGTACTTCCAAACCTGCCGATAAAAAAATCGCAACAAAATTGGCTGAGAACTAAGATTTATCTCCATTAAGGGGGCTCCAGCCGTGCCACTATAGGTCCTTCCATTGGTGCCTGACACCCTTTCTAATTTAAACATTATGATAATGAGTCCATTCCTGTTTAAGGAAGTGGGCTCGTTTTATTATAATGGAAATAATATAGTAGTCGATATTGTTGGCTAAATTGCCAAGAAGAATTGTAATGTCAAGTACTTTATTTCCGAAAATTCTCAAAATAAATTTTATTGAAAGCGTATGCTATAATGGTGATAAAAAAACAACAGCAAGGAGTAAATCGCTTATGTTGAAAGATCTATTTATGGGCTTATCCCAAAACCAATTTCTTAATAGTGCAGCTAAAAAATATGGTTTAAAAATGGGGGCGCAAAACGTCGTTGCTGGGACCAATATTCCAGAAGTGATTAAAAGTATTAAGGAACTTAACGCCCAGGGAATTTCTTGTACTGTCGATAACTTAGGAGAATTCGTTTTTAAAGAAGAAGAGGCAACGGCGGCGAAAGAACAAATTCTACAGGTCATTGAGTCAATTCATGAGAACAAAGTGGATGCCCATATTTCATTAAAACCGACTCAAGTGGGATTGGATATCGATTATACTTTTTGTTTGAACAATGTAAGAGAGATCGTTGATAAAGCGAGCCAATATGATATGTTTGTCAATATCGATATGGAGGACTTCAAACATTTAGAGCTTACCTTTAATTTATTGGACGACCTCTCGCTTGATTACGATAATGTCGGGACTGTTATTCAAGCATATTTCCATAAAGCACTAGAATATGTTGAAAAATATAAAAATTATCGGATCCGTTTAGTCAAAGGAGCATATAAAGAGTCAGAGAATATTGCTTATCAAGACAAGAATGATATCGATGCCAATTATATTAAGCTGATTGAATGGCATCTATTAAATGGAAAATTTACTTCAATTGCTACACATGACCATAGAATTATTAATCATGTGAAGGACTTTGTTAAACGCAATAATATTTCCAAAGATAAATACGAATTCCAAATGCTTTATGGTTTTAGAAAAGAACTGCAGTTGAAATTAGCAAGCGAAGGCTATAACTTCTGTACGTATGTTCCTTTTGGAAATGACTGGTACGGATATTTCATGAGACGTTTGGCAGAAAGACCGCAAAATTTAAATCTTGTAGCGAAGCAAATTTTTAACAAAAAAACCAATACCATCATCGGTGTAGCTGCAGGGGCATTTTTAATAGGAAGAATGACAACGTCTAAGGATAAAAAGAAAAAACGAAAATAATTCAGATTTTGTGTTGCAGACGAAAAGACTACCCACATAATGTGTTGGGTAGTTTTTTTTATCCGATTAAGATTGATTAGGCTATACCTGAAAAATATTTCTAGAAATTGTTCCTTAATCTTTTTTCTATATTTACAAACTGTTTATGTTTTAAAGAACATTTTTTTAACGTTTTCAAATCAAATGGACAATTGCTTTCATTAAGCAATACACTTGAACTATAGGTACATAATCATGAAATGAAATAAATATCATTATGTGAAATGTTGAACAAGATGATACTTTAAATCAGGCTAGAAGGAGATGGAGAATATGGCACAGTATAATTGGTTAGAGGCAATAAACGTTACAAAAGAAATGTTAATAAAAACGGATAACCGACTTCCCGTCATTTGGATTAGTGCTTTAGATTGTACTGGTTGTAAGGAGGCTTTTACTCGGTCCTTTGAACCAAGTTCCTTGGACACGATCTTGAATTTTATTTCATTGGAATACAGTGAACTTCTCTCTGTGGCAAGCGGTGAACAAGTAGAAGCACATAAAGAATCTATTTTTGAAAAATATAAAGGTGAATATGTCCTTGCAGTTGAAGGCAGTATCCCCGGCAGTGATGAATTTCTTATGATAGCTGGAAAATCAGTAAGAGAAGAGATTATTCATGCAGCAAAAAATGCAAAGGCAGTCATTGCTTTTGGCAGCTGCTCAGCATGGGGAGGAATTCCGGCTGCAGGTCTAAATCCAACGAATGCCGTTGATATCAAGGCAATCATTCCCGAGGATGTGCCTGTCGCACTTGTCCCCGGCTGCCCGCCGATTCCAGAGGTCATTATTGGAACACTATTGCATGTGCATTTTCACGGGGAACTGCCAGAGCTCGATAAAAAGCTCAGGCCAAAAGTTTTCTATCAGACAACAGTTCATATGACTTGCCACCGCAAACCCTTTTTTGATCAAAAATTGTTTGCCCAGTCTTATGATGATGAGGGAGCAAAAAAGGGGTATTGTTTATTTAAAATAGGCTGTAAAGGGCCAACGGCATTTAATGCCTGTGAATCTATTGGTTACGACCGCTGTATTTCTGCAGGATTTTCTTGTATTGGCTGCTCGGAAAAGGGATTTTGGGACAAAGGCGGATTTTGCAGTAAAAGAAAAAAGTAAACTCACAGGAAAACACAGGAAAACTTTTTTAAGCTGATTTCAGTGGTTGTTCGCCAATCAGGAATTACAAAAGGGCGAATCCGTTTTGGTTTCGCCCAACTGCCCTTTTCCCATAATTCTAAATATAATAACTATCGTAATAATAGAAAGGGTGTCAGGCACCATTTGTAACAGCGTTGTAGGAGAAATTGGTGTCATCCCATTGATATATACCCTCTTGGAGTTTTATTATGGAATCAAAAGGGCGTTGGAGAGGGAATTCCTCTTCGAGTTTTAGATCATTCATGTTATTTTTATGCTGCTCGATTAATTGTTTTTTTAATCGAAGCATGTCTGCTTTAGAGGCAACGCGAATGATCTTATCTAAGGTAATCTTCTTTTCACTGATTCCATAGCTATTGCAAATACTCGTCTGAAAGCTCTTATTATACTGAATCATCATGTGTAAATCATTGATACATGCCACGCCAAAAACTTCTTTAATGACATCCTCATAGCGCAGCTGTGTGCCAGTTGCAAATTTAATGATATTTTTCTCTGGATTCTCTAAGAAATAAACTGTTTCAATTGAATTTTCCATGCATAACACCTTTTCTACAATTAATTTATCGCAAAGCTAGTCAATGGACAGTTACAATGAGTTGGTAATGATAAAGAAATTGAACAATTTGTGCCGATGCTAAATATTTTTATGACTGCTCACTTCAATAAGTATAACACATATTTATTATAACATACTTTGTTCCAGGTACCCGGAAGTTTCTCTATTAATGTAGATTTTTGTCGAATTTTCTCCGTGAAAATAGCCAAAAGTGGTTTTTAGTAATCTTTGATACCATCCCTGTATCTGCATGATCATAAAAAAGTTAAAAAAAGTTCACAGGAATGTGAGAGGAAATGGTATAAAATAGACTATGTTAAAAACTTCACAAACATAAAGAGAGAAAAGCTTTGTAAAAAGGAGAACATCTTATGGGATACAGTAAACCGGAAAAAATATTAGAAATTACCATAGAAAATGGAGAAAAGAAAACAAAATATTCTCCTGTCCAAACGATGATTTTAGGTTTTGAGGCAGGTGCTTTCATTGCATTAGGATATTTGTTATTCATTCGTGTAACGGCAACATTATCACCTAATTTAGAGGGGTTAAGCAGTTTAATCGGCGCATCCGTTTTTCCAATCGGACTTATACTTACCTTACTTGCGGGTGGCGAACTTTTAACTGGGAATATGATGGCTGTGCCGCTTGCAAGGTTGGCAAAAAAGGTCAGCACCAATCGCGTACTGTATAATTGGTTTCTCGTTACGGTCAGTAACTTTGTCGGTGCCATTTTTGTTGCCTATTTTTTTGGCCATCTTGTCGGACTTACGGAAACGGCACCATACCTTACGAAGACAATTAGTGTCGCAGAGCACAAACTTGAAGCATCCTTTTTCCAAGCCTTTATTTCAGGGATTGGCTGTAATTGGCTGGTTGCGGCAGCCGTATGGCTTTCTTACGGTGCTAATGATATGGTCGGAAAAATTGCCGGTATTTGGTTCCCAACGATGACATTCGTGGCAATCGGATTTCAACACGTAGTCGCGAATATGTTTGTTATCCCAGCAGCAATTTTTGCAGGCCATTTTACGTGGATTGAATATTTGCATAATTTTATCCCGGTCTTTCTAGGAAATGCCGTTGGAGGAACCATATTTATAGCGATGGCTTATTGGTACGCGTATAGGAAAAATGAACCTCCATATTCCGGGTCGAAGGTCATCCAATCAATAGAAAAAGCGGGGTAATAATAATTTTATTATGAAATGTCAGCAGTAGCGGAACGCATGTTCCGCTACTGCTTTTTTTTACTCTAAGCTCCGAAACTTTTCAATAATTATGGTAAACGCTCGGTAATATTGACATGCTGAAAGGAATAAAATGGGTGAATGGGAATAATTCCACACGAGGAACCACAGTTTTTTATCGGACATCAAAGAAAAAAGGGAAAGAGGAGAAGTTAAGGGAAATGGCTAAGCGGACATGGGCAATTTCAATATTATTAGCAGGTAGTTTAATAGGACTGACGGGGTGTACAGAAAATACTGATAAAGAAAACTCTCAAGAAGGAAAGATAACCGAAACACAAAAGAAGCCGAAACAAAAGCCGCCAGAAGAACCTCAAAAGGTAGAAGAACAAAAGCCAATTGTAGTAAATGTCATTGACCCAAATACGAATGCCCTAGTAAAAACCTTTTTACCGTTAGATTTAGGATTTGAGACTGATCCAGAATCATATAAAAAGGAATTGGAAAAGTGGGCGAAGGATTTAGCAAGAGGAACAGAAACTGCATCCGGATATGATCAACGAATGATTCTTGATAAGATTGATGTAAATGGTCAGATCATTAAAGGAAAGCCGCAGATTATTTTAGATGAAGCAGAATTAGTGGAAAGAGTGATGTTGGCATCCATCAAGGGCGGTGATGTCGAGGTTCCGCTAGATGTAACTGAAAGCGGCTATAAGCCTGAAGATGTTGCCCAATTAAGTGAAGTAGTGCTTGCTTCCTTTTCGACTTACTTTAATAGCAGCGTGGCGGGTCGGGCGAAAAATATTGAGCTATCTGCACTAGCCATTGATAATATCATAGTTGGAACTCAGGATATTTTTTCCTTTAATACAACTGTTGGCCCAAGTGACGCTGACCATGGGTATCAACCAGCAAAGGAGATCGTAAATAAGCAATTGGTCGATGGAATAGGCGGAGGTATATGTCAGACATCTTCCACGCTGTTTAATGCGGTTGATCAAGTAGGTGTAAGTTATGTCGAAAAGCATCACCATTCCTTGTCTGTCGGATATGTTCCGGCAGGGCGGGATGCGACCGTTTCATTCGGCGGTCCTGACTTTCGCTTTCAAAATACCAGCGGTGTACCGTTTATCATTAAAACTATTTATGGCAGAGGAAAATTAACAGTTGAAGTAAGAACATCTGTAGCTTATCAAAGCCTGATCGCAAAAGGGAATTAGGTCAGAAGCCTTGCATAATATTTCCGTGACTTCCTCAATCAGCAGTAGGGAACAAAAACGACGATGCAAAAACTTCTATAAAATGAAAAAGGATGGACTGAAACTTGTAAAACAGTTTCGGTTCATCCCTTTTATTTTATGTTTATTTTCGTTATTAAAAGAATTGTGCCTTATTCTAGTCCTTCAATTTCAATTGTTTTAGCAGGGAGGAATTCTTCTCCTGTTTCCAGGTAGCGAACCGTTACTTTATCTCCTTCTTTTAAATAGATAGCTAACGGGGCTTTTTCAGATGAAATAAGGTAATTTTTATGGTTGTCTAATAGGAATGAAACCACTGTGAAATCTCCGGATTTTTCTTTATAAACTCTTAGGACTGTTCCGGATATTTGCTTGTCTTCGGCTTTAGAACTGCCGTCAACTGTACCTTTTCCTCTTTGTAAGGCTGTCTTATATTGTTTTAGCGCTTCATTAGGGGTGACGCCATAAACGGAAATTTCCGGATTTGCTGCAGAGACGATAAAGTAATTTTGCAGAAAGCCGTTGGAATCCAAAACAGGTGTTAACCAGCTTGCTTCTCCATAGAAATTATAGAGAATTGGCATTTGTCCATGCCATTTCTTTTCAATGAATTTCTTCTCGATGATCTGCAAAGCTCCTTGCGAATCCATGTAGGATTGGTCAGGGTTCCCGGTATAATAGGTCGCTTTACCGGTTCTTGAGTTGGTCAATGAGTAGCCGAGCATCGAGTCTACGCCTTCTTTTGGACTGGTGAAATCGGTAAAATAATACATGACTCCATTTTCATCAAAAATGGGACTAACATTTGCCTCCGTACCTTCATCTGAGGGAAGCTTTACATCGGATTTTCCAAATTTGCTATTCCAAAATCCATGGATATAGTTCCCAAAGTAGCTGTTTTGCAGACTGACTACCTCAGGTGATACTGCGCCATCAATAAAATCTGGAACCGATGCTAAAGGATATTCCTTTGTTTTGCCGGTCTTCGAATCTACTACAACAATACCCTCAACATCGAATCCATTACGAGCCGAAATAAATTTACCGTAGGAACGGATATAAAACGGTTTTCCCTCTTCATCAATTTCTAATTGTACGTCTCCATAGAAAATTTTCTTCGGATTTTTCATGCGCATATGCCGCTCGATATTTTTATTGAAGAAAGAAGAAGGAGTGAAAACCATTTCTGACTTGATGAATTTAGGATTTGCAGACGAATCAGTAGCACTTAATGAAAAATAACCTGGTGTCTGATCCCCTTTCCACCATTTAAAAAAGCTTGAGAATTCAACAGGAGCAATATACACATATTCTCCGTTCACTTTTTGAATTTGCAAATTTCCAAGCTCGTAGTAGCTTGTATTCGGGACTTGACCGAAAGCTTTTTTCATTTTGTTCCGCGCAAACTGCGGCGGAACGCTTGCAGGTGTTTCTGTTTCATCGAAGGTCTTGATTTCCACTTTTTTATCCATTTTGGCAATTTCATATTTTTCGTCAGCGTTAAAAATAAAGGCGGTTAGGAAATAGGCTCCCGCGATAAGGCTAACTAAGAATAAAAAGCCTTTTAACTTTCTTTCTGTTCCTTTTGAGAGGATGGCTCCTCCTGCGGTAAGAAGGATCGCTAACGGCCATAAAGAGGAGAAGTTTCTATCAAAATTACTAAAATAATAGAAAGCAAATACGGCAGGCATCAATATGATTACCACCGCTATGATTATTCCCGACTTTAGTTGTTTACTCTCTTTCGTACTTAGCTGATCATTTTTATAAAACGGTAAAAGAATGAGGGCAGAAGTAATCCCAATGATCAGCGTAAATAAAAATATGTTCCCCATAAATATCTCCTTTTCAACTTTTGTCCTTTAATACAGTCTGGTAAATATACGGATTACCAACTGGAAAAGTTTCACTAAAAATGGAATGTGCTCCAAAAAACCTAATATGTTAATTAAAACTAATTTTATAAAGCAGTAATGAAAAAAGAGGAGGTGGTCTCAAACGGGTTAAACCCAAGAGACCACCTCCTAATTTTTTCAATCATTACTCATAAGAACGTTCTAACTCATCAATAAGGGAACCGACATAGGAGACTGCTTTTCTAATCGGATCAGGTTTCGACATATCGACACCTGCATGCTTTAAAAGCTCCAGCGGTTTCATTGTTCCGCCGGCACGGAGTACCTCAAGCCATCGGTCCACGGCTGGCTGGCCTTCCTCCTGAATCATTTGGGCAATGGCAGTCGATGCCGTTAAGCCGGCAGAGTAGGTGTATGGATATAAGCCCATGTAATAGTGCGGCTGACGCATCCAGGTTAGGCTTGCACCCTCATCGATTTCAACGGTGTCTCCCCAGAATTCAGAAAGAACAGCACCCGTTATTTCAGTTAAAACTTTAGCTGTTAGGGGGGGGCCCTCCTCAGCAATTGCATAAACCCTTCGTTGATATTCGGCTTCGAGAAGGTGTGTGACAAAGTTATGATAGTACGTACCCAGCTGCTGCAGGATAACCCAGCGGCGCATTTGCTTATCTTCATTTTTAGCGAGCAAGTACTGCCCTAATAACATTTCATTCATCGTCGATGGGGCTTCTATAAAATACATCGATGGACGGACATTCATGATCCGCTGATTTTTATTCGCCAGGTAGAAATGCCCGGCATGACCAAATTCATGAGCCAGGGTGAAACATCCGCGCATATTATCCTGCCAGGTGATCAGGATGTAGGGATGTGCACCATATGGACTGGAACAGAATGCGCCTGTCGATTTCCCAACGTTATCTGCTAGATCTACCCATCTTTCATTAAAGCCTCTTTCAATAATTTCACAATACTCTGGTCCCAGTACTTTTAAAGATTCTAAGATTACAAATCTCGCGTCCTCATAGGTTGTTTTTGGATTAAAATCCGGATCCAATGGTGCTTTCAAATCACAGAAAAGCATTTGATCAAGTCCTAAAATCTTTTTCTTTAATTGCGCAAAGCGGCGCATGTGCGGCCTCAATTCTGTAAAAATAGTATCGATCTGATTGTTGTACATTTCTAGCGTAACCTGCTGCGGTTCGAGCAGCAGGTGTGTGACAGACTTATACTTACGTAAGCGGGCAAGGGTAACCTGCTTATTTACCTCTGCAGCATATGTTGCGGCCATTGTATTTTTATACTGCTTTAGGGTTGAAACGAAAGAGTTATATGCCTTTCTGCGAATATCCATATCTGCTGAAAACTCGTAACGGTTCTCAAACAAGGCAAATGATACAGGAAGCTCTTTTCCATCGGCATCATGAATGGGTTCAAACTCCATATCAGCCAACTTAGACATTTGATAGATTTGATAGGGTGCACCTTGCAAATTACCAAGTGCCGCCAGTGCTTCTTCTGTCTCAGGTGATAACTTATGCTTTTTAATTTCTAGAAGCTCTAATAGATTTTTCCTGAATTCCTTAAGCCCAGGTTCTACTTCTAGGTATTTTTCAATAGTTCCATCTTCAAGGGCAAGAATCTCGGAATCAATAAACGACAATGCCGCAATACTTTTAGTGCGTAAGGCAGAAAATTTTGCTGCATTCGCCTGATTTACTGCATCAGTCCCATCTGCTGATTGTTTCAAGCTTGCAAATGTCCCTGCTTTAATGATTCTCATTAAAAGCTGTTCTTGTGCACCCAAGCATTCTAATAGTGCTTTTGAACCGATATGTAATGTCCCTTTAAATCTGTTAAACTGCGCGATTTCTTTGTTTATGACTTCTAGTTCAGCTTCCCAAGCTTCTTCAGAAGGGAATAAGTCATCTAGTTTCCATTTGAGTTCTTCGGGAACCTCTGAGCGAGTGAGGCGTTTTTCAACCATTTTTACCATCGAATCTCCTCCTATACTTTTCGTACTACTAAATATTATCATATGATTCAAAATATGTTATACTTTTCTGAAAAAGGGGGAGTTACTGTGGAAGAAAAGATAGTAAAAGCCATTCAAGATGAATATCCTGAGGATTTTGCCTGGTGTTATGGCTGTGGGCGATTAAATGACGTGGGTCATCATTTTCGAACTGGGTGGCAAGGGGAAAATACGGTGTCGATTTATTCACCTGAACCAGAGCACTTAGCATTACCGGGTTTTGTCTATGGCGGGCTAGTTGCCTCGTTAATTGATTGCCATGGAACAGGTTCTGCAGCATTGGCACTGCATCGAAAGAATGGTCATGAACCAGGTGATGGGGCAGAGCCCCCACGCTTTGTGACTGCATCATTAAATGTGAATTTTTTGAAACCCACCCCGCATGGTGTGCCATTAAAAGCAATTGGAACTGTACATGAAATTCATCCGAAAAAGTTTAAAGTGGAGGCAGAAGTTTATGCAAATGATAGCCTTTGTGCACGTGGAGAAGTCGTTGCTGTTGTCATGCCTAGTACTTTTTTGAAAAAAGAATAAAAAATATAAAAGGTGGTGTGAGCAGAGTCAAGCTCCACAAATTCAAAGTAATAAATATTTATTATCACTTCAACTAAATAAAATGATTCGGTTTTGCGCCGCACCGCCCTTTTTCCACGAAAAAACCCTTAATCTGTTATAGATTAGGGGTTTTTTCTGTTTCATCTACTTGCTTAAAATAATCTTCTGCCAACTGTTCTAACTGTTGGAGTTCTTTATTCCAAAAAGAATAACCATGCATAGATGAAAGAGCACTTTCAATTAAAAATTTACGTGGTTTATTTGTATGCAGTAATTCATCTTGGATAAATTCTAACAGTTCAATATATTTCTCTTGTTCACCCTCAGTAGGTAAATTTTTTGAAATCGCTTTCCGTAAAGATCCAGACAAATGAAGAAGTTGATTTTTTAACCCGTGATTATTTTTCGAACAGCTTGGCAGCCATTTTTCCAAAAGCTCTGGAACGAGCAATTGATCACCGGTTTCTGATACCTCTTCAACCATTTTCACCAGACGATCAACGCAATAACGAACCACTGGGCTGATTTTTTCACCTGATTTATGAGCCCTTCGATTAAATTGTACATTTTGCTGCAATATGCCCTGAAACATGATTGCACAATCTAACAAGTATGGTTTCTTATCTTCACCGAAAATATCATTGAACCTGCGATATAGCCAACGAAGCGCATTCAACCGGCTTTGTTGGATAAATTGTTTAAGGTCAGCATCATTTGAAGCCATAACTTCTTCATAAATGCCAATCAGCTTGTTTTTTCTATTTGCAATCATTTGCATTTCAAGTTGTTTAATGAAAATCTCAATATTTGCAGGGTCTTGACCAACAAGTAAATCGTTCCGATCCATTTCCAGTTTCTTATAAATGGTTTGATAGATACCAATTAATAACTCATTTTTTGATGAAAAATAATTATAAAATGTCCCTTTAGAAATCCCGCTATAATCTAAAATGTCTTGAATTGACGTTGCCTGGAAACCTTTTTCGATAAATAGTTGATGCGCCATTTTTATGACATGCTGTTTCCGATTGTACATTTAATCACCTTTATTTTTTTTGTACCCCTTGTATAAATAAATACTACCTTAATTTCGAAACCTTGACAAACCCATAAATTTGCAGATTTTTTAATTGCAAAAATTAAATTGACAGTATATTATTAGGTAAGTATGAAACAGCGGTATAAAAAAATGGACTAATAGTTTAAAAGGGGGATTTCAATGGATCAAACGATAAATAAAACCAATCGTCCACCGTATGGGATTCTTGCTATTCTAATGATTGGCGCATTTATTGCCATGTTGAATAATACATTATTAAACATTGCATTGCCGTCCATTATGAAGGACTTAAAGGTTGAAGCATCAACGGTACAGTGGCTGGCAACTGGTTTTATGCTGGTAAACGGAATATTGATTCCTGCTACTGCGTTTTTAATTCAAAAATATAGTGTCAGACAACTTTTTCTAGCTGCTATGGGTTTATTTACACTCGGGACCATCCTCGCAGGTTTTGCTCATGTGTTTCCGATTTTGTTATCAGGTCGGATGATTCAAGGCGCGGGGTCAGCTATATTGATGCCGCTATTAATGAATGTGATGTTAGTCAGCTTCCCGGTGGAGAAAAGGGGAGCAGCAATGGGAGTATTTGGTTTAGTTCTCATGTTTGCCCCTGCTGTTGGTCCGACATTATCCGGCTGGTTAATTGAACATTACGACTGGAGAATGCTTTTCCATTTTGTTACACCAATTGCGATTGTCGTACTGTTGATTGGCTTTTTCTTACTTAAAGATAAGAAAGAAAAAATAGATAATCGTCTAGATTTATTATCACTTTTGCTTTCAAGCATAGGGTTTGGCGGGATCCTATATGGGTTCAGTTCTGCAGGTAAAAAGGGCTGGGACAGTCCAGAAGTATTTGGAACAATTATTGTAGGTGTTATTTCATTAGTTGTGTTTATTTTACGTCAATTAAAGCAAGAAAGACCAATGCTTAATTTCAGGATTTATAAGTATCCAATGTTTGCCTTATCATCTGTTATTTCTATAGTTGTAACAATGGCGATGTTTTCTGGGATGCTTCTAACGCCTATCTATGTCCAAACGATTCGTGGAATTACACCGCTCGATGCGGGCTTAATGATGTTGCCTGGAGCGATTTTGATGGCCATTATGATGCCTGTTACGGGGAAATTGTTTGATAAGTTTGGCGGTCGAGTATTAGCGATCATTGGTTTAACGATTACCATGGTTACGAGTTATTATTTTAGCAGATTAACACTTCATACAACCTATACAAACTTAATTATTTTATATTCAGTTCGAATGTTAGGGATGTCGATGGTAAATATGCCGGTTACGACAAATGGCTTAAACCAGTTACCAGCGCGCTTTTATCCACATGGTACAGCGATGAACAATACGATGTCACAGGTATCAGGAGCTATTGGTACGGCATTGCTTGTTACGGTTATGTCAAACCGCACCGCAACACATGCAACGGAAATTGGGAAGGCAGCAATGAGTCATTTGACTAAACCCCCTACCCCTGAGGTAATTGCTGAAGTGAAGCAGCAAGTAATGATGAAAGCTATGTTAGAAGGGATCAATGATGCATTCCTAGTGACAGTTGGTATTGCTGCCCTAGCGCTGATTCTCTCATTCTTTATTAAACGGGCGAAACAAGCAGAAGAACAAAATGAATTAATGCCAGCTGGAAAAAATGTGGCTGCACCATTAGTAAAAAATTAATTTCCAAAAGGGAGATAACTATTATCGTTATCTCTCTTTTTTATATATACCGATATGATAATTCATTTTTTTTAGGAATAATTTGCTTTTTTATCATAAAAAACTCAATATTAATGGATGAAGTTATAAAGGAGGAATATTACATGCTAAAAGATAAAATTATACAATACATACGAGTAAATCAGAAGGACGACTCAATCAAAATATTCGAAGAAGAGCTAGACTATCTTAAAAATCATCAATTGGCTGATCACGTTCAATTTGTTGAGACAGATGCCAGTAAACGCTTTGAAGATGCATATATTGAACGCTGTGATAAAGAAACAGAAACTATGATCAGGAATGAATCATTAGCGTTTTTGTCTGAACCAATTGAATACCTGAAAAAGCATAAAAATGAGTTTATTTATCTAGAATCAAAATGGTTTGATTTGATAAATGTAGATGCCATTTCATTAGAAGCAGATGATGTTTTTGGCACATATGATGTTATGCTAGGTTTAAAGCTTCAGAAGAAATTTGAAAAAGTATTAAAAGAATTGTTGGATGCAAGTTTATATGGTGATGAAGCAAAATTCGATTTAATCTTTAGTCATGAGGATGGTTTATGGAATTTAAATTTTGCTTTAAATTTTGTTAAGGGTTTTAATGAAGAAATGACAATTGATGAAGCATTCCAGTTAATTTATCGTTTCCTGTTTAAACTGATTGAAACGGTTGAAGGGAAATAATATTGATCTGGGATCTTTATCTTTTCAACAGCTATAAAGATTTAATTGATGTCTATTAGTTATAATTTATTAGTGTGCAGTTTAAGGGGAGGCTAAACAGGCCTCCCCTTTTCATTATTAAAATTAACTTAAATCCTGCTCTTTAACCGAAATAGCTGAACCAGTTGAAGTGTGTTGGTTTATCCATCCAAGAGATGTTTCAGAAACATTTGTCCAATTTGGTATTTGATCCTTATGCTGTTCGACCCAGCTCATGCAATACTGCGGGTCGATATTTTTTTCGAGGCATTGACTAAGAAAGGATTGAATGGTTTCTTGGTTGCAATTTTCCCACGTTCCACATGTATTAAGCCACGCATTTTCCATTTTTGTTTGTATAGCTGCCTCATTGCTTAAACCACTAAAATTATTAGGCAAATTAATTCCTCCCTGGCATTATTCACTTCATTAGTATGTCCCTGCAAAATTATCATAAGCCTGTTTACCAGTAAATATTGATAAAGAATATTATTTTTAATCAATGGGATATTAATTGTGTGTTTTCTGTTATCTGTGTTGATTTTTCTACAAAGGAGACTAATGAATGAAGCTTAAAAAATGGCTTGTGGTACTAGCTGTTATTTTTTCTTTAACAGGAGCTTCTCTACATTATTATTTAAAGCAGGGATACGCTTTTATTCCCACTGAAGATCAGATATTAAAACCTGAAACGAAGACTTCGGAAAAAGATGAGAATAAACCTGCATATGATCTTTGGGGGAGAACCATTTCACAAAAAGAGGCCAATGAATTATTATCAACAGAAGAAGGACGGAGGTTGTTATCTCCCAAAAATGGAGCGGTTAAAATTGATGAGAATCTATTAAAATTAGGAAGAAAAGCTTTTTATGAAGAGACATTTGGAAATGAGATCTTTCTCAGTGATATTCTTGGCGCTTTTAACGGTCCTCTTAAAATTAAAAATTTCCAAAAGGCGATTAAAGAATTAAACGGTAACGGCACGACGAATTTGAGAGTCGAATTAGATGAAACCGTAACGATAGGAGGGAACACATTTAAAAAGGGAACAAAAGTTGATACTGGATTTGATGTTGCAAAAGGTTCTAACGAAGTTCTTGGTTTACCCATAGTGAGCTCAGAAGGAAGGTTAAAAGTTGGTCTAAGCTGTGCAGCTTGCCATGCTACGGTTGATCCAGTTAACAAGATGGTTATCGAAGGAGCTGTGAATACCGATGCAAACTTTGGACTTCTCCTAGCATTAGGAACGAATACATCGGCTTATTTTGCACGAACCGAAATTGCATCCTTAAAGGAATATATAAAGAACCTTGACAAAACTGTTGTAACGAGTGAAGGAAAAGAAGAACCGTTACCGGACCCAAAGGCTTTTGAAGCAGCTGTAGATGAAAGTTTGATCAACTGGCCTAAGGGAAACTTTGATATTACCAGTGACTTTATTAGCAATCCGACGCAAATCCCTGATTCTTTCACATTAGGAGATCATCCGTATAGCTGGAGTGGATTTGCAACGGCTGGACCGTTTAAAGGGTTAAGTGCATTAAATAATGCCGTTCATGCCCAAGGTTCAGATTTGACGACCATTACTGAAGCCAGTCGAGCTCTCCTTGGAATCGACAAAGAGGTATATCTAGGAACTATTTTGCAGAATGCTGCAAATCCTAAATATCGATTTGAACCTAATAAAGGAAAGAAACCTTCAGTATTTTTCGCTAAAGTAGATCCAACTCCTGATGCTCCTGGAGTAAATAAAGCGATTAAATTACCTACCTATCCGAGGTCTTCTCTTATTTCACCAAATGGGCTTATCGTTAGCTCGCCAAGAACAAAAGCAGGAGAACAAAATAATGCAATGTCAGCCTTTCAAAATACGCTTGTTCCCCCGAAGGCACCAATCAGGGTGTCAGATGTGGAAAAGAAATTAGGTAAAAGAGTATTTAAACAAGCGTCCTGTATTTCCTGTCATGCGGGAGGTTATTATACAAACAACCAGATTATTCCTGTTGAAAAAGTTGGTACAGAGCCAACGCGTGCAAGAGGTTTAAGGAAAGTAGGGGAGTTTTTAACAGATCCCGTCATTTATTCACCTGATACACCTGTTCCTGTCCCAAAAAATGCGCAAGTGATAAAGGTCCCGACTAAAGGATTAGATCCAATGCAAATTAATCTTGCATTTGGAATTGGAAATACTCAAGGAGGATATAAAGTTCCTAGTCTTCTTGGCCTTTATTGGTCTGCTCCATATTTGCATGATGGAGGTGTCGCAGTTGGAGCAAACCCTAAAACTCAATTAGGAATGGCGGGTACATTAAATAAAGGCAGTTTCCCTGATCCGTTTAACAGTTTACGTGCATTAGTGGATAAAAATTTGAGGAATCAAATAATAAAAGCAAACAAATCTTCGGAAGCCCTAATGAAGGCAAATGTAACAGGGGAAGGTCATGACTATTGGGTTGATGCTTCAACAGGTTTTTCTGTAAAAGAACAAGATGCTTTAATTAAATATTTATTAACATTGGAATAAATTTATTTAAAGTCAGACTGTCCTTATGGCCGTCTGACTTTTCTTTATTTTATTAAGAAGCGATTGAAGATTGTCTAAATAAATTTAATTGTTTAATTCAAATATATTAGAGGAGAGGTCTAAAGCTATTTATTTACATGTCGAATTCTTTTTTGACGATTGCATCATTGGAAATTCGAATTTTTAATAGACGTTATCATTGAAAAATATTGATATTTCAAGGAATTGTATATGATTAGAGTCTTTTCAATTCGAACATAACAAGTAGGTAAGAAAATATGACAGTTCGATCTATTTTTACATATTTTTTTGTACCTTTGTGTTAAATTGAAAAAGTATTCAGAAAAATGTACAAGAAAGCTTTGTCTTTACAATAGAACATCGTTTTGTGCATACTCTATTACTTCAACTTGCATCATTTTGTCTATAAGAAAAAAACATCATTTTACATATTGGATAATGAAATGCTTGCATCATTTTACAGGTTGTAAGGTGCATTGCCTATTTAAGGCCTGTAAAATTAAGGTTAAGATACGGAATTTTCTGTAAATTATCAAAAGGGGTTGGTGTGAATTTGGTAATCTTGTTTTATTGAAGCGCTTTCATTTTTTAAGAAATATTATCCATTCATAATTGAAGGAGGGTTTCTCTTGGCGAATGAAAAAATGCAGCGTATTTCCTTATCCAACCTTGAAAACAACTTTCTCGAGGTGGAACAACCACTAACAAACCAAGAAACTATTGAAGAATCCAATCGTTGCCTCTATTGCTATGATGCCCCATGTATAAAGGCTTGTCCTACTGGAATCGATATTCCAACCTTT
>Ga0213823_1000848_pt1 | contig 21559 bp, 13 predicted proteins | sample MC6MC0907MG_FD_179887 | JGI IMG/M metagenome (GOLD analysis project Ga0213823, IMG submission 179887) | Enriched soil aggregate microbial communities from Iowa State University, Ames, United States - MC6-MC0907-MG | ecosystem: Environmental > Terrestrial > Soil > Unclassified | place: USA: Iowa...
GCCGACGATGACGGTGTGCTGCGTGCGGCCCCAGTTCAGCTTGCCTTCCAGGTTCTGATCGGCGAGCAGCGTGCGCATGCGCGGCTTGTTGATGTAGTAGTAGCGGTCGACGGTGGTCTGTTCGGGATCGATGTAGGAATCGCCGCGGCGGTCGCCATACACGTTCGGGTACAGCGATTTGTAGTCCACGCTGCTGACCGTGTTGCGGAAGCTCTGGCGGACCTTCCAGGTGTCGTTGAACTTGTGTTCGAACAGCCAGCCGACGTTGAATTGCTCGGTGTCGTAGGTGTCAAAGCCCGGTTCGCTGGCAAAACGGCGCGTCGGAATGCGGCCGTTGGGATTGTGATCCACGGTGCCGCTCCATGGCAGGAACGATTGCGTCGTGCCGGAACGGTCCTTCTGCCAGGAGGCCTGCAGCGTCAGCGACGTGGCTGCGCTGGGTTGCCACGTGAGCGACGGCGCGAGGAACATCCGGTCATCCTGCGCGTACTGCACCTGCGTGTCGCTGTCGCGGCCCAGCGCCACCACGCGATACAGCCACTGGCCGTCCTCGGTCAGCGGGCCGGTGATGTCGGCCTGGATCTCGCGGCGGTTGAAGTTGCCCAGCTGCACGCCGATTTCACCCTGCTGCTCGGCTTGCGGGCGCTTGCTGACCAGGTTGACGATGCCGCCCGTGCTGCCCTGTCCGTACAGCATCGACGACGGGCCGCGCAGCACCTCCACGCGTTCCAGGCCATAGACCTCGGTGCGCGGGTTGTTGAAGCTGAAGAACTGGCGCAGGCCGTCCAGGTACTGCACGGGCTCCACGCCGCGCACACGCACGTAGTCGCCGCGGTTGTCCACGCCGTAGGCGTTGGGCCGCACGCCGGCCGCGTAGTTCATCGTGTCCTGCACGTTCTGCGAACCCTGGTCGATGATCTGCTCGCGCGGAATCACGGTGATGGCCTGGGGCGTTTCGGACAATGGCGTGTCGGTCTTGGTGCCGGTGGCGCTGCGACGGGCTACGTAGCCGTCGACGGGACCGGTGGCGGTTTCGCCGGTGCCCAGCACCTGCACGGCGGGCAGGGTGGCGGGCTGTTCGGGTTGCGCATGCGCGGCGCCCGCGCCCAGGCAGGCGGCCAGCGCGGCGGCGGCGGGAACACGGGTGTGCAGCCGCGCGCGCGGGGCGGCGGGGGTGTGGTGGTGCTTCAAGAGGATCTCCCCACTGGCGTCGGTTGGGTGCGGCCAGCTACGTATAGAAATGACAACGATAATAATTATCAATTGTGGCGATGTGCTCAGCCAATAGCGCGCGTCGCGGGAAGATGTAAAAAAGCCCTGCGGCGCACCGAGGCGGCAGGGCTTGCACAGGAATCTCCTGTCAATTCATGGGGTTGACGCGCGGCTTGATGCGGGACGCTGCCGCGGCCGCTGTTGGCGGCGCGCGACAGTGTTGCACCCGCAAGAACGGGGTGCGGTCGGCGGTACGCCGATCAGTCCTGGCGGGTCGCCTGATTCGCGGGGGTCGGAGGGTTGGCGGCGGGCGTGGCGGCGGGCGCCGGCGCGTCGGGACGCAGTTCGCGCCGCAGGATCTTGCCCACGTTGGTACGCGGCAGGTCGTCGCGGAACTCGATATGGCGCGGCACCTTGTAGCCGGTCAACTGGCTGCGGCAATGCGCGATCAGCGTTTCCGCGTCCAGCGTGGGGTCCTTGCGGATCACGAACAGCTTGACCGCCTCGCCGGAGCGTTCGTCCGGCACGCCTACGGCCGCTACCTCGCGTACGCCAGGATGCAACGCGGCCACGTCCTCGACCTCGTTCGGGTACACGTTGAAGCCGGACACCAGGATCATGTCCTTCTTGCGATCGACCAGATACACGTAGCCGGTCTCCTCGACATAACCCACGTCGCCCGTGCGCAGGAAGCCGTCCGGGTACATGACCAGCGCCGTCTCGTCGGGCCGGTTCCAGTAGCCTCGCGTGACCTGCGGACCGCGCACGCAGATTTCGCCGTTTTCGCCGATGCCCAGTTCGCGGCCCGCGTCGTCGCGGATCGACAGATCCGTAGAGGGCACCGGCAATCCGATGGATCCATTGAAGATCTTGGTGTCCAGCGGATTGATGGTGACGGCGGGCGACGTTTCAGTCAGGCCGTAGGCCTGGGCGATCGATACGCCGGTCGCCGCGCGCCACCGGTCCGCCACCGACCGCTGCACCGCCATGCCGCCGCCCATGGTGAGCCGCAGGCGCGAAAAATCCAGGTGGGCAAAATCGGGGTGGTTAAGCAGCGCGTTAAAGAGCGTGTTGACGCCCGTGAAGGCCGAGATCGGGACCTTGCCCATTTCCTTGATCAGCCCGGGGATGTCGCGCGGATTGACGATGAGAAGGTTGCTCGCGCCCAGCTTCATGAAGGTCAGGCAGTTCGCCGTCAGCGCGAAGATGTGATACAGCGGCAGGGCCGTAACGATGCATTCCTCGCCGTCTTTCACCAGGGGTCTTACCCACGCGTAGGCCTGGCTCACGTTGGCGACCATGTTGCCGTGCGACAGCATGGCGGCCTTGGCCACGCCGGTCGTGCCGCCCGTGTATTGCAGGAACGCCAGGTCGGCAGGCGAGAGCCGCATGTCGGTGTAGGGAAGGTCGCGTGCCGCACGCAGTACGTCGCCCAGCTTGTGCGAGCCGGGCAGCGACCACGCGGGCACCATGCGCTTGACGCGCCGGACCGCGAAGTCCACCAGGCGACCCTTGATCGGGCCCAGCATTTCTCCGATGGAGGTGACCACCACGTGCTCGACCTGCGTGCCGGGCAAGGCCTTTTGCAACGTGGCCGCGAAGTTGTCCGCGACCACGATGGCGCGCGCGCCGGCGTCGGCCAGCTGGTGTTCCAGTTCGCGCGCGGTGTAGAGCGGATTGCAGTTGACCACGATGCAGCCGGCGCGCAGGGCGCCGAACAGGCAGACCGGGTATTGCAGCAGGTTGGGCATCATCAGCGCGACGCGGTCGCCGCGCGCAAGGCCTTGGGCGTGCAGCCATGCGGCAAAGCGGCGCGTCAGCGCGTCCAGTTCGGCATAGGTGATCGACTTGCCCATGCTGATGTAGGCCGTCTTGTCCGGAAAGCGCCGGAAGCTTTCCTCGATGATCGTCACCAGCGTTGTCTCGCCGTCGGTCTCGATCTCGGCGGGCACACCGTAGGGATAGCTCTTGTGCCAGATTCGTTCCATGTCTTGCGGTTCCGTTGGGGCGCAAGGCCCTAGTTGCCCAACAGGGCTTTCTTCAGGGAAGCCTGCGCGGGGCTGTCGCCCAGCCAGACGCGCAGCAGGGCGCGGGCGAAGGCGGGATCGTCGATGCGTCCGCGCGGCTTGCCGTTGCTGGCGATGGCCACGCCGCGGGCGTCGAAGTCCAGGTCGATGACGTCGCCTTCGCGCGCGGCGCCGATGTCGGCCATCAGGCGCGACAGGCGTTCGGCGGGTTCTTTCAACGCGGCCAGCGCCTGCGAGGGCGTATTGTCGCGCAATCCGTCCTGCAGCGCGCCGTCCAGGCTCTTGCTGTCCACGTCGCGCAGCATTTGCAGACGGATCCGGCGCGGCTCGGTGCTGCCGATGATCGCGGCGGGGTCGTGGGTCTTCGTGGTGACGTACAGCGCCGCCACGTAGACCTTCACGACGAAGCGGGTGCGCAGGCCGGCGCCGTTCAACGTCAGCGCGTGGCCGCCTTCGGCAAGCTGTTCGGGTACGCGCACGCCGGCGACGTCGACGTCAGCGTGGGCCGGCGCGCCCGCCAGGCTGGCGGCAAGGATCAGACTCAGGGCGGCGGCGCGCCCTCCGGGGTTGAAACGCATTGGTCACCTCCAGTGTTCTTCTGTTTGTAGAACTTCTTGTCTGCGATGTAGATCGTGCGTTCCACGACGGCGTACACGACGTCGTCCTTGTCCTTCAATTCGACCGTGTAGGTGCGGGTCGTTTCGTGATGCGAGGCAAGCAGGCGCCGGATTTCTGCGATCTCGCCCGGCGGCAGCCGGAAATCCACGTACAGCGTGGTGTAGGCCGGCTTGCGAAAGCGGATCGATGCCGCCTTGTCCCACACGATGTGATCGGCGCCCAGCGCCGACATCAGCATGGTCGGATGCGCGCCGTCCGTCACCGCGAACAGCGAGCCGCCGTACATCGACCCCACGATATTGCGCGTGCGGCGCAAGAGCGGCAGCTTGATGCGGATGTGCTGGAAGTCCGGCGACACGTGCAACACGCGGCCGCCGGTGGCGCGAAACGCCGGATGCAGGTTGAAGCCCACCCGCATCAGCCGCGCGCGCCACTCGGGCGACAGGTTCTTGAACCAGTAGGGCTTCACGCTGTCCGCCGCCTGCTTACAGGGCCTCGAACAGGCCGGCGGCGCCCATGCCGGTGCCGATGCACATCGTCACCAGCCCGTACTTGCCGCCGGTGCGGCGCAGTCCGTGCGTGATCGTGGCGGTGCGGATCGCGCCGGTGGCGCCCAGCGGGTGGCCCAGCGCAATGGCGCCGCCCAGCGGGTTGACCTTGGCGGGGTCCAGCTTCAGCTCGCGGATCACGGCCAGCGACTGCGCCGCGAAAGCTTCGTTGAGCTCGATCCAGTCCAGCGCGTCCTGCTTGATGCCGGCGCGGTCCAGCACCTTGGGAATGGCGGCGACCGGACCGATGCCCATGACCTCGGGCGGCACGCCGGCCACAGCAAAGCCGACAAAGCGGGCGAGCGGGCTGAGGTTGAATTCGCGCAGGATGCGGTCGGACACCAGGATCACGGCCGCCGCGCCATCGGACATCTGCGAGCTGTTGCCGGCCGTGACGCTGCCGCGCGTGGAGAACACGGGCTTCAAGCGGGCCAGCGCTTGCAGGCTGCTGTCCGGGCGCGGGCCTTCGTCGACCTCGATAAGCCGGCGCGCCACGCGTACCGCGCCGCTGGCGCCGTCCGGCAGATGCGTGACCACTTCATAAGGCGTGGTTTCAGCGCGGAAGTGGCCGGCAGCGATGGCCGCGCATGCCTTCTGGTGCGACGCCAGCGCAAAGGCGTCCTGGTCTTCGCGCGACACCTTCCAGCGCTCCGCAACCTTTTCGCCGGTCAGCCCCATGCCGAACGCCATGCCGACGTTTTCCTCGTGCGCAAAGATCTCCGGGTTCATGGACACCTTGTTGCCCATGATCTGCGGCATGGCGCTCATGGATTCGGTGCCCGCGCCGATCATGATGTCGGCCTCGCCCATGCGGATGCGGGCGGCAGCGTCCGCCACGGCCTGCAGGCCGGACGCGCAGAAGCGATTGACGGTGACGCCCGCCACGCTTTGCGGCAGTCCCGCCAGCAGCAGGCTGATGCGGGCCACATTCATGCCCTGTTCGGCCTCCGGCATGGCGCAGCCGGCGATGACGTCCTCGATGCGGGCTGCGTCCAACCCTGGCACCTGCGCCAACGCGCCATTCAGCGCGGCGGCCAGCATGTCATCGGGGCGGGTGGTGATGTAGGCCCCATTGCGCTTGCCCACCGGCAAGCGCGTCGCGGCGACGATGTAGGCGTCTTGGATCTGCGTGCTCATATCCATTTCCTCAACTAACAATAGCGAGACATATCAATCGGACCCCCGCACAAAACGGTCTCCCACAAGCGGGGCCGCGCGGATCCGGCTTTGCCGGTCCGCTTGCGGCGCCCCTGGGGGAAGCGCCGCAGGCGCAAGGGGGGGCCTAATCAATTCCGTAGTGGTTTGCCGGTTTCCAGGGTGTGGCGGATGCGCGCCTGCGTTTCCGGCGTGCGCAAGAGCGCCACGAACTCCTTCCGCTCCACGGCCAACAACCATTCCTCGTCGACCTTCGTGCCGGTCTCGACCTCGCCGCCGCACAGCGCGACCGCCGCGCTACGCGCCACGCGGTAATCGTGCGCGCTGATCATGCCGCCTTCACGCATGTTGACCAGCACCATCTCGAAGTTGGCGATGCCGTTGCGGCCGGCCACCGGCACGTTCTGCAACCGCGCGGGCGGGGTGTAGCCAGCCTGCGCGGCGGCGCGCGCCTGGCCGATGGCCACGTAGAGCAGTTCGCCGGGATGGAACAGCACGATGTCGTGCTCGCGCGCGAACCCGGCGTCGATGGCTTCCAGTCCGCTCTTGGCGACCTGGGCCATGGCAATGGTCTGGAACACCGGCTGCAGATACGGAAAGACCTCGCCGGGCGTGGCCGTCTTGGCCGCCAGCGCCGCAGCGCGCGCGGCAAATTCCTTGCTGCCGCCACCCGCCGGGATCAGGCCCACGCCGGCTTCGACGAGGCCGATGTAGCTTTCCAGCGCCAGCACGCGGTGCGAGGCGTGCATCAGGAATTCGCAGCCGCCGCCCAGCGCCATGCCCTGCACGGCCGCCACCGTCGGAATCTGCGCGTACTTGAACGACTGCGAGGCGCGCTGGAATTTTTCGACCGTGGCTTCCAGCATCTCCCACTGGCCCGCCGCGCAGGCTTCTACCACCTGCTGCAGGTTGGCGCCCACGGCAAACGGCGCGTCGTGCCAGATGACCAGGCCGTCGAATTCGCGTTCGGCCTTGGCCACCGCCTGCAGCACGCCTTCCAGCACTTCCGCGCCCAGCGTGTGGTTGCGCGACGTGACGGACAGGATGGCGATGCCGGCGTCGACCTGCGGCAGGTTCCACAGGCGCACGCCTTCGTTTTCCCAGATGGTGACGCCGCGGTCGTCGGGCGCTTCGCCCACGACGCGCTCCGGGAACAGCTGGCGCGCGTACACGGGCAACGTCGAGCGCGGATGCAGCTTGCCGGTGCGCGCGGAATACGAACCTTCCGGCGCATGCACGCCCTGGCGGTTGGACTCCAGCACCCAGGCGGGCAGGGGCGTGTTGCTCATGGCGCGGCCGGCGGCGATGTCCTCGGCGACGGCGGCGGCAATCGCCTGCCAGCCGGCGGCCTGCCACGTTTCAAACGGGCCTTGCGACCAGCCAAAGCCCCAACGCATGGCCAGGTCCAGATCGCGCGCGTTGTCGGCCACGTGCTCAAGCTGCACGGCGCTGTAGTGGAAGATGTCGCGGAACAGGCTCCACAGGAATTGCGCCTGCGGATGGTCGCTGGCGCGCAGCGCGGCAAAGCGCTTGGCCGGATCGCGTTCCTTGAGCAGCGCCGCCACCTCGTCGGCCAGCTTGCCGGTGCCGGGGGCGTAATCCTGCTTTTTCAGATCCAGCACCTGGATCTCGCGGCCCTGCTTGCGATAGACGCCGGCGCCGCTTTTCTGGCCGAGCGCGCCCTTGGATATCAGCGCCGACAGCCATTCCGGCAGCGCGAAATACTGATGCCACGGATCGTCGGGCAGGTTCTTTTCCATCGTGCCCACGACGTGGGCCAGCGTGTCCAGCCCGACCACATCGGCGGTGCGGTACGTGGCGCTCTTGGGGCGGCCGATCTTGGGGCCGGTCAGCGCGTCGACTTCGTCGAAGGCCAGACCCAGGCGCGCGGTGTGGTGCATGGCGGCCAGGATCGAGAACACGCCAATGCGGTTGGCCACGAAGTTCGGGGTATCCAGCGCGCGGATCACGCCCTTGCCCAGCGCAGACGTCAGCCAGGTTTCCAGCTGGTCCAGCACGGCCGGCTGCGTGTGTGACGTGGCGATGATTTCCACCAGGCGCATGTAGCGCGGCGGATTGAAGAAATGGATGCCGCAGAAGCGGTCGCGCAGCCCGGCGGGCAGCGCGTTGGCCAGCGCGTCGATGGACAGGCCGGAGGTGTTGGAGGCGACGATGGCGCCGGGCGCGACATGCGAGGCAATGCGCTCGTACAGCGCCGTCTTCCAGTCCATGCGCTCGGCGATGGCTTCGATGATGAGGTCGCAGCCTTGCAGGCGCTCCAGGTCGTCATCGTAGTTGGCGGGCGTGATGAGCGCCAGGCGTGATGCGCCGGCCAGCGGCGCGGGTTCCAGCTTCTTGAGACCGGCCAGCGCCTTCTTGACGGTGCCGTTGCGGTCGCCTTCGCGGGCGGCCAGGTCGAACAGCGTGACCGGCACGCCGGCATTGGCCAGGTGGGCGGCGATCTGCGCGCCCATGACGCCGGCACCCAGCACGGCGACGTGTTTGACGACGAACTTGTTCAAGGGAGTCTCCTGAAAAGGCGGGCGGACGGCGCGCGGCCGTCCGCCCGTTCACGGCTAGAAGCGGGACGAGAGCTGCAGGCCGAAGATGTGGCCGCTGCTGTCGTAGGTGCCCGCGACGCGGCCCTTGGTGGCCTGGCTGCCGGACGTGGTGTCGATGTCCGTCTTGCGCAGGTACAGGTACGTGTAGCCGACGTCGATCGTGGTGGACTTCGTGGCGGCCCATTGCACGCCGGTCGAGAACCAGTAGCGGTCGTTGTCGGGCAGCGAAGTGGGACGGTCGGCGGCATCGTGCACCGGCGATTGGTCGAAGGCCAGGCCGAACTTCCACTTCCAGGCCGGGGCGAACTTGTAGTTCGCGCCCACGGCGACGCGCCAGGTGTCGCGGAAGTTGAGCGGCAGCTCGTCGTCGCGCGCGCCCGGGCCCGAGTTTTTGATCTTGAGCTCCGGAATGCTGCTCCAGCCCGTCCAGGACACGTCGCCCAGCAGTTCCCACTTTTCGTTGAGCTGGTGCGTGGCGCTCAGGATCAGCGAGTCGGGCAGGTCGACGTTGGCCTTGGCGTCAAACGACACGGATTGGCCGGTGGGGCCGATGTTGTCGATGTCGGTGTCGCCCTTGGCCGAGTGCTTGATCTTCGAACGGTAAGACAAGCCGATGCGCGTGTCTTCGGTGGGTTGCAGCATGAAGCCGACGTTCCAGCCCCACGCGTCACCCTTCAGATTCAGGTCCGCGTCGCCATTCGTGGCCAGCGGCAGGCCGGCGATGGGCACGACGGTCTTTTTCTTGTAGGTCGCATCGATGTGCTGCCAGTTCACGCCAAAGCCCATCGAAAACTTCTCGTTGACCTTGTAGGCGATGGACGGGTTGACGTTGATGGTCTTGATGTCGAACTTGTTCGAGTGGTACTGCCCGACCCAACCGTCGTCGTATTCGGTCATCAGGCCGAAGGGGGCGCCGACGCCCAGGCCGATGTACCACTGCTCGTTCAGTTGCCAGGAGGCATAGATGTTGGGCACGACGCCCAGGTGGCCCGCGTCCCCGCCATTGCCACCGGTGGGAACCGAACCGTTCAAGCCTGATCCGGGAATACCGGGCACGCTGGGATTGCGGCTGTTTCCGTTGTCCGAAAACTTGAACGACGGTTTGATCAGGTTTACCCCGCCGGAGAAATTGAGCCCTGGCAGATAGGTCAAGCCTGCCGGGTTGAAATACATGATGCTGGCATTCTCCGGGTTTGCCGCCGAGCCGGCATACGCGTTGCCCAGGCCGCTGGCGTTCTGCTCCAAGAGCTGAAAGCCGGCAGCGTAGGACGTTGCGGATGCGCCCAGGCCGACCAGGATGGCCGACAGGGTGCTCAGGGACAATGGACGTCTGCGCATGGTACTGACTCCTCGAGTTGAATGTGTGTCTCTCTCTACCACTGCCGGCCTGTTGCTGCCGGTCTATTCGGCGCGAGCCGCTGTGCTGCGGTGCTGCTGGGTGCTGCCGTCTTCGTAATGCAAGGGGCCGCCCGTGAAAGGCGCGAAGCCCGTTCCAAAAATCACGCCGGCGTCGGCCAGGTCGGCGTCGGCCACGATGCCGCTGGACACGCGCTGCCGCGTGGCGTCGATCAGCGGCTGGATCAGGCGCTGCGCCAGGCCTGCCGGGGCGGCGGCGGGGTCGCGTTGCTTGACCGGCTTGCCGTCGCGCCAGGTGTAAAAGCCCTTGCCGCTTTTTTTGCCGAGTTCGTTGCGGGCCAGACGGTCTGCCAGGCATCGCGGCGGCGCCGCGCCGTCGGCAAGCTGCGCGCCAGCGTCCCGCGCGATGTCCAGGCCCACGGTGTCCGCCAGTTCCAGCGGTCCCATCGGCATGCCGAAGGCCACCATGGCGGCGTCCACGGTTTCCGGCGCGACGCCGTCGTCCACGCTGCGCATGGCCTGCAGCATGTAGGGCGCCAGCACCGCGTTGACGAGAAAGCCGGGCGCGCTCTTGACCGGGAGCGCCAGCTTGTCGATCTGGCCGACAAAGGCGCAGGCGCGGGCTTCTATGGCGGGATCGCCGCCGTCCGCGTGCACGACTTCCACCAGCGGCATCTTGGCCACGGGGTTGAAGAAGTGGATGCCGACCAGACGATCCGGATGGGCCAGGCCCTCGCGGAGCGTTTCGAGTGACAGGCTGGACGTGTTGGTGGCCAGCAGCGCGTCGGGCTTCATGTGCGGCTCCAGCGACTGGTACAGCGCGCGCTTGGCATCGGGCTGCTCGCTGATGGCTTCGATGATGACGTCCGCCAGCGGCACGCCGCCGCCCGCCGGATCCGGGACCAGCCGGTCGAACGCGGCGCGCGCCAGGCGCGGATCCTTCAGGCGGCGCGCGTAGAGTTCGGCGGCGCGCTTGATGGCGGGTGCGATGCGCGACATCTCCTGGTCCTGCAGCGTGACGGTCATGCCCTTGAGCGCGCACCAGGCGGCGATGTCGCCGCCCATCACGCCCGCACCCACCACATGAACGTGACGGGCCGGCGCGACGCCGGGCTGCTTGCCATTGGCCTTCAGGCGCTCCTGCAGGCGGAACACGCGCAGCAGGTTGCGCGCGGTGCCGGACGAAATGATGCGGTCGATGAGGTCGGGCGCCTTCAGCGCATTGCCCCCATGTTTTTCCCAGATCTCCACAATGGCCGGCGCGGCCGGGTAGTGGCCGAGCGGATCCTTGGCCGCGATCTGCTTGCGGGCGCGGTTGGCGACGATGGCCTTGAACGGCCAGCGGTTCAGCAGTCCGCCCAAACCGCGCGCGCGCCGGGCAGGCTTGCGCGACAGCACGGTCTGGCGTGCCGCGGCGAGCAGCAGCCGCGGGGGAACACGCGCGTCGACCAGCCCCAGCGAGGCCGCGCGGCGGGCATCGGCGCCGCGGCCGGTCAGCATCATGTCCAGCGCGGCGGGCGCGCCGATCACCTGCGGCAGGCGCAGCATGCCGCCCCAGCCGGGGAAGATGCCCAGCATGACTTCAGGCAGCGCCAGCGAGGCGCCGGGCTGATCGGCCACCAGCCGGTAGCGGCAAGCCAGCGCCAATTCAAGGCCGCCGCCCAGGCAATGGCCCTGGATCAGCGCCAGCGTGGGATAGCGCACGCCGGCCAGGCGATTCATGAGGTTCCAGCCGCGCGACACCAGCCCGCGCGCCTGCTCGGGCGTGTCCAGCGTGGCGAATTCGTTGACGTCGGCGCCCACGATGAAGCCCGTGGCCTTGCCGGATTGGATGATGAGGCCCTTGGGCGGATCGGCGTCCAGCGCGTCCAGCACCACGGAGAGCTCGGCCATCGTGTCGGCCGACAGCGCGTTGACCGCGCTGCCCGCGCGGTCGAAGGTCAGCCAGGCAAGCCCGTCGGGGTCGCGATCCAGGCGCCAGTGGGAAAGCGTGTCCAGTGTCGTCATGGGCGGTCCTCGTCCAGGGTTTCGACCAGCATCGCGCCGCCTTGACCGCCGCCGATGCAGATGGCCGCCATGCCGCGCCGGGCGCCGCGGCGCTTGAGCGCGTGCAGCAGATGCAGCACGATGCGGGCGCCAGACGCGCCCACCGGGTGGCCGATGGCGATGGCGCCGCCGTCGACGTTGAGCCGTGCGGGGTCCAGCTCGCCCCAGGCAGGTGTGCCGAAATTCTGCTGGCAGTAGGCCTCGTCCCGCCACGCGGCCAGGCAGCCTAGCACCTGCGCCGCGAAGGCCTCGTTGATCTCCCACAAGTCCAGGTCATTCAAGCCCAGGCCGTGGCGCTGCAGGATCGGCGTGGCGGCATGCACGGGGCCCAGCCCCATGATCGCGGGATCCAGCCCGGCCCATTGCGTATCGATGATGCGGCCCAGCGGGCGCAGGTTCCATTTCTGCACGGCCTCTTCCGAGGCCAGCACCAGCATCGCGGCGCCGTCGGTGACCTGCGAGCTGTTGCCTGCGGTGATGTTGCCCCAGGGCTTGTCGAATACGGGCTTGAGCTTGGCCAGCTTGTCCGGCGTGGAGTCGTCGCGCACGCCGTCATCGTGGGGATGCAGCTTGCCCTGCGTGTCGATGAGCGGCGTGATCTCGGGCATGCCGGCCGCGCGCGCCGCAAGCGCGCGCTGGTGGCTGCGCGCCGCATAGGCGTCCATCGCGGCGCGGTCGATGTGAAAGAGGGTGGCGACGTTTTCGGCAGTCTGTCCCATCGACAGTCCCACCACCGGGTCCGTCAGCCCCTTGAGCAATCCGATGACGGGCGCCAGGTGTTTCGGTCTGAAGCCGCCCAGCGCCTTGAGCTTGGCGCCCAGGCCGCGCGCGGCATACCAGCGCGACAGCCAACGCACCATGCCGTCCGAAAACAGCACCGGCGCGCGCGACAGCGCATCGGTGCCGCCGGCCAGCACCAGGTGCGAACGGCCGTTCTGGATATTGGCGATGGCGGAGTCCAGCGCCTGCATGCCCGATGCGCAGTTGCGCATGACGGTCCACCCCGGCACCCGGTCGCCGCAGCCTAGCCGCAGCGAGATCACGCGGCCGATGTTGACTTCCTCGGGCGAGGGCGCGGCGCAGCCGACGATGACCTCGTCCAGATCCGTGGGCGCGTAGGGTTGGCGCAGCAGCAAGGCGCGGCCGGCCTGTACTGCCAGATCCCCGGCGGAGAAGGGTCCCGGGCCCGTGCGGGCCTTCAGGAAAGGCGTGCGTGAACCATCGACGACGTAAACCGGTTTGAATGCCATCCGCTTCCTCCCTCAGGCGACCTTGCGTTCGGCCGTGGGCCGGTCTGCGTCGGCGGCGCCGAGGTCAAAGGGGAAATCATCCACTTTGACCACGGTGTCGCGCAAGCGGTTGCGGCGTTTGACGACCGCATATTCTTCGGCGGTGATCGCGCCGATGGTGACCGCCGCGTCGGCGATGTCGCGTACGTTGGCTTGCGGATTGCCGTCCAGCACGCCGCGCTTTTCGATCTCGCGTATCTTCGCCTCGATGGGCTCGGCTTCCAGCGTGGCGGCCAGCGCCTGCTCGATCGCGCCCACGGGTTCGTCCGCGGTATCGGGCAGGTGGCAGCCTGCCGTCAGGCGGTCGCGCGTTGCGCTGGGGCTGATCAGCAACCGGGCCACGTCCTGGCCAAGCTGGTCGGACGGCGGAATCTGGCTGTGGCCCCACGGGAACACGATGCGGCGGATGATCCACGCGACAGCGCGATTCGGGAAGTTGTCCAGCACGCCGTCAAAGGCCTCCTGCAACTTGCACAGCGCGTCCTGGATCGACCAGTGCGCCAGCGGCGCGTCGGCCTTCTGACGGCCTTCGTCTTCGAAGCGCTTGAGCGTCGCGCTGATCAGGTACATCTGCGACAGCACATCACCCAGGCGCGCCGACAGACGCTCGCGGCGCTTCAGGCTGCCGCCCAGCACCAGCATCGACGTGTCGGCCAGCAGTGCAAAGGCGGCCGAGTAGCGGCCCAGGAGCTGGTAGTAGCGCTTCATCTCCGGTGCGACGTCGGCGTTGACGGCCACAAAGCGGGCGCCGGTCAGCGACGTGCCCAGCGCCCGCAGCGTGTTGCGCACCACGAAGCCCGAATGGCCCCAGAACGCGGCATCGAAATCATCCAGTCCCTGCTTGCGGTCCGGCGATTGCGCGGCCTGCATTTCCGCCAGCACATAAGGATGGCAGCGGATTGCGCCCTGGCCGAAGATGATCAGGCTGCGTGTCAGGATGTTGGCGCCTTCCACCGTGATCCCGATGGGGATCTGCTGGTAGGCGCGGCCCAGGAAATTGGACGGTCCCAGGCAGATGCCCTTGCCGCCGATCACGTCCATGCCGTCGTTGACGACCTGGCGCGCGCGTTCGGTGACGTGGTACTTCACGATGGCCGACACGACCGAGGGCTTCTCGCCCAGGTCCACCGCGCCCGCCGTCATGGTGCGCGCGGCGTCCATCATGTAGGTGTTGCCGCCGATGCGGGCCAGCGCCTCTTCGACGCCTTCAAACTTGCCGACCGGCATGCGGAACTGGCTGCGTACGCGGGCATAGCCGCCCACTGCGCGCGCCGTCAGCTTGGACATGCCGGTGTTGGAAGAGGGCAGCGAGATCGAGCGCCCTGCGGCCAGGCATTCCATCAGCATGCGCCAGCCCTGGCCGGCCATGGCGGGACCGCCGATGATGAAGTCAAGCGGCATGAAGACGTCGTTGCCGCGCGTCGGGCCGTTCATGAACATGGCGTTCAGCGGGAAGTGGCGGCGGCCGGTGTCCACGCCGGGGTGGTCGTGCGGCACGAGCGCGCAGGTGATACCCAGGTCCTTCTTGCCGCCCAGCAGCCCGTCCGGGTCGTACAGGCGGAACGCCAGGCCCAGCAGCGTGCAGACCGGCGCCAGCGTGATGTAGCGCTTGTCCCAGGTGACGCGCATGCCGATGACTTCGCGGCCCTGCCATTCGCCCTTGCAGACGATGCCGCTGTCGGGGATGGCTGCGGCGTCCGAACCTGCCCACGGGCTGGTCAGCGCGAAGGCCGGCACCTCTTCGCCGCGCGCAAGACGCGGCAGGTAATGGTTCTTCTGCTCCTCGGTGCCGTAATGCAGCAGCAATTCCGCGGGACCGAGCGAATTCGGCACCATGACCGACACGGCCAGCGCGGAGGACCGCGTGGACAGCTTGGTCACGATTTCGGAGTGGGCGTACGCGGAAAACGCGAGGCCGCCGTATTGCTTGGGAATGATCATGCCGAGGAATCCCTCGGACTTCAGGTAGTTCCAGACGTCGGCGGGCAGGTCGAAGCGCTCTTGCGTGACGTTCCAGTCATTGACCATGCGGCAGGCGGCTTCGGCCTGGTTGTCCAGGAAGCGCTGCTCTTCGTCGGTCAGGCGGGGGCGCGGATATGCCAGCAGGCGGCTCCAGTCGGGACGGCCGCGAAAGAGTTCGCCTTCCCACCAGACCGTGCCGGCCTCAAGCGCATCGCGCTCGGTGTCGGACATCTGCGGCAGCACCTTGCGGTACAGGTTGAAGATCGGCGCGGACAGCAGCGCCCGCCGGATGGGGCGCACGCCCAGCAACACGGCGGCCAGGAGCGCAATGACAACCAGCGCGACGATGACTGCGTACATTTTCTTGTCTCCTCGTTGTTCTTCAGTTGCCTGGCGGTGACCGAAGGCGGCTCGCCGGCCTGTTGCGGTGGAAGGCGGTCAGGCGCCTCCGGGGCTTGCGTTCAAGTGCGGGAGGGGCGAGCGCAGCCCGCCCAGCAGGAAACTCATCAGGCGCGGCAAGAGCAGCTCGCGGTCGTTGGGCTGTTCCGCCTCGTCGCCGGCCAGACCGGTGACCGAGCGCAGCAGGTCGGTGCCCATGATGGCGTACGACGTCGCGCCCAGCATGAACTGGAAGCGCCAGATGATCTCGGCGCGCGGCACGTCGGGCAGGGCGGCGAACAGCGCGTTGCGGTAGCGCGCGAGCACGTCGGCATATTCCTCGGCAAACAGCGCGCGGATGAAATCCGTGGGGTCGGTCATCGTGCGCTCCAGCAGCGGCAGGAAGGTACTGCCGGCCTGCGCCGGATCGGCGGCCAGGCGCAGCAGGGTGCCGAAGAACGCGTCCACGATCTGGGAGGGCTTCAAGGGCTTGCCGCCGGATTGCGCCTCGAGTTCGTCCAGAAGGCGCATGCGCTCGCGATTCAGCACTTCCAGGCGGCGTTTGAGCACCGCCTGCACGAGTGACTCTTTCGAGCCGAAGTGATAGTTCACCGAAGCGAGATTCACACCGGCCGCGCCCGTGATCTGGCGCATCGACGTTGCTTCGTGTCCCTGTTGCGCGAACAGGGACTCGGCGGTGTCGAGGATGGTTTCTCTGGTGGACGTGGCGCGGATTTCTTGCATAAGGTTGAATTCAAACGTTTGTTTCAAAGCATTATGCGGGAGGCAAGGATGAGAGGCGAGCCTCTGCTATCCCCAATAGGGTTTACCCCTAACCATGCGCGCGTGATATGTCGGTTTTGCGGCACGTGCGCTTCGCATCGGGCGTAAGGACGAGACCCGCCGGCAAGAAGAATGAGGCGCGACATGTCTGCCAGGTTGAGTTTTGGCCGATCGGCCTCGGACACCGGCCCTAGGATGAATGTGCTCTGGAACGCACGCCCAAAACCCCGCAGTATCAGCGCGAGAACATGAACGCATTGCCCCGGGTGTGTGCCGGGCGAGGCACCCGCGCAGTCACGGCGCGGCAGGCCAATCGCCCTGATACAGGAGCACGAGAAATGAAGACGTACAAGGTGGGACTGCTGGTTGACGGGTATGAGCAACCCGGCTGGATGCACGAGATGGTTGAGTGGTTACTCCATAGCCAGGATTTCGACCTGACGGCACTGCTGGTGATGAACGGCGAAGCCGCCGATACCGCGCCCAGGCTGAGCGTGAAGGCACTGTTTGGCTCGCTGTCGCGTCTGGAAGGCAAGCTGCTGCCGCAGAAGCAGCGGGACATGCTGGCCTGCCGCGACATGCGCGATGGCCTGCAGGAGGCGGGCGCGTCGGTGATCCCGCTGGCGCCGGGGGACGAAGATCCGCACGCGCGCGCCGAGGTCCAGGCGCTGGGGCTGGACCTGGTCATCACGCTGGGTGCGTCGCCGGCTACACGGGCGCAGCTCGCCAGTTGGTCGCGGCTGGGCGTCTGGCAGTTGAGCTATTCCGATATTGCGGTGGCGACAAGCCGGTATGCGGGTTTCTGGGAGGTCTTTCAGCGCGAGGACCACACCACCGTGAAACTCTGGCGCGTGGGCGCCAGGCAGGAAGACGACGAGCTTCTGGACCAGCGCAGCTTCAATACGGAAGTGTTCTGGCTGAAGAATCAGGCGCGCGCATTCAGTTTGGGAAACTTCATGGTCTACGACGCCTTGCAGGCGCTGGCCCATGACCGCCCGGGCGTCGCTCCGCCCGCCATGCAGATCATGAGCGGCCCGCGCCGGGCCGATCCGGCGGAGTGGGATAGCGCTGCATATATTGCGCGCCAGGCTTGGTTAATGTCCGATCTCGTTGTGCGCCGCATCATGAAACGCAATGTCCGCTGGCGGATTGGTATGTTTCCGTCTGCACGCCAGCAGGCCGTGGTCTCCGAAGCCATGGTATTGCAGCCGCCAAAGGGCCGGTTTTTCGCCGACCCTTTCGTTTATACGCACGATAAAAAGCCATATATATTTTTCGAGGATTACGATTTTACGTCCCGCAAGGGCACGATCTCGGTCGCGACCTACTCCGACGGGGCTTTCCGGCTGCTGGGCACCGCGCTCAACCTGCCCTATCACCTTTCGTTTCCGTATATTTTTGAACACGAAGGCGTGACGTACATGGTTCCGGAAACGTGCGGAAATCGCAGTATTGAACTGTGGAAATGCACTGAATTTCCGCTGAAATGGGAGCTTGACGTTAATCTGATGACCAATATTTCGGCCGTGGATACCATTATTTTTAAACACGGCGAATACTGGTGGCTATTAACAAATATCGATCGGACGGACGGGCAAAGCCATTGCGACGAGCTGTTCGCGTTCTTCTCCGATTCGCCACGTTCCACGACCTGGACGCCGCACGCCTGCAACCCGATCGTGCGCAACCCGATGCGCGCCCGCAACGCCGGAATCGTTGTCTCTCCTGGGGGAGACGTGATCCGGTGCGCGCAGTACCAGGGCTTCTGTCACTACGGCAAGGGCGTCTCGCTCAACCAGATCGAGGAATTGACGCCTTCCACCTACGTCGAAACCGACGGCGAAATACACTACGCAAACTTCCTGAGAAAACGCCATGCTTCAATGCACCATTGGCATCATCAGGGGGGGCACACGGTATTTGACTTCGCCTATATGGAGTAAATCCGCCCGCGGGCGTGTAAATAAAAAATGTTACCGTTATTTCGAATACAGGGACTGTTCACGGGCTTGATGTGTCTGCGGATACAAGTTGACAGGTTTCCCTCTTCCTCCGGCTATTCGACGCCGTGTCCGGCTGATGTCCCGACGCGGCTTTTTTTCGTCTGTAACAAGGGCCAGAGCGCCTGCGCGGGCCGCCCTGACGGGCCGCCCTGACGGGCCGTTTCATAGGGGAAGGCACGTCCCCGAACCCCGACGCCGCTGGTGAAAACCCTAGCGGCGAAAAGGACGAGATGAACTTCTCATCCATATTTAGGAACGTGATTAAGGCTAACGATTGATTTCTGATTTTGTCGGATTATATCGCCCTGAAACGTCTTGATTTTGACAAATCCGAACCATAAGATGGGTTCCATGCCATCCGTTATGTTGGCTACCAAAGTCGCCCAGCCCAAACGTCCCGGTTCAGCTTCATTAGATATTCCGGGATATGCGGACCACCCCCGCAGGGCTGGATAAAAAATAGTCTTCAGCACAGCGAAGATCCCTTCTAGGCCCGTCGAAAAACCGGGAGGACACCATGGCCAAGATGGTCCTGATTGAAGCTCATCCGCTACTGCGGTTGGGTTTGTGGCAGATTCTTAGCAAGTTGGATGATGTGTGGGAGATCGAGGGGATGGGCCTTGCGGACGTGTCCAAGGCCGACGGCGTGCACGCGGGCGCCGATCTTCTGATCTATGGTTTGCCAGTGGATACCGATGAAGCATGGAGCGCGTTGCACGAGATTCAGCGCGTTCTGACGCCCAAGCGGATTCTGCTTTTGACGGACGTCATGCCCTTGCCCATGCCGGTGCAAGGCCTGCCTGGCGCCAGCGTGTACGGTTGCCTGATGAAAACGGCCTCGGTCGAGATTCTCGAGGCCGCCATTCGCCTGGTCATGGCGGGCGGGCAATGCTTCCCCAGCGAACAGGCGCTGCAGGCTCCGGCCTCCACCGTATGCGCCTTGCCGTCGCGGGACGCGGAAGAAGCCGGCTCGAAGGGCACCATGCCCGTGAGCGCGGGGGCACAGCTCCTGCAGATCACGCCGCGCCAGTACGAAGTGCTGGTGCTGCTTGCACGGGGTTATCCCATCAAGACCGTCAGCCGGATGTTGAACATCTCGGTGGCGACGGCCAAGACGCACGCGTGCACGCTGTATCAACGCCTGCATGTCAAGAACAAGGGCGAAGCCGTTTACGCGGCGCTGCAACGCGGTGCGACCTTGGAATGGCATGAACCGAACGGGCGCGAAGTGGATGCCGGGCAGATCTATGGGCGCAAGCTCGGTTGAGTCAGGTTTGCGCTGCCTGCCCGGCAGCAGGAACGTCCAGTTCCAACGCTGCCGGGGTTGCGCATAGCCAATACGGCTAAGGCATAGAAAGCAGGTGTTCGGGTTGCTGTCACCTCGCTTTCCGCCACCAATCATCCTCCTGAACGAGATTCAGCGAACGTAGCCGCTGATAGCATGAGTTGTGTCCGCAAGCATGGATTGATAGGGCGAATCACTTAGTCTCGCCACTGCAATCCCAAGGCTGCGGACAGGATTCCCTTGAACCTGGCGACGCGCGTGAACCCGCGCCTTGCGCGGCGTCGCGCCAGCGTCATGGGAGCCGTAATGGGCCATGCGTCACAAGGTTCTTCCCGGGATGACAACCGTACTGATCGAAGACTACGCTCTGCTTCGTGTCGCAATTCAGCATGTGCTGGAACGTGTGCGCAACGCCGACGATATCCTGGCCATCTCGCCAGCTCACCTTCTCAATATGTCCAGCTCGATCAACAAGCCAGTGGAGTTGCTGGTGGTCGGTTGCAGCGGCACTGCGGAGCAGGACATCGGGCTTCTTTCCCAGGCGATGGCGTTCTTCATGCCCCGGCTGGTGCTGGTGCTGTATTCGTCGATGGACCAGAGCGTCATGGCCGCGTGTGCGCGCGCCGGCGTCGCGGGCTATCTGCCGAAGGCGTCCAGCCCCGACGCGCTGGCCGCGGCCGTCAGCCTGGTGATCGCAGGCGGCGAATGCTATCCCCAACCCGCAGGCAGGCCGCCCAGCACGACACACGCGTCCGTGCAGGAGCTGCGTGAGCTTACGCAGCGGCAGGAGGAAATCCTGCAGCTCCTTGTGCAGGGTAAGACGATGCGCGAGATCGGCCAGCAGGTCGGCATCTCGGTCGCCACCGTCAAGAGCCATGCGCGCACGCTGTACTGGAAGCTCAATGCGCGCAACCAGGCCGAGGCCGCGTACATCGCGGTGCAGATGGGGTTGGTGCGAGGCTCGAATGGGCAGCCCGCGCCCGGGAAGGGCGAAGCGGATTGATGCGATGACGCGACTCAGGGCCCGTGCGGGTGGCGATGCTGCCAGCACGGGCTCTGCTTTTTTGGGCGCGTGAAAGTTATCGCAATAAAAGTCGTTCGTTGCGCGTTGCGTCATCCGATGCTGTGCCACTGAGCATTGCAGCGGCGCGTGGCGGGTCCCGGCCACGCCCAAGGTTGCGAACCCGATCAAGTTCTAAGCTGGTGCAATTCAAAATCATACGTGTCTGATATCCAAGCCTGAGTTGGCATGCCGTAATGGCCGGGCGCGGGCTGAGCACTCATCGGGGATGAGAAAGGCCTGTCGTTCCCGGGAGCACGCCATTCCTATCCAATCCGATCTGCGGTTCACATTTGCCGTATACGACAAGTCCTTCGTCGTCGTCGATTTCACGTTGCAGAGAGGTCCGTCCAGGAACTTCGTGATGCATGTGGCCCTGGCTATCGCCAATGCGGCCGCCGACCTCCGCAATGTTCTTGATCACGCAGCGGCGCTCACGATCCGGTGTCACACCATCTTGAGGAAGCCGACATGACGAAGCCCTACAAGAAAGCACTGGGTCCCGACCGTCCCAATGAAAAACAACTGGGCAAGGCCATCTCACCGCCAGCGTGTCAGCGATGCGTGCCCATCTATCCTTTGCGCTATGGCGTTGCAGAGCGCTCCTGGGAAGACGGCGTGTTTCCGACGCTTAGCACCGATGGCTATCCCGAGCTGGCCGCTGGCAAGGCATACGGTCTGCGCGTGCTGCGTCCCGGCGCCTACGTCTACCTATGCTATTTCCAGCACGGCCGTATGTGGACGCAGCACTATCAAGTCACCGATGACCTGCGCTTTGCACGCATATGGTGGACCCGCGAAGACGATCAGGATGACACCCCTGGGCGGCTCGCTCGCCCTGAGATCGCCAGCGCCAGACCCTATCTATCTGCCCCAGAGAGCAAGACAGCGGACGTTGTCTACCTGCTGACCAGTGAGACGATGCTCACCCATGCTCGGCTATGGCGCATTGAGAATGATGTCGATGGCATCCGCACCAAGTTGGCGACAACGGTCAGGCCGTCCGGTGGCGTTGAACAGCCCCACGCGCTCAACATTGCGCTGCTTGCTCACGCAACACCGGAACTGCGACGACCCGGCTCGAACGAAAAGCCGGGCTACACATGGAGCGAGATATCTCTCCCGGAGTCGTTCACGACCTACGATACCGTCATTCCAGGCGCTCACATCGAGCTTGTTCCCAGAAAGGATATCGTTCCGTTGGCGGTCGTACTGCACGACCCGATCGGCGTCGTGAGTGAGTTGGCGCATCTCGTCGCTGTTGCCGCGGCAGACC